>Ga0209344_10003569_pt1 | contig 15216 bp, 14 predicted proteins | sample Cruoilmetagenom6_FD_187293 | JGI IMG/M metagenome (GOLD analysis project Ga0209344, IMG submission 187293) | Oil polluted marine microbial communities from Coal Oil Point, Santa Barbara, California, USA - Santa Barbara Oil Seep Sample 6 (SPAdes)... | ecosystem: Environmental > Aquatic > Marine...
GAAACTGTTCCCTTGTATTCTATGGTATACGCCATAAAGGTTCCAGCGTCTACAGTTTCTTCTTTATATGATAATACTTTTGCATCTTGACTTTGTGTTCCTGTGGTACCATCCTGACTTGTCCATTTTTTTTCATATCGCCACGTTTTACCAACCTCTAAAGGCCATTTGTATCTTGGTGTTTCGCTTTCTTCTGGCTTTACAATGTCCGAAACTGGAATCGTATCTTTTGCAATGACCATACCTAAGCCATCAGCTATATGTACTATTTCTCTTGTATCTTCGCCTTCTGAACGCACTTCGCCTTCAGTGGTTACGCCTTTATACTTCCAAGTCCATTGTTCTCCCACTTTATAATCGGCTAAGGTTGGTTGTTCTGCTACTGAAACAGTGTTTTCATTACAAGATACCAACACTGAAATTAGCACTAGATATACGATTCTTTCTATATTAAATACTACTTTTAAATACTTCATAATAAGGCTTTTAAATTAATTGTGGTACAAAGTAAAGACGTCTGTTTCTATCAAAAAAGGAAAAGTACATGAGCGTAAATAAAAGTCAATGAACGTTAGAAAACTCAGCGATTTTCTCTTTATAAACTATTCCAGTTTTTAAACTTAACGGACTGCCTGCTAGACACTTCTACTTTTTCACCAGTGGTTAATATAATTTGTAATTTATTATTAAAGTATGGGTGAATCTCTTTGATGTAATGTATGTTAATCATTTGACTTCGATTCACACGGAAAAAGACTTTAGGGTCTAATTTTTCTGCTAATAAATTTAAAGAACGCTTTATCATTGCTTTATCCGAACCAAAATAAAGACGTGCATAATTTTCTAAAGATTCAATAAAATGAATCTCTGTGAGTGGAATAAAATGACATTTTTCACCATCTTTTATAAATATCTTTTGATGCATCGGTAATGTTGTAGGTTCTAATTTTACCCTATTAGAAAGTTCTTCCTTTACCTTTTCAATAGTTTTAGAAAAACGTTCATCTCTTAAAGGTTTTACCAAATAGTCTAAAGCGTTCATCTCAAACGCTTTTACAGCATATTGGTCATAGGCCGTTGTAAAAACGACGTCAGGTACATTTGTTAGTTCTTCCAGTAAATCAAATCCAGATTTTCCAGGCATATGAATATCTAAAAACAATAGGTCTGGTTGTAAATCTTCAATTAAAGTTATGGCTTCATCTACATGACTAGCCTCGCCTATAATTTCAAACTCATTATGTTTTTCTAATGCACGTTTTACTTCTTCTCTTGCTAAACGTTCATCATCAATGATTATGGTTTTAAATCTTTTCATCGTTTATATGCATTGGAATTATGAGTTCTGCGCAGACATGGTTAAGTTCAGTCGCTGTTAAACTAAAACCAGCCTTACCTTTATATTGAATTTCTAAGCGTTTTTTTAAATTTTCGAGACCTAATCCAACACTTTTATCTTTATTAATTACTCCAGGATTCTCAACAGTAATATAAATATTATCATCCTGTTTATTAATTTTCAAGGAAACAACACCACCTCCAACTTTTAAGTCGATGCCATGTTTAATAGCATTTTCAACTAACAACTGAATACTTAATGTAGGAATCTTATAATTAATAAGGCCTTCTTCAATATTGGTTTTTAGTTGCAGTCGTTCTTCAAAACGCAGCTTTTCTAATTCAATGTAATCATAAACTAAAGCCAATTCATTTTTAATAGGTGTTAAATCTTTTTCTTTTTCATATAAGGATGATCTCAGCAAATCTGATAATAAATCAATAGCTCTTCTTGCAACGTTTGGGTTTTCGATGACTAATGATTTAATAGAATTTAAAGAGTTGAATAAGAAATGCGGATTTAATTGCGCTGATAAATTATCTAACTGGGCTTGTTTTGCGATTAAGGAAAGTTGCGCATTCTCTCTTGCCGTAACCACTTCTTTTTGATAGTAATGATACAAGTGATATGCCAATATCCAAATAGACATTAGTCGCAGTCCTGTCAGTAAAATTGGATCCCAGTACATGATGGCTTCAAAGAAATTTTTATCCTCGCCTGCAATAAAAGTCCAATACGTATACCATTTTAAGTTGTTTATTAACACGTATAGAAGCGCTAACAAAAGGATGCTTGGAATAACACGAATAAGTAACTTTTTAATTGGCAACTGACTCCAGTTAGTTTTTAATGCATATATTCTATACATATGTGTTAAGAAAATTCCAATTGCCACATCTAAAACATAATTTGAAAATGTATAGAAAATTCCATAATTATCTCTGGTATATACTGTGTATGCCCAATAAGTTGACACCAAGCACCAGCCCATCAATTGGCAAAGCCAATACAAACGGGTTTTTGATATTTTCTTGGTATAACTTAAACTCATATGAATAACAAAACAACGTATTTTCTTTAAAAATAGAAAAAAGAAATACATGAGCGCGAATAAAAAGCGATAAGCGTTTGTTATTTATTTTAGGAATTTAGGCTATGGCATATTTAAGGTTTGGATTAATTGCTAAAAAAAATACAGATTTAAGACAAGAGAATTTATGACTTAAATATTGTCTTTCTTCATGATAGTCTCAGCAGAGGATTGCTTTTTTTTATATACATCTTTGTTGGCTGTAGGTTTTATACAATTCTTTATCTCTAACTTATAACGCCATTATTAAAATATAATCCAATAAGACTAAGAGAGTTAATAATTCCATGTGCAATTATTATAGGAAAAAGTTTTCGCTTAATTATAAAATAGACTGAACCAAATATAAGGGCAATACAACCAGTGGCAATAACACCTGCTAATCCTTGGTAAATGTGTAACATTCCAAATATTACAGCATGTATAATTAATGCTATAATTATTCCCAATGTATTATTTCCAGTACAATCAACCAATCTATTTAGTAAATATCCACGAAATAACAATTCTTCACCTAAGGCTGCACCAAACCAAACAACTGTAATCAGGTAACCTATAAACACAAGAGGTTTTCCCATAAAAAAGGCAAATCTATCAGCTGCACCTGCTGGGTTCGTTAGACCAAAACTTTCCAATATTGGTTTTACAATTAGTCCCATAATTGAAAAAACTAGTATTACAGTGCCAAGTGCTATCAATATATTAATCATCCAATTTTTTGTACCTTTTGGAATCTTAGGCCCAAACTCTTTCCAGTTTATTTTTTTTTGTTTCATGAAAATCGTACTAACTATAATACCACACCAAATTGCTATTGAGCCAGCACCAATTACGTCGAAATAATCCGCAAGGTGTTTTATGCTCAATATAGTTAGGAATACAATTGTTATTTCTACAAGTATTTTAATATTAAAGGATTTCTTTTGTGGTTCCATATCATTCATCTAATTGTTTTTATGTAATTTTAGGACAAATTTACTAATAATAATTTAAATTAGGACAAGTTTACTAATGAAATCGACAAAAGAAAAAATATTGGATAATTCAAGGCACTTATTTAATGAGCAATCTTATAGTTCAGTAACTATTAGAATGATTGCAAAAACATTAAAGATGAGTTCAGGGAATTTAAATTATCATTTTAAAAAACGTGAAGAAATTTTGGAGGCTTTATATTTTGAAATGACAAAAGAATTTGACTATAGACTCTCAAGTTTCTCTGAGATGGAAGTTTCTATAAATCAAATAAAAATTGAAATTAAGTTAACCATGAAGCGAATGATTGATTATCAATTTTTCTGGACAGACTTATACAATATATTAAATTTAAATGATAATATTAAAACTCATTTTCATAAAATATATGATTCACGATATGAGAGTTATATCTTTTTATTTACTCAATTAAAAAAGAATAAATTAATGAAAGTATCTATACTGGATTGGGAATGCCAAAATCTTGCCGAACAAATGATTCTTTATAGTAATACTTGGTTGTATTCTACCGTATTATATGGAGGGAAAATTAATGAGAGTGTAATAGAAAAAAAAGCAAATACTTTATTAAGTATACTTTATCCTTATCTTACTGTAAAAGGAAAGAAAGAATTTTATGAAATTATAGATTCTAATGAAAGATAAATCTGTTTTTTCCAAATATGCTTTAACTTTAACTATGTAACTAATTAGTTGTAAGATGTATATATCTTTGTTGGCAGAAGTTGTTGTTTTATTTCCTTAGTTTTTTTATTACCTCCGCGCTTACCCAAAGTATATCCACATTTTCAAAATCGTCTGTACCTACATTTCTGCTAAAGAAAAGGTATTTACCGTCTATTGATATACCTACGCAAACTGCACACTGTTAGTGTCAGTATTTTTAATTGACTGGATATATTATGAAGCTATCATGAATTTTTTTTGTTGGTGTATCTCCCAATTTTGTTAGAGCATTTGAAAGTTCTTTTAATGTGAGCACACTTAACGGAAGTTGGTGTTCTTTAGGCTGGTAGATACTTCCCATGGGATAATCAACTCCAGCTAATTGAGTCATTTCAATGTGATTTCCAAGTATGGTTGAAACCTCATTAATGTCGGTGAATTTTACAAGTCTTTCAATACTCATTTTAAAAGCAATCCAATCATTTATGTATAGTCTACCAGGATAAAAAGTGTCTCCAGTCAAGAGAATTTTCGTCGAAGTATCATAAACCGCAATTGAAGACGCTTGGTGTCCAGGAATTGGTATTATTTTCATCATGCGATTTCCTAAATCATAATCTACAACTTCTTCGGGCCAGTTTGCTATCTTAAAAAAATCTTGTACATCGTTAACCTCAAGACCGATTACAGAAGTGTTCGGTTTTCCTTTGAATTGTACATCGCCAGCATAGTGGTCTCCATGCTTATGCGTATGAGCCACAATTAATTCAACTTCTCCATTCTTTTTAGACCAATCGTTAATAATTGTATTTACAGTTTCATAAAGCGGAAAAATATCATCTTCTTGAGTAGCTCCAGTATCCATTAATAGCGCTTTGTTCTCACCAAAAAACAGAAACATAAAAGGCGCTTCATAATTTGTACACTTGTTTTGACGTAAAATATAAGTATTGCTATTGTACTTAACGACCTGAATTGGTGGGTCCATATTATCTTCACAGTTTTCAGAACCATGAATCCAATTTTGAACCTTTAAATCAACAGTGTCTTCGATTGATGGTTGGCATGACAAAATCAAAGTTAGTATTGATAGTAAGATTGTGACTTTTGTTTTCATATGTTGATCTATAATGGCTTTAATGTGATTGTATAAGATTCGTTGCGTGTTTAATCACCTGATTTAATAAACAAATCATAGATAGACACGAGCTCAGCGAACTGGCGAAGCAATTATACACGGTATTAGCCGCTGTGTTTTTTAGTTATAATTTTTCTTTAATTGCTTTTCTCCAAAAGTAAATTCCAAAAACGCAGGTCACAATTGCAAACATAATTCCGTTTTCGCCAAGCCAATGTTCCGTTCCTTCATTTTTAATGGTTAATTCAGGTAATATTTTTTGAATATATACATTGCTTACGGCGTGAAAAATTACTGCTGGCCATAGGCTTTTAGATTTAAAAGTGTAGTATGTCATAATAAAAGACATAGAAATAATTACGATGAAGAATGTTATAAATTCCAATAATACATTATTACTATAGTAAACAAGCAGCGGCCAGTGCCAAGCAGCCCAAATAAATCCACTAAAAACAGATACACCAGTAAAGGAAAGTACCTTTCTCAATTCATAGATAAAAAAACCTCTCCACCCAATTTCTTCTCCTAAAGTTGTTGCTGAGGCTCTTGTTACTTCTACAGTACCTATTAAAATAATGGCTATTATTGTTATTGCCGTTGGATTTAATGATCCTATTCCAAACAAACCAAGTTCTTTTCCCCAGTCTATAATGACTTCTTCATTGGCTAAACTTCCAAATCCGAAACTGCAGATTAGTATATAAGTGATTAACCCATATAAGGCAGGAATGAAATAAGACAATCGGATATATTTCCAATTTCCCCAATTCCAATTTAAAGATGAAATTTTACGCCCTTTTATTTTTAAGGTAATAAATGCGGCAATTGCAGGACACCACATGATTGCTCCAACATATATTCGTGATGGATATAAATTAACTATGGCATAATGGAAAGGTGAAGTAAGCGCAAATACGAGAGCCAGAAATAGAAAGATCGTATTCCAAGTTTTTTTTTGTTCTGTTAAATTTTCTTGCATTTTAATTTTCTGATTGGTTGTTAATGGAAGACGATGAGTCCGTAGTTTTGTTACATTGCGCCTAATGTGATTGTATAAGATTCATTATGTGTTTAAGCACCTGATTTAACAAATAAATCACAGATAGACACGAGCTTTGCGAACTGTGCGCAGCAAAAGTCAGCGAGGACTTTCGTAAATTGGCTAATACAAGCAAATAATTTTATACGTTGTTGCCATTAGTTTGTTTTTACATTTATTTTTTCAATTCTGTTTATCATTTCTTCTGCATTTGTATTTTCAGGATTGTGTTCTAAAGATTTTTGATAGCTTATTTTTGATAATTCAAATTGGTCATTTAAGAAATAACTTTCGCCCATACTATCAAATGCATTTGATGAATTTGGGAATTCTGAGATAAGTAATCTAAAAATGCTAATAGCCTCTTCTATTTGACCTTTCTTAATCAAATCATAGCCAAGTTGATTTAATTCATTTTCATCCGAAAAATTATATTCAGAAAAATTTTGTTTTTTTAAGTTTTTATAAAGCTCAATTCCCTCATTAGCATTATCATAACATTTTTCTCTAATTGCGAAATAAATAGACTTCTGTGGTATTGAAAAGGGATTGCCTTTTAAAATATTTTCGACTGCATCAGTTATTTCTCGAAGCTTGCGGTTTTTATTATTTGTCATTAAAACGATTGATAAATCTTCTTTCACATTATAATGGATAAAAGATTCATAATTGAAAGATGATCCATGATGTTGATGAATTAGCAAAGTGTCATTCTCAATGACCCCAATTCCTAAAGCAGAAGAACTCTCCTTAGAATGCGAATCAAATAAAGTAATTAACGATTTATTAGATATAAACTGTCCTGAATGTAAGTTGATTATCCATTTATACATATCATTTGCAGTAGGGTTTACCCAGCCAGAGAATTCGATATCCATTGCTCTATCATTTACAAAAGTATTATTAAATGCGGTTACTAATTCAGGGTTTTGAGTATCCGCGTCAATAATAGCATTTGTCATACCGCCAGGAATAAGTAGGTTTTTTTGAATGAAATCATTAAAACTCATTCCAGATACTTGTTCAACAATTCTTCTTTGCAGAAAAATATTATTGTTGCTGTACAAGTAATCTGTACCAGGTTCAAAATTTAGACGTTTAATATTCTTTATATCATTATAGATGTCTTGGTCATTCTTAATATTGTTCCAGTTGATTCTTGGCAGTCCACTAGTATATTGAAGTAGATGCCTGATACTAACGGTGTTTGACCATTCTGGTAATTGCAATTCAAAATTTGAGATTTTATCATCCAGATTAAGTAACCCTCTTTCATTTAAAATCATTATCGCAACAGCGTTGAATTCTTTTGCTATAGAACCAATGTTAAATATTGAGTTTCTACTAAGTTTTTTTGATCTAGAGGCATCTGAATATCCAAATTCATTTTGATATATAATATTATTGCCCTGTGCCACAAGGATGTTCCCATTGAACAATCCACGTTTATATGACACCTCCATCAATGTGTCTATTTGGTTTATTGTTGTTTCAGACAAATACTTTACCGTCGGATTGTTTTTATTTTGACAGTTTGTGAAAACGATTATTGATGTCAGAAAAAAGAGCGTTTTTATTCTATTCATTTTTGAAATTTTACTGAAAGACTATAAATTAATTAAACTGTTGCAGTTTTTAATTAATGTATTTGTTGATATTACCAGCTTCGAAATCATTCCTCTTGATTAATATATTTTAACCCTTCGTATAAGGCTACTAATGGTACAGAGCGATGGTTTTCTTTTTCAAAATATTCTATTTCGATATTTAGAGGTTTATCCGATTTCTTTGTTATTAAAGTATAGAGAGAGTCGTGTCTTTGTTTATTCCTTTCGTAATTAGCCTCCCCTTGATTGGCAGTAGCGATATAAAGTTTTTTATCTAATGATATTGAGGAAATAGAATCAACTTTGTTTTTCATCATCTCCTCATTCCACCAAATACTTGGGTCTATAGAAATGTAAGCATTGAATACGCTATTTTCATCCATATAGGAATTTAGTGTAAGTAGTCCTCCTAAAGAGTGCCCAACAAGAGTTCTAAACGGTTCTGTCTTATACTTTTTATCAATATAAGGTACTAGTTCTTTCTCAATGAAATTCAAAAAAATCCTTCCACCTCCCATATTATTCGGTCGTTTGGTTTTAATTTTTGTAACTGTAAAATCTCGTTCTCGGTCAACATTCTCTATGGCTATAATAATACTTTCAGGCATTAAATTGTTTCGATTCCTATTAGAACTCATAAAATGTACTATTCCAGATGCTGTTTTAAAATGAGTATATCCATCCAATAATATGATAATTGGATATTTTTTACCAACTTCAGATGAATTATTGTATGAATCAGGAAGACTTATTAAACAGGTTCTTTCTTCATCTAAAATATTAGATTTAATAACGAACTTACTTCCTACTATAATATCTGTTTCATTCTGTCCAAATATGGTTTGTACTCCTGAAAGAAGAATATATAAAATTACAAATGTCAAATTTTTCATAGTTTGCTTTATATGTTTGGTAACGGTTATGTATAAGATCAGTTGCGTGGTTTAAGCAATTAATTTCGCAAATAAATTACAGGTAGAAAGTCCGCGAGGACTTTCATAAATTGGCTAAAACAAGTAATTAATTTTATACGGTGTCAGCAGTTTTTTTTCTGTTTAATACTTTAATTCCAAGTGTTATTAAGATGACTATTAAAACAATAAAAAATATACTTGTTGAAATGCTTTTTATAACTGAAAATATATTAGTTGTATAAACTGCAGTCTCATTCAATTCGGGATAGTTTTTAAGCATTGTAATAATCCCGATATTTTCCAAATAATCTGCAATTCCGGCAATTATCGGAATTACGCAGAGATAAATATATGGAGAATTTAATTTGTTTAATTTTTTCAAGAAATAACCCAAAAGCAGACAGTAAGAAAGTCCAAATAGCAGTGGGTAAATCATATCAACAGGTATTTGATTGGTCAGATACGTCAAACGGCCATTTTCTTCAAGCGAAATGAATAATTCATTGACATATTTCAAATCATATCCTGAGGGCATCATATCCAATAATTTCATTCCGTTAGAGAATTCCATTGTTTTGGGAATGGTGACAGTGAGCATAAAGGTGTAAACCAGATTGGTCAAGATAAAAAGTCCTAAAACCTTTTTGCCCGAAATATTCTTTTCTATGAATTTTCTTAATCGTTTCATTTTTTTCTCAAATAAGTGCGAACGGTAAACTGCATGAGTAGTGGTAGATTACGTGGTAGTTTCCTAATAATACTTCTACTTCTACTTTGGTATTACTTAAACCCGCATTATGAATTAGAAAATCTATTACGAACCAAAAACACTGCAAATCAGCCACTTCGTTTCGTTATCTTCTCTAACCATAGCGATGTTATGCTTTTCAAATCTAACATCCTGATTTATTGTGTTTTTGATTCTCATAACAAAGTTCTAATGCATATTGCGGGTTATACAAAATGTTAGCCTTTGTTATTTGTTTTTTAGTTCTTGAATTCTGTTTTTATAGTATTCGTCATTACTTAATTCAGCAGCTTTTTTCACAAACCTTAGTGCATTAGTAATATCATTTTGAGCTTCATAATAGTCTGCCATTGAATTATAGGCACTTGCGCTGTTGGGATAATAATCAATATTCGATTTGAAAAACATAAATGCTTTTTCAGGTTGCCCCACTTCTAAATTCATATAGCCATAGCCACTAAACATTTCCTCAATCATTGGAGGGAAGGGATAACCGAAATGCGTTGAATAGATTTCTTCTTGTTTTTCCAATAGCTTAACCAATTCTTCTACTTTTGTTTCAGGATTATTATATTTTTGCGGAGATTTAAACTGGTACCATTTAAAAAGAAAAATCAATCCATCTCTCATCGTTGGGAGCGGAACAGTACCATGTAAATCTTCATTGTACACCTTCCATGAGAAATTTAATCCATTCTGTTTTTGAGAGGTCGCAAAAGTTGAAAAGTCAATGATTGAACGTGCAAACAAAGTGAATTCTGAAGCGTCGTCCATAATATTATCCATGGTTATTTCTTCATTCCACATATGTAGCTGTTCTGCTGCTAAAGACACATAAAGAGATTTGCCTTTATAACTTTCTAAACTCAGCTTTTCTTTTGCCTCCTTCAATAATTTTTGGTGGTCCCAATCCAAACTTGGATCTATGGCTATATAGTTTTGAAAGAGATGTTTATGATTAACCAGCATATTTATAGTAAACAGTCCTGCATAAGAATGCCCAATTAAGGTACGATAGGTCGTGGTTGGATATTTATTGTCAATGTATGGGATTAGTTCTTTTTCAATACTTTGGGTGAAGTTTTCCGCACCACCAGTTTCTTTATTCATTGCTTGCCCACGCCTCATTTTAATCTGAGAAGTAGTTAAGTCCCGTATCCTGTTAGTTTTGTTAGAAATTCCAATTAGAATCATATGAGGCAAATAATGTCCCCAATAATTATCATAAATTTCTTCTAAATTTTCTCTCAGAGAAAATCCATCTAATAAATAAACAACAGGATATTTTACACTACTATTTGGGTTATAATTATCAGGGAATTTAACCCAAAACTTTCGATATTCTTTGAATACCTCTGAATAAACAGAATCAATAATTTCTGTTTGAAATTCACTCGATTGATTCAACTTCGATTGTGCCGATATTTCTTGAAAGACAATAAGGAGTCCTATTGTCAATACTATTTTTAATCCTTTGGTCATGTAATTGTCTTTAACCCTTCTTATTTTGGCTTTCATAATTGATATTAATGTGTTAGTGCGATGTATAATTTTTTTTCATAACGTTAAACCTAAAGCTAAAATATTCATATTTTGATTTGAAAAATATGAAAAGCGATATATAACAGAATTTTATAAGGAATTAGCAATTTTAGCTTGTTGAATAACATACCTCATATCTAACTTGTAAGTCGAGTCGTGTTTCAGGGTTATGTAATCCAAATTAAACTGAAAAATCAATCTAATTGATATTTAATAGATTTTGTAATCTCATGAGTTACATTTCCTGTATGCAAAGCTGATTTATTTTCAATAAGCATTAAATGGCATTCCTTTTTAGAACTGACTTTATGATTAATTCCTTTTTTTACAATGAACAAATCCCCTTTTTTCATTGTAAATGGTTCTTGGTTTTCTATTTCAAAAACAAGACTTCCTTTAAGCACATAAAATAATTCATCTTCATTTTTATGGTGATGCCAAGGCACTTTGTTTCCCTGTATTTTTACAAGTTTTATAAAAACATCATTTACTTCACCTATTATTTTTGGAGAATAGTAGTCTTTTATGGTTTTAAGTTGATCGTTTATATTCATAATATAAAATATTGAAGTTATTGAAGAGAGACTTATTAATGAGTTTACATTTATAAAATAGATTCAAAAATTAATGCTTGTCTATAGTCTCTAGCAAATTCTGATCCCTCTCTATAAAATTACCATTCTTGTTCCTACTTCTTTTTTTAACCATTAAATTTTGCCAACCATTTTAAAATCGATTCATTTGTTTCTTGTGGTAATTCCTGTTGAATGTGATGGCCACAATCTAAACTAATCACATCTAAATTCGGAACAAAATCCTGTAGCCTTTCAAATTTTGGTATCATATCTAGATTACCATAGATCATAAGAGTAGGCTGTTTGATGATTGGGTTAATATCTGCTAATAAGTGCCAGTTCCGGTCGAGGTTTCTATACCAATTAATAGCGCCATTAAATCCGGAATTGTTAAAGGCCTTTACAAAAACAGACAAATCATCGTCGTTCATAATAGGATCACCAAGGGGGTTTTCTGCTTTTGCAAGATTTATCATTAACATTCCTGGCTCTGGTGGTGCAAGAGGTACATTCTTACGAAATAAATTACGAAGAAAGTTTTCTGTTTGGTTCTCTAACACAGCATCTGCAACTCCTGGTTTTTTATTAAAATGAACAAAATAGAAATCGTCTCCAAAAAACGCTTCCATCAACTCAATCCATGGTTTTTTGCCGCGTTCTTGATAAGGCAATGCAAGATTTATAATTTTATTGACACGCTCTGGATGTAAGAGTGCAAGGTTCCAAACTACATTTGCACCCCAGTCATGCCCTACAAAAACAGCATCTTTGTAGTTGTAATAATCAAGTAAAGCCACCAAATCACTTGTTAAATGGGTGATATCATATGCTGTTACGTCTTTAGGGCATGACGAATTACCATATCCTCTTTGATTTGGAACAATGACATGATAACCAGCTTTAGCAAGTACTGGGATTTGATAACGCCATGAAAAGGCATGTTCGGGAAAACCATGACAAAGGACAATTGGATTGCCCATATTTTCTTTACCTGCTTCATATACTTCTAACTCAATTCCATTTATTGAAATTATATTTGGATTAGGAAATTCTAAAGATTTTATTTCTGCTATCATTTTAGTATCTGTTTTTATCAATAATTAAATCCTCTATTTTTTTGAAATTCTTTGAACTTGGTACGTGTTTAGTATCTTCAATCAAAACAACGTCTTCAATAGAAGAAAATATTCGTTTGGCTCTTTTAATCAATTTTCTACCAGGAAACATAATATCGTTTTCACAAGCGAAAATAGTAATAGGTGTTTCAATTTGTTGAGCAGATTTTTTAGCTATTACAGGTAATGGTGAAAAGTCCATATTACAATTTTGAAAAGTGGTTCCCATAAATTGGATGGCAAAATTATCAGCTTCACTAAAAAGAGCTTTAATGACTTTTTTTAGATAATTATTATTACCCGTTTTTATGAATTTCTTTAAAGGAATAAACATCTTAAATAAGCCTACAAAAGGATTTCCATTTACGATGTAAACTGGCGCTATTAAAAAAACGTGTTTTATGAGTCTTTCGTTAAATTCTAAAGTCTTTAGTGAAATAAGGCCTCCAAATGAAAACCCAACTAAAGTAACATCTTTTAATCCTAATAAAATAATAACTTCCGTTAACCATTCTCCATAATCTAGAGACTTCATATCTAACCTGTTTTCAGCACTTTTATTAGGTTGCGCAAGCACGTCTATGGCGTAAACACAGTATGTTGAGGATAAATTAGGGAATGATTCTAAAATTAGAGGGGAGCAACCACCTGTGCCATGAATAAGGAGTATAGGTGGGTTTTCTTTGTTGCCCGTAATAATAACATTTGTAGATCCAAACTTTGTTTCTACCGATTCTTCTAAATAGCTGATATTGAGCTTGTTTAATTTCTGGTTGTATAGGGATAAGATTTTGTCTTTTCCTTCTTTTGATTTAAAAAACATAGACTGTTCGTTTTTTGATTGATATTGAAATTGTTTTTTTAAGTTAAAGTCTATACCCTATTCGTAAGTGCATATTTAATTCCAGTTCACTTTTATTCTTTAAATAACCAGCACGTTTAGCAAATGTGTAACTATATCCTGCGCCAAGACCTGCTTCAAAATCAAAATGTTTACCTAAATTTCGCCTAATTCCCCAAGTGGGTATAATGGAAAAATCACTTACTACAGGCGCATCGTCAGTATTGAACAGTGCCAATTCTGGATGATAACCCATCTTTAAAGCAATAAAATTGCCACTATTTCCATCAATTGGTTTTGAGTTCTCTGACCGTTTTTTAAGGTTGTAATAGAATCTTGGCTCCACAACTATTACAGGTGTGAGTAGAAATGGAGAATCATAATCATCATAAAACGTAGATTCCCAAATACCAAAATCAAAACCAATTTCTGTTCTTAATGCTATGGTATTTGATAGTTTTGTTTCATTATATGCCCAGACTCCTAGAACTCCAGTTTGTAATCCGAATATTGATTTTTCTACACTTGTGTTTTGAGCTTTGGCGATTAATGTTAGTCCGCACAAAGTCATAGTAATTAAAGTTTTTTTCATGATGATGTTTTTTGATTAATGATGATTATTGATTGATATTTGTATGAAGTTTACCTTCTTGAAAAAGTAGAATTAAATAATAGTTTTAGTTATTTTCTTTTTTTTGAAATGCTTCCGTTCGCTTTATTTGTTCTTCGAGATTCCATTTAAAATCAAATCTGTTCTTTCAAAATAAAAAGATTGAATCGAGTCCGATTTTAGTTCTTTGCTGGATGTAGTCCTATTATATTTTCATATTCATTGCCTCAGTGACTTCACTCAACGTTTCAATAGCTGTTTCTCTCGCTTTACTTATACCTTTAAGCAAAATATCTCTGACATAGTCTTTATTTTTTTCAAGCTCTATTCTTTTTTTTCTAATAGGCTCAAAATATGTGTTTATAGCTTCTGTTGTTAGCTCTTTAAGTTTTCCTGAACCTTGGTCGCCAATTTTATCAGCAATATCTGTTGGACTTTTATCTGAACATAAGGAAGCTAACTTAAGTAAGTTGGAAACCTCTGGTCTGTTTTCGGGGTCGTAAGATATGTAACGACTTGAATCAGTTTTGGCAGATTTTATTAGTTTTGCTGTTTCGTCTGCTGTTGACTTTATCATAATTGAATTGTTGCGACTTTTACTCATTTTTTGAATACCGTCTAACCCAAGAATAGTAGGTGTATCAGTAAAAAATGCAACAGGTTCGGTAAAAATATTTTTATTGAATTTGGTATTAAAGCGCTTTGCAATTTTCCGAGTTAATTCTATATGAGGCAATTGATCTTTTCCAACAGGAATCACATTACTTTTACAAAACAAAATGTCAGCAGCTTGATGAACGGGATAGATATACATTCCTGCATTAATATTACTCATTCCTGAAGCAGTAATTTCTTCTTTAACAGTTGGGTTTTTGTTTAATTCTGAACTGGAAACTAATGTCAGAAATGGAATAGTTAGTTGATTTAATTCAGGAATATGACTATGTGGAAAAATATGAGTTTTATAATTTTCAGGGTCTAATCCACAGGCTAAAT
>Ga0209344_10003570_pt1 | contig 15211 bp, 12 predicted proteins | sample Cruoilmetagenom6_FD_187293 | JGI IMG/M metagenome (GOLD analysis project Ga0209344, IMG submission 187293) | Oil polluted marine microbial communities from Coal Oil Point, Santa Barbara, California, USA - Santa Barbara Oil Seep Sample 6 (SPAdes)... | ecosystem: Environmental > Aquatic > Marine...
GCCTTCTTCCTCAAGCTCGACCGGCGGCCCCCAGACCTGGAACCACCAGTCATCATCGCCAAATTCGTCATCAACCTTGCGCATTGCACGGCGGAAATCGAGCGCCTCGGCAATGCTCTCCTCGACCAGCGCTGTGCCGCTCGGAGGCTCCATCATCGCGGCCGCCACATCGCAACTGGCAATGATGGAATATTGCGGGCTGGTGGAGGTGTGCATCAGATAGGCCTCGTTGAAGAGGTGACGATCGAGCTTGGTGTCCTGGCTGTCCTGCACCAGCACGTGGCTGGCCTGGCTGATACCGGCCAGCAACTTGTGAATCGATTGCGTGGCGTAGGTCACCGAGTGCATCGGCCGGGCGCGCTTGCGGCCCATGGAGTGATAACTGCCATAGAAGGGGTGAAAGGCTGCGTGCGGCAGCCAGGCCTCGTCAAAATGAAGATTTTCCACATAACCGTCGAGCAGATCCTTGATGGTCTCGGTGTTGTAGAGAACTCCGTCATAGGTCGATTGCGTGAGCGTCATGATCCGCGGTTTGACCGTGTCGGCATCAACGCCATCAAGCAGCGGATTGGCACGGATCTTGGCTTTGATGGAACTGATCTCGAATTCGCTCTGCGGGATCGGCCCGATGATGCCGTAATGGTTGCGCGTTGGCTTCAGGAAGACCGGGATCGATCCGGTCATGATGATCGAGTGCAGGATCGACTTGTGGCAATTGCGATCCACCACCACTACATCGCCCGGCGCCACCGTGTGGTGCCAGACCATCTTGTTCGACGTCGAAGTGCCGTTCGTCACAAAGAAGCAATGGTCGGCGTTGAAAATTCGCGCCGCGTTGCGCTCCGAGGCGCCGATGGCACCATTGTGATCAAGCAGCTGGCCCAATTCTTCCACCGAGTTGCAGACATCGGCGCGCAGCATGTTCTCACCGTAAAACTGGTGATACATCTGCCCGATCGGGCTTTTGAGAAAAGCCACACCTCCCGAGTGTCCGGGGCAGTGCCAGGAGTAGGAGCCGTCTTCTGCATAGTTGAGCAAGGCCTTGAAGAACGGCGGCTTGATGCCTTCCAGATAGCTCTTGGCCTCGCGGATGATGTGACGCGCGACGAATTCCGGCGTGTCCTCGAACATGTGAATGAAGCCGTGCAGCTCGCGCAGGATATCATTGGGCAGATGGCGGCTGGTCTTGGTTTCACCGTAGATGTAGATCGGCACATCGGCGTTCTTCCAGCGCACCTCTTCGATGAAATTGCGCAAGTTGAGCACCGCCGGATCAAGATCCGGCCCGGGGCTGAATTCCTCGTCATCTATCGACAGCACAAAAGCACTGGCGCGCGACTGCTGCTGCGCGAACTGCGAAAGGTCGCCGTAGCCGGTCACGCCCAATACTTCAAAACCTTCGTTTTCAATGGCTTGCGCCATGGCGCGAATGCCAAGCCCCGAAGAATTCTCGGAGCGGAAATCTTCATCGATGATGACGATGGGGAAGCGAAACTTCATGGCAATTTCCTAGCGGGAAGACGAAGGCGACAACAAGCGGCATGCAAGGATTGGAAACCCGTCAGTCTTTGTAAAACCGATTCCTCGACATCAAGCGCCGTGTCTATAACACGCACACGACAATGGCTTGAAGAGGGCAAATGGAGAAGGAGAGAAGACGAAGCCCGACCCGGAAGCCACCGCGCCTTGGGTTGGTCGCTTCGGAGTCGGACTTCAACCACTACCGCCCGCATTCAAGCCTCACTGATCAGACGCCACGCGAATATGCTAGCCGGTCAAAAAATGACCAAAACCTGAACAGGGGTAACTTAGCGACGCGGACTCTATGGGGAGCAGGCGAACCAGGGACCAAGCCAGAGGACACGACAGAGCTGGCGCCAGCCACATGCTTCTCCTGGTCATCGAAACCGGAAACTCCAGTTTCCGCTTCAAGAAAAGCTCGGCGCACGAGGCCAAATACACAAAGGAGAAAAACAGGGACCTGACCACCACACCAGACCCGGAACATAACGGAAAGGCGGGTTAAATCTCGGTTTAAACACCGGGGCAGTTCCCAGTGGAAATCCACAGTCGAACCTTCTCCACTCTTCTTTGACCCGTGCAGGTTGGCGCCGGAGGCGGTTGCCCTCGGCGCCAGTAAGGTCAATCAGCGGTTTCAGCGCCGCCCGGATCCTTCTCCACAGTCCCCTGGGCCGCAGCGAAGCCCTCGGCTTGGACCGAGACCGCGACATGTTTGCCGGCAAGGCTCGTCACGTAGAGTGAGTTGGGGTTTGCGCGCAGGTGACCGGGTGCGGTGCCCTCGTCCACGTGAATTCGGCCATCGCCCCCGGCAGGAACGACGATTTCGGGTTGGTAGACATAGCTCTCGATCACCCCGCTGTCGGCATCGGTGATCGTGTAGGAGACAGTCAGCCCCGACAGATCAGCGGCGCCATCGTTCAGCACCTGGATTTCGAGGTGATCGGGCGCGTCCTTACGAGTAGCAAGGTCCACATTGTTCTCGACCAGGATTTCGCCGAGCCGATAGGTGGCCGAGGCACCGCCCGCGACCGTCGGGTCAGCCGCGTTCACCGGATCGTTGTCGGCAAGGTCGTTCTGGCCGTCGCCATCGGTATCAGGATTCATCGGATCCGTGTGCAGCAGCGGCTCTGAAATGTCGGGCACGCCATCGCCATCGGTATCGGTTGTTGCGGCCTGGGCATGCAACAGACTGGTGCTGAGCAGCAGCGCAGCGAGAGTGGTTGCGGTTGTTTTCTTCATGTCAGGACTCCTTGGTCAGACGGTCGGGGTTAATCGGGCGCAGCAGCACAAGGCCACCCAACCCGAGGGAGAAGAGAAAGAGGAACAGCAGGTCCCCCTGTTTTTCGGACATCACCTTGGCAAGCGGGGCACCGGTGTAGGTGTCCTTGATGCCGAGGATCGCGAAGGTGAACCGTTCGAAATGCTTGGTGACAGACGCCACCTCGATGCCGTTGCGGAAATTCTCGTAGCCGGCAAACCCCGCCTTGATCCGGTCCTGCTCGGCCTTCGGAACTGAAAGCTGGGTAAAGACTCCGCCCGCGACCTGATTGTCGGGGTCCATCGTGTCGCCAATCTGTGGCGCGACAAGAACAACGAGGATCCAGAGTGCGAACGCGTAGATCAGTCCGCTTGCCGGGCTCTTGGCCCAGAGGCTGAGGCCGAAGCCGAGCGTAAAGAGCGCAGTCAGATACATAACACCCGCAGTCCAGGTCAGAGCCAGCCGCCCGACATCGGCGAAGGTCAGCCCGATCCCGGAAACTAGCGGCAGCAGAATCGCCGTGGCGAGAAAGACAAGCCCAAGAGAAACCGCCGCCAGTCCCATGCCGCCTAAGATCTTGGCAAGCGTGTAGGCCCAATGCGGCATTGGTCGGGTCAGGATCAGCGCCAAGGTCTGGCGACCGCGTTCGGCCGCGGCAGCGCGATAGCCCGCGACCAGAGCGATGACCGCCCCCATGATCTCGATCTGCTCGATCATGCCGCGCATTAGTTTCAGCGGATAGAACTCCGGTGCGGCGATGGCCGAAGCGTCCTTGCCAAGCGCGAGAAGCTGAGCGCGTGCGGCAGCATAGGTCGCGGCATCGCTGTGAAGCGCGATGGCCCCGGTCACGACCGATACGGTCGCCGCGACGATCAGGGCCAATGTCGCCCAGAGCAGAAACCGGTCGCGCAGTTGTTCTCGGGCGTCGCGGACAGCGATGGTGAGAACGCTGCCGGATACGGCGGGAAGGATATCAGGCATCGGGGCCTCCTGCATTCAGGTCGAGGTGGGCGGCAGACCGCATTGCAAAGGCGGTCGCCATAATCAGGGCTGCCAGCAGGGTGAATACCGGCGGGATGGGGCCGCGGGGGGCCAGACCGTCAGGCAAGAAGTTCAGCAGGCTCCCCGACATCCAGGCGAAAGCTTCTGAAAGTGAGAAAGGCCCGAGGATGGTCGACATAAGGTGAAAGAATGCGGTGTCGGGCGTGTTCGCCAGCGTCGAAACAGGGTTGATCGCGGCAGTGGGGTGCACGTTCGCGGTCAGTTCGGGCAGGACGAAGGTGACGACAAGCCAGACGACCGTCGCCGCAATCAGCCCGCTGGCGGTGGCCGTCAACCGGGCGGCGGCGCCAAGGGCGAGGAACCCGAACACCGTGATATAGGCCCAACCGGCGATCAGAAACAGCGCCAGGTACATCAGATCACCTGCGCTGACGACCAGCCCGGGGATGATGAACAGCGTCGCGACCGAAATGCCACCGGCCACCGCCATCATCGCTCCGGTGGCAATAACAAGCGCGCGCATCTTGCCAAGGGCGATGTCCCGGCGGTCGAACGGACGTGCTCCGATCAGCGGCAGCGTGCCGGCCCTCCGGTCGGTCTCGATCAGCAACTGGCCAATCACGATCGCCCCGAAGGCGCCGATCAGGCTGATATAGACTCCGAGATTGCGTAGCACCGCCAGCGGGGCCGTTTCGCCGATGGGATTCGGCGGCACCGGCTGGCCTGCGGCCGTCAGGTATTGCACGGCATCGGCATAGATAGCATTGACGGTCGCCGATGCGGACCATCCAAGCCAGGCCGTCACCAGCACCATCGCAGCAAAGAACCCGACCAGCATCAGGACGCTCCGGTCCCGGACCAGACTTGCCAGTGATTGATTGGCGATGAGTTTTGCGGGACTCATGCCGCCGCTCCCGGCTGATGCTCGGCAACGCCGATATAGAGATCTTCCAGGGTCCGTTCGTCGTATTTGTCGGCCACAGCCTGAATCGTGTCGTGGAAGACGAGCTTGCCGTGGGCCAGCACCCCGATCGAGGTGCAGCTGCGCGCAACTTCGGACAGAAGGTGCGTGTTCATGAACACGGTCATGTTGGTTCCATGCAATTTGTCGATGATTTCGCGCAACTGGCGCACGCCCATCGGGTCGAGCCCCGATGTCGGTTCGTCGAGGAAAAGCACTTCGGGACGGTGCAGAATCGCCTGGGCGAGCCCGACACGCTGCCGCATCCCCTTGGAGAACGTCCCGACATTCCGGTCCGCAAGCGCGACGATGTCGAGGAAATCCAGCGTCTCGCGCACGGCCCCGACAGGGTCGACGACCCCGGACAACCGCGCAAAGAACATCAGGTTCTCGCGCGTGGTGAAACGGTCATATAGGCGCACATTTTCCGGCAGATATCCGATGGCGGCGCGAACCTTGAGCGGGTCGGTGGCAATATCGTGGCCAGCGATGCGCGCTATTCCGGAGGTGGGCGGCAGGAGTGTCGTCAGAAGCCGGATCGTGGTCGTCTTGCCCGCCCCATTGTGGCCGAGAAAGCCGAACACCTCTCCCTTCGGCACGTCGAGCGACAGCGGATGCAGCACCGGCGCATCGCCATAGGATTTGCTGAGGCCGCTGGTCGAAACGGCAAGAATTGGCGGTGTCATGGAAGTGGTCCTTTCGGGAAGTGCGCGCTCCCGGAGCTGGTCGGAAGCGCTTGCTCTTGAGATGTGAGGGATCATTCCGCGAGTTCGGGCGCGGCCTTGGTGGTCATCACCAAAACCGTTGCCGCGATCACTGCGAGGAAGGCGAAGCTGGTGACGATGGTACCAAGCCCCAGGCCGCCGAATTCGGCCGGTTGCGCCAGGAGGTCGCCGAAGGACGCGCCGAGCGGGCGGGTGAAGATGTAGCAGAGCCAGAAAGCCCACACCCCGTCGAGACCGAGCGCGAAGTAGCCGAGTGACAGCGATGCGATGATCAACCCGAAGAGCACGCCCGTTCCAGCAAAACCGACCCCAAAAGCTTCGGAGATAAGGTCACCGACTGCCGTCCCCAAGGCAAAGGTGAAGAGGATTGCCAGCCAGTAGAAGGCCTCTCGACGGAAGGTGAAGACCTCGTGGATCGAAAGTGTCCGTTCGACTGCGAACCAGGCCGCGAAGGTGGCCGCTAGGGCGAGCGTGAAGCCGATCGAAGACGTGATCAGCGGAATACCGAGTGCGTCTGTCATGTTGTCAGTGATCAGCGTTCCCACCACCGAGATCAGGACAACAGCGAACCAGTAATAGGCCGGGACATAGGCGCGCTGACGGAACTGCCAGACAATGGCTGCGATGAGGACCGCAGACATAAGAACTGTTGTCGCACCAAGCCCGAGGCCGAGGTTGACGGCGAGAAAGTCCGCAGCCGTTTCTCCCATGGTCACGGCCATCAGCTTGATCACCCAAAAGCCTGGGGTCACCTCCGGCACGCGGTTGATGCCTGCGGACTGCGGCACCGGTCGGTCATAGTCCGCGAATGTTGCGTCGCTCATGAAAATATCATCCTTTGATCTGCGCAAGCGCCTGGGCTGCGAATGTGTTTGAATGGGCGTCGTCGTCGGCATTGCAGCGTTCGAGGGCCTTGGTTTGCAGGTCGGTTACCGCAGCACTTGGGGTTGTGCCCGCAGTCGCGTCGCGCAGCTGACCAATCAGGTCTTCGCAGGGCAGCGCGCGACCGCTTTCGTCAGTCACGGCGATACCCGATACCAATTGTATCGGCCGCGCGGCTGCGACCGGAACCGGAGCGTCGAGCGTGCTGACAAGAGTGGCGAGCGCGGTGTCCACACGCGCCCTGTCCGGCGAACCCGCACGCAGCGCCGAGAACACGTCATCAGCGGCCGCATCGACGGCGCTCCATGCGGCCCGGTCGGCCTGCCGCAAAGCGGCGGCGTTCTGGTCCCACAGCATTTCAAGATCGGTGATCCGATGCTCGGCTGCGGCCAGATCGCCGGACGCGGCGATGGCCTGCGTGTCCGTCACGATGGTTTTGTAGGAGGAAAGGTCACCAAGACCGGCGGAAGCAACCGCGGAGTAAGTGGTTTGAGCAGATGGCGAGAAGACCACCTCTGCCAATGCGAACCCGCCGGCCGGGATGGCGATCAGCGCAGCCGACAAAAGCAGGTTTTTAAAGGGGGAATTCATGGGAGACGTCCTGTCTGATTCGCGACGGGCCTCCGAACGAGGTCCGTGAACGAAAAGATGACAGGCGGTTTCCAGAAGCGTCTGGCCCGCTTCTTACACTTTGGTAAGAAGCGGGTTTTTGCGGATCAGAGGATCGACGTTGCGGTGCTCGGGGCTGGAACCCGGTTGATGAACCCCGAGAAAAGCGGACGGCAAGGCGATGGCCGTCGCAAGGTTGTCGGTCAAAATACCCATCTCAGAACACGAAGGTAGACCCGCTCGGTCAGCGACCAAAGTGCCTTGCGCTGTGGGATCGCTTTGACAACCAGCGCGCAAACTGCCCCAAGCATAGCGCCGCCTAGTATGTCGAAGGGAAAATGCGCGCCGAGGTAGACCCGACCCCAGCCAACCGCCAACCCGAACGGCAAGAGCAGAAGGCCGAACCTCTTCAACGGAGACAAGGCAAAAGAGACCGCGAGGGCGAACATCAGTGTCGCGTGATCCGAGGGAAACGAGTTTTCGGGCGCGTGGTTCATCAGATTGAGCCCCAGACCGATCTCGAACGGCCGCGGCCGGTAGGCCAGCGCACCGATGATCTGGACGACAGCCAGCCCCAGCAGGCCGGCGGCTACGGCGTCGAGCAGCGCGGGCCTTGATCGCCCCATGATCCAGAGCAGGACAAGACCTGCCGCGACAAGCGGCACGACCGCACTGGCCAGTGCCGATGCAACAAGCACCAGCCAAGCCGGGGCATCCGGCCCGGCGGTCAGCAGTTGAAACAGTGATGTATCTAGGGCCTGCATCGGCTTCTCCATCGGGTTGACCGTAATAGGGGCTGTCTCAGGGCAACTTCAGAACGACGGCCTGAATTGGCCGCGCAGTTTGGCCGTCGCCAATTTGCCGCTGCAGTTCCAGCGGGGGCGCAAGCGTTGCTCCGTGTGCCTGCGTTTCCTGCACGAAGGCGTCCCGCAGCATCAGGTCGGCCGCAGCAACCTGGCCGCCGCCCGTTCCATTATTGGCATCGTCGACGCCCACGGTTGCAACAAAAACCCGCAAGCCCTCGGAGGTGACAAACTCGGTACGCCAGAGGCGGAGTTTCGGATCGGCCAGCGACGGCTTGGCTCCGTTTGGGCGTCTGACAAAGGCGAGATCATTGGGCTGCCCGCGCCAGAAGTGCGAGACGGCCTCGACTGTCGGATCTTCTTTGCCTTCGAACGCCGCATAGAGCGCATCGAACACTAGACCCGGAGTTGGCAGTCGCGACGTTATCCAGCCCGAGCCGATCGCGAGATCGGAAAGGGTTGCCTCGTTTTTCGCGAAGACGACCAGCGAGATTGGATGAACCGGAGAGCCCATCAGCGATTCCGTTGATACCGGAAGGTCCGCGATGCTATTCCGGACGGCGGAATCGGACAGAACCTGATCGGTTACATGGACGGGCGCATTGCGGGGATGGTCATAGCGCCAGACGTTCACCGCAGCCAATACAGTCAGGCCCAGGGCCACGGCGAGACCGGCGACCCGCAGTCTGTCGCCCATTGGCACCACGGATGCCGACCCCTGAGCCAATCGCCATTCGGCGATCGCGACTCCGACCGTGACCCATAGCGCACCGACGAGCCAGCCGTTCAGGACATCGCTGAGGTAATGCTCGATCAGGTAGATGCGGCTGGCACCGATTGCAAAGGCCATGAGGCCAGCCAGCAGCAGCGCGGTCTCGGCGCGCAGCCTGCCCGTCCGCCAGACAACATACATCAGCATTCCATAGGCCGCGACAGAGGTTGCCGCGTGCCCGGACGGGAAGCTGCCGGATGTTTCGGCGAAGAACCCGAGGGGCGAGCGCGGGCGCCCGAACGCGAGCTTCAGAAGCGCGACGGAAAGCGTGTTCCCAATCACTGAAACCGCAAGCCCCAAAGCGAGCGCACGGCGCCCCTCGGTCAAAGACCAGATCAGCGCCACCACCACCACGGGCAGGACGACCTGCCAGGCGCCGATGGCGGTGATGAGCGAGGCGACCCTGATCGGACCCGGCGACTGGAAATGATGGATCAGCTCCGCGAGGCGAGTGTCGAGTTGGAGCAAAGGAGCGCCCGTGAGGAACTCGAAGACGGAGTCGAGCCAGACAACGCCGATGTAGACGAAGATCACCGCCAGGAGGCTCAAGGTCAGTCCGGAAAACGCGGTGCGGTCGAGCCTCGCCTCTACCCAGCGTGCGGCCTCGGGATGGGCTTCTATCCGGCGCCGGACCGCAGAAAGGTCCGCGAAGTTGCGCAGCGCGGCGGAGACGACCGCCCATGCGAGCGGTAAGAGTTTCAGCGCCGAGTAGAGCATGCTCCAAAGCACGAAAAGCGCCAGGAGAACGATGCCCGTCAGAACCGCGACCCGCGTGAACGATCCACCGATGCGGCCCAGCACATCACCGAGAAAATACCCGATTGACACATGCGTCAGCGCATAGGGGATGCTGCCGACGATATTCCAGATCAGGAACTGACGCCGGTTCATCTCCGCCATACCCGCAGCGAGCGGCACGAGACCCGCGACAGGCCCGAGAAAGCGACCAATGACCAGGGCCATTCCGCCGCGCTTTTCGAACAGTCCCTTTGCGCGAACGAAAGCGGCCGAGTCCCCGATACGTTGCCGACCCGGCAGCCGGTTCATGGCCAGCTTTCCGGTCCAGTAGCTTAGTTCCGAACCCAGGATGGAGCCGATTGCGACGAACCAGGCGAGGTCGAAGAAATCCAATAAGCCGCGTTGGACGAGGATGCCGCCGGCGTCGACGATCAGCGTTCCGGGAACGACGACGCCGGTCAGGAAGAACGCCTCGAGCATGGAGCCCAGCCCGATGAGCCAGTATCCGAATACGCCGAGCGCCTGAAGCGAAGGCAGAATTTGATCGAGAGAAAAGCTCATGGGGTCACTTCGCAATCAGTCCGCGCGCGGAACCAGCAATCAGCAGGGCGACGTCGCCCATCGCGCGCATGGGCGACACATTGGGTGGCAAGGCCAGATAGCGCGGGCGCCAGTCCGGTTGAAACTTCTGCTTGAACGCACGCAGGCCCTCAAAATTGTAGAATGCGCCGCCGTGGCGATAAATCAGCCGACCGAACCGGATCCAGGACTTCGCGACCGATCGTTCGGAGAGACCTGCGAGCGGTGCAATCCCGAGGCTGAATTCCTCTGCCCCCTGCGCTTTGTAATGCTCGATCAGGCTGAGGAACATATATTCCATCAGGCCCGAGGCTTCCTCGGGCAGATAACGCATCAGGTCGACCGCAACGTGCTGCCCGGCGGACGACGCCTGGATGTTGGCGAAGGCGACGATGCGTCCATCCCTCCGGACAACGCAGATGTCGAAGAGCGCAAGGTAGCCGGGATCGAAGCGTCCGACCGAAAAGCCCTTCTCGTGTCCGGTCTTGCCGCCAAGCCAGGCACCCGAAATCTCGCGCAGTTCGGCAATCAGCACGGGATCATGTGGCGCAGCCAACATGACACATTCATATCCATCCCGCTGACGTTTGTTCATTGCGGCGCGCATGGTCTTGAACCGCCCCCCCGCAAGGCTGAAGTCGGGCAACCGGACCACGGCTTCCTCGCCGACCTTGTGGAGCGTCAGTCCAAGCTCGACCCAGAGCGCGAGGTTACGCGCGCTGACCTCGTAGAAAACCGGGCGCGCATTGGATCGGGCAGCTTGATCGGCGAAGGACCATGCAAGTGCCTCGAATTCGGTCGGATCACCAACCGGGTCTCCAAGCGCAACCCATGACGGACCTCGAACGGCATACATGAGGAAGGCGCGGCCAGTTTCGGAAAACAGAAACTGCTTGTCGCCAGTCTGGCTCAGCCAGGCTTGCGGATCTCCCGTCTGAGCGCAAAGCGCAGCAGCTCTCGAGAGCATGTCCGGACTCGCACCCTCGGGCAGCCTTTTTTGGATCGGACGTGTCAGTAGATAGATCCCGAAAAAGAACAGGAGTGCCGTTGCCGCCAGCGCCGCTCTGAGCGCGCGAGGCGTATTCGAATTGCGCGAGAACTCCGACCACAGGTCATTCGAATAGGGCACGGCTTTGTGCACGAAGAAGAAGAACGCGGCAGCAGCGATGCCGACTCCGATAACCGTGGCGAACCAGCGCACATCGAATACCCCAGCCGTCAGTCGGCCAGGTCGGTCAAAAGCTTTCCGGAAGGGCAGCAGCAGGAGTGCGCCCGTACCGAGGAACGCCGCGTTCTCGAAACCGAAATCGTTGAGGAGCGACGCGAAGGCCCCAGCCAGCAATGCACAGATGGCCAACCACCAGGCAGAGGAAACCCGACGCGCGAGGCCGTGTGACACGATGATCAAGGCGACGCCGGCCACCGCCGATGCGATAGTCCCGCCTTCGAGCAAGAGCACGCCGACAAGATCTCCTTCAGCAATGGCTTCGGTACGAACGGAGGGCAACATCGTGATAAGCAGCAGCCAGACCCCGAACCCAAAGGCGACCGCAGCCACGAGACCAGGCGAAAACCCGTGCAGAGTGGCAAAGGCCGGTTGCAGAGCCGGCGCACGCGCGAGGAGCCGACTGCCAAGGCCGCTGGCCAGCCGGACTTCGTTTAGCGTGACCAGAAGAAACGCCAGCGCGAAAGGCACCAGATAGTAGACCAGTCTAAACAGCAGCAGCGCCGCAGCGGCATCTCCGACCGGCACCGAGGCCGGGAGCGTGCTTATGACAACGGTCTCGAACACGCCGATCCCGCCGGGAACATGGCTCAGGACGCCGATCATGGTGGCTGCGGCATAGACGGCGACGAAGGTCGCGTAATCGGGCTTGCCCGCTGGAAGAAGTACCCACAGCGCGAAGGACGCCGCGGCGATGTCGATCAGGGTTACGAAAAGCTGACCGGCAAGGTCACCGGGCGGCGGAAGGCGCAATTCGTGACCACGTATGCTCACGGCGCGCTGCGTCGCGGACATCCAGCCGATCGAAACAATCGAAATCGCGGTGATCCCGGCAGCGGCAATCTGAATTGTGCCTGGAGCGTAGGGTAAATAAGCGCCGACCGCGCCGGGATGCACGGCCAGTGCGGCCACGCCAACAAGCGTCAGGCCGGTTCCAAGGGCGACCGCGATGTAGCCCGAAATGGCTGCCACCTCGAACGCGTTCAGACCGACGGCCGAATAGATCCGGTAGCGCACCGCCCCTCCGGACACGACGCTGACGCCAATCGTATTGCCGAACGCATAACCAAGAAAGCCACCCAGTGCGACGATCCCACGATCCAATGTCTTGCCGATAAAGCGCAGTCCGAACCAGTCATAGAAGATGAGCGCGACATAGCCGACCGCCGTGGCCCCCAAAGCGGCGGCGAGAGCGCTGACCGGCGTTGCCTTGATCTGCGCCGCCACATCCGCAGGATTGACAGGCTTCAGGAGGTGATAAAGCGCGTAGAGGCCGAGTGCAAAAAGCGCGATGCCAAGCACGATGGGCGCGGCCGTTCGCAGAGATTGAAACTTCAGTCGGGCCATCCTGCGCTCCGGTCCATTTGAAATATTCGGTGATCGCGACGTGACTACCCTTTCGAAACCCTATCTGAAACCGCTAATTCGCCAAAGCTCCGGTTCTTACAAAAATGTAATTTCTTGGAAAAGCGATCCGGCCCCTTGGGCCCCACTTGTTAAAGGCAGGCGAATGGACCTGCAACCAAAGGAGAACCCAATGCTTCGCAAGACCATGATCCTCTTCCCTGCCGCCCTCGTCGCAGCCATTCCCTTCGCGGCGATGGCTGAAACCATGAACCAGCCTGAACTCCAGATGTTCAACGGTGCGACGCTGTCACTTCAGCAGGCGGGTGACGCGGCCCTGGCGGCCCAACAAGGCAAGCTCGCCGAAGTGTCGTTCGATGACGAACAGAACGGTCGTGCTGCGTGGGAGGCTGTGGTGATCTCTGCCGATGGTCAGTCTTGGACCATGATGATCGACGCCAATAACGGTGAAGTCTTCGCCAAGGCGCTTTCTTCGGCTATGGATGATCATCAGGACAACGCAGACGAACAGGATGACGAAGATCAGGACGGCGAAACGAACGACGGCTGATCGAGCGTCACCCCTTGAAACAACTCTTTTGCCCGGCCGCCCGATGCGGCCGGGTCGCATTTTCTGGAAAGACCGCGAACAATGAAGATCCTGTTGGCCGAGGACGACACCGAAACTGCCGCCTATGTGGTCAAAGGGCTGTCGGGGGAAGGACATGTTGTCGATCACCTGGCGAAGGGGAAAGACGCGTTGAGCCAGGCGATGTCCGGGGACTACGATCTTCTTATCCTCGACCGGATGATGCCGGGGCTCGACGGGCTGTCGGTGCTGAAATCCCTTCGTGCTGCGAAGATAGATACCCCCGCGATCCTGCTGACCTCTATGGGTGCGGTCGAAGACAAGGTGGCGGGTCTTCGCGGTGGGGCCGACGATTACATCGTCAAGCCCTTCGCCTTCGTCGAACTGCTGGCGCGCATTGACACGATCTGCCGTCGTCCCGCGACGCGTGACGAGGTTCTGGAGATTGTCATCGGCGACCTGCGTCTCGACATTCTGAAACGCGAAGTGACCCGTGACGGCACAAGGGTCGATCTCCAGCCGCGCGAATTCCTGCTCCTGAAACATTTCATGGAGCGCCCGGGCCGCGTGCAAACCCGTACCGTGTTGCTGGAATCCGTCTGGGGATTGCACTTCGACCCCAAGACAAGCGTCGTCGAAACTCATATCAGCCGCCTGCGCAACAAGATCGACAAGCCCTTTGACAAACACTACCTCGTGACACTGCACGGCGTTGGCTACGTGTTGCAACCATGAGGCGGCCACCGCTCTCCTGGTCGATGCGCTTCGCGCTGGCGCTGTCGGCGGTGTTCACCATCGGCACGCTGTCGGCGGGTGGCTTGTCCTACCTGTTCCTGTCGCGGGAGATGACCCAAAGACTGGAGGCTGACGTACAATCGAGCGCGGAGAGCCTGGCGCGGCTTGCTGCGACGGGCGATCGGACCGACCTTCGTGAACAGATCATTGCGCAGGTGCGATCGAGCAGGGATAGCGCAAGTCTCTTCGCTTTTGTAGATGCGACGTCAATGCAGCCGTTCGGCTCGCTGCAACTGGCCGCGCCGTTCGAAGGCCCGCGACGGCTACTGGTGGGTCAGGACATCCCGGAAAGCCAACTGACCGGAGGCGAGGCCGCCGAGGCCTATCGCGCTTTCGGAATGCGAACTGACCTTGGCTGGATCATCGTCGCGCGTGACGAAGCGTGGGTCGCCGAGAGTGGCGAGATTCTGGTTCAGACGACGGCCTCGTCGCTGGTCCTCGCGGCGCTCCTGTCAATCGGACTCGCGCTGGTCATCGCCCGAAAGAATGAGCGCCGTGTTGACCGGATGGACCGGGTTCTCGACGCGGTCGGCGCCGGGCATCTGGACCAGCGGATCAAGGATGATGGGAGCGACGATCTGGCGGACCTTGCCGCGCGGGTGGACCAGATGCTCGACCGGCTCGAGGCAGGCGTTGAGTCGATCCGGCAGGTCTCCACCGATGTCGCCCACGATCTGCGCGCGCCCCTTGCGCGGCTCAGGATGCGGCTGGAGCCGCAGGCCCTCTCCGCCGAGGTGCCCATGCAAACGCGGCATGAGATTGGCTCGGCGCTGATGGACATTGACGCGATATCCGGAACGTTCGACGCGATCTTGCGTCTCGCCCGGTTGCAGTCCGGCACGGTGGAGCGGCGTAACGATCCGGTCGACCTGGGCGACATGGCGACCACCGTCTGCGAAATCCTGCAGGCCCCCGCCGAGGACACTGGCCACGCCCTTGACGTGGACCTTCCCGCGACCCGGATCCAGGTTTATGGCGACGAGGACATGCTTTCGCAGGCCCTCACCAATCTCGTGGTCAATGCCATGGAGCATTGTTCGCCCCCCGCAGTGATCCGGATCACGGTCGGCATGCGGGGAGAACAGCCGTTTCTTGCGGTTTTCGACAATGGACCCGGTATTCCCGAGGCCGATTGCGCGCGGGTGCTGGAGCGTTTCGTACGCCTTGATGCCAGCCGGTCGGTGCCGGGAACCGGACTGGGACTCAGCCTTGCCGCGGCCATCGCCGATCTGCATCACGCCACACTGGTGCTCGAGGACAACGCACCCGGACTGAAAGCGTCGATCCTGTTCGCGCAGCCAGCAGCGACGCCAGCGGTTCTTACAAAAGCGTAAGGAGGCGGCAAAACAAGGCGCGGACAGACCCGCCATACGAAGAGGGTAACTCGGTCCCAAGCCACACCCTCAAA
>Ga0209344_10003572_pt1 | contig 15207 bp, 14 predicted proteins | sample Cruoilmetagenom6_FD_187293 | JGI IMG/M metagenome (GOLD analysis project Ga0209344, IMG submission 187293) | Oil polluted marine microbial communities from Coal Oil Point, Santa Barbara, California, USA - Santa Barbara Oil Seep Sample 6 (SPAdes)... | ecosystem: Environmental > Aquatic > Marine...
TCAAGATGCCTTAAAATGGGCTGCACGAACGTATTTAGTTGCGGCACTTGGTTCTTTGGCTATGCTTCTATATTGGGGTTTACAGATTTTAGGAGGTAGAGATTAAAATTAAGTTGGCAGTAACCCTCAACCTTAAATTAATTTTAAATTAGGATTGAATTGATTCAAGATTAGTAGAAAACCCGACTTTGTCTGGACTTTTTTCTACCTATTCGTGTTATTATTAAAGCAGCCTAAAGATTTAAAACGGTTAAATTAAATCAACTATATTTTCATTTGTCGATCAATTTGTTGGTCCAATGATATAAATGTTTCCGTTCTTGCAACACCCTTAATTAACTGGATTTGTTTGTTTAAAACTTCCATAAGATGTTCATTATCTCTACATAATATTTTTACAAAAATTGCATAATTTCCTGTTGTATAATGACTTTCTATAACTTCATCTATTTCTTTTAACCGTTTTATCGCCTCTTTATATGTGCTCGCTGCATCTAAAAAAATTCCTACAAAGGCTACTGTTTTAAAACCAAGTACTTTTGGATTAATTATAAATTTTGACCCTTTTAACAAACCTGATTTTTCCAATTTTCTTAGTCTTTGGTGGATCGCAGCTCCAGAAATACCAACTTCACGAGCAATAGCCAGAATAGGAGCTCTGGCATCATTCATTAAATTTTTTAGAATTATTTTATCAATACCATCAATATGTAAGCCTTTTTCCTTCATAAGTTCCAAATTTTCAATAAAAGTAAAAAAATAAAGGATATGAAAAATCATATCCTTTAAATCTTATTACAATTTGAAATTTTACTCTTCTGGTTGCATTTCAAAATCTTCCATAAATTTAGTAGTATAATTACCAGCCAAATAATCAGGATGATCCATTAACTGTCTGTGAAATGGAATGGTAGTTTTTACACCTTCTATGACAAACTCATCTAATGCACGTTTCATTTTATTAATTGCCTCTTCTCTTGTTTGAGCAGTTGTAATTAACTTCGCAATCATTGAATCATAATTAGGCGGAATCATATATCCTGCATACACATGTGTATCTAACCGAACTCCGTGACCTCCAGGAGCATGTAATGTAGTTATTATACCTGGTGATGGACGAAAATCATTATAAGGATCTTCGGCATTGATACGACACTCAATTGAGTGTAGATTTGGAGTATAATTCTTACCTGAAATTGGCACACCGGCAGCAACCAAAATCTGCTCACGAATCAAATCGAAATCAATTACTTGTTCTGTAATTGGATGCTCCACTTGAATACGTGTATTCATTTCCATAAAGTAGAAATTGCGATGCTTGTCAACTAAAAATTCAACAGTTCCTGCTCCTTCATATTTAATATACTCGGAAGCCAATACAGCAGCTTCACCCATTTTTTTACGAAGTGCACTTGTCATAAATGGTGAAGGTACTTCTTCTGTTAGTTTTTGATGACGTCGTTGTATAGAACAATCTCTTTCTGATAAATGACATGCTCTTCCTGTCGAATCACCAACTATTTGTATTTCGATATGCCTTGGCTCTTCAATCAGTTTTTCCATGTACATATCATCATTACCAAATGCAGCTTTTGATTCTTGTCTTGCAGATTCCCAGGCTTCTTTTAAATCTTCAGGGCTCCATACACCTCGCATCCCTTTTCCCCCACCGCCTGCAGTTGCTTTGAGCATAACCGGATAGCCTGCTTTTTTGGCTATTTTTTCGCATTCTTTAAAATCTTTAATAATACCATCACTTCCTGGTACACAAGGTACGCCAGCGGCTTTCATGGTTTCTTTTGCACTTGCCTTATCTCCCATTTTTGAGATCATTTCCGCGGAAGCGCCTATAAACTTAATACCATGCTCCTCACAGATTTTAGAAAATTTAGCATTCTCTGATAAAAAACCATAACCAGGATGTATTGCATCTGCATTTGTAATTTCAGCAGCAGCAATAATATTAGAAATTTTAAGATAGGATTGATTACTTGGCGGTGGACCAATACATACCGCTTCATCGGCAAACTTCACGTGTAAACTTTCCTCATCGGCAGTAGAATAAACAGCTACAGTTTTTATTCCCATTTCCTTGCATGTTCGTATAACGCGAAGTGCAATCTCGCCTCTATTGGCAATTAATATCTTTTTAAACATAATCTCTTCAAATTTTCAATATTCAAAAAACAAATCCCAAAAGACTCTTTATTGGAATTTGGAAATTGAAACTTGTGATTTTATATTAGGATGGATCAACTAAAAATAACGGTTGATCAAATTCTACTGGTGATGCATCGTCAACTAAAATTTTAACAATTTTACCTGCAACTTCAGATTCAATCTCGTTAAATAGTTTCATAGCTTCAATAATACAAACTGTATCACCAACATTAATTACACTCCCTACTTCAACAAACAAAGGCTTGTCTGGAGACGGTTTTCTATACATTGTACCAATGATCGGAGATTTAATGATAATATATTTTGAATCATCGTCTGCGGCTGTTTCAACAGGCACTGCTGCAACAGGAGCTGGTTCTGCCGCCACTGGTGTTGTTGCCGGAACTTGAGCAATAGGCGCTTGATGTACTATAGTTGTTTCTGTATTTCCAGAGCCTGTTTTAATGGTTACTTTAACATCTTCCATTTCTAATTTTACTTCGGTAGCTCCTGATTTGGCCACGAATTTTATTAGATTCTGAATATCTTTTAAATCCATATTTTTTAGTTTAGTTAATTCTTAAGAGTTATATGCCCATTTAAAGTAAATTGCTCCCCATGAGAAACCACCACCAAATGCTGCAAAAATTATATTATCTCCTTTTTTAATTTGAGATTCGTAATCAGCAAGTAATAATGGTAAGGTAGCAGATGTGGTATTACCATATCTATGAATATTCATTAATACTTTAGATTCGTCTAGTCCTAATCTTTCGGCTGTAGCATCAATAATTCTTTTATTGGCCTGATGAGCGGCAAGCCATGAAACATCATCTATTTTTAATCTATTTCTGTCAAGTATTTTTTTGGTAACGTCAGCCATATTAAATACGGCATTCTTAAAAACGGTTCTACCCTCTTGATGTACAAAACATTCAGAATCACCAAAAACGTCTCCTTTTTTAAATGGGTAGGCCGACCCTCCTTTTTGAACTTGTAAGAACTCTCTTCCTTCTCCATTAGTTCTTAAATATTCATCTTGAACACCAAATCCGTCAGTATTTGCTTCAAATAAGACTGCACCGGCACCATCACCAAAAATAATACATGTTGCCCGATCACCATAATCTATCATTGATGAGTTCTTATCGGCACCAATCAATAGTGCCTTATTATATTTTCCCGACTCTATAAAACCTGACATGACTGAAATTCCAAATAAAAAACTCGAACAAGCAGCATCCAAATCAAATGAAAAAGCTTCTGTTGCTCCTATTTGTGAAGCGACAAAAGCTGCAGTAGATGCGGCCTGCATATCAGGCGTTGCTGTCGCTACAATAACAAGTTCTATTTCTTTAGGATCAAGATTTGATTTTGATAATAAATCTTCAGCAGCTTTAATTGCCATAAAAGATGACCCTTTACCTTCTTCTTTTAAAATTCTCCGCTCTTTAATTCCTGTTCTTGAAGTAATCCAGTCATCATTAGTATCAACAAGGGTTTCCAATATTTCGTTCGATAAAATATATTCGGGAACATATTTTCCTACGGCTGTAATTGCTGCAGTAATTTTACTCATAATAGATATCTTATTATAGACAATTTCTTTACAAAAGTGCGCTCAAAGTAATGAAATTTATTTTGGTTTTTGGTCAAAAAAGTATTGTTTTTGACTGATTTTCATCAAAAACATAAAAAAAACCCTCAAAAATGAGGGTTTTTTATGTTTTTTGTCAAATTCTTTTAAGCAACACTTTCGTCACCATCAATCACTATTTGACCACGATAATATAATTTACCTTCATGCCAATGTGCTCTATGGTATAAATGAGCTTCTCCCGTTGTAGAATCAACAGCTATTTGAGGAACTGTAGCTTTATAGTGAGTTCTTCTTTTATCTCTTCTTTGTTTCGATATTTTTCTTTTAGGATGTGCCATTTTATTCTTTTTTATCTGTTAATAGATCTTTTAATTTAGACCATCTAGGATCTGTGTCCTGATTAATTGTATTTTCTTTTGGTTGTAATTCTTTTAATTTGTCTAGTATTTCAGATTTTAATGTCCCATCTGCAACACCTGGATGTACTTTTTTTCTTGGCACAGCTAATACTATCATTTCGTATATAAACTGAGATACATCAAGTTGAAATTCGGAATGAGGAATAATCAAAATCTCCTCATTTTCGTTATTAAACTCATTTCCAAATTTAATAACTAAATCTAGCGTAGTATCAATAGGCTCTTTATAATGTTCATTTGTAACATCACATGCAACTTTAATATCTCCTTTAGCGCCAAAATGCAATTCAAATAAAGTACTTTTTTTAACAAAATCTAGACCTACATTAATATTAGCATCTAAAATCTCGTCATATTTATAAAATTCAAAGAACTTGCTATTTACAACAAAATCAAATCGGTGTTTACCTTCTTTTAATCCTACAAAAGGAATTATAAACATTTTTTCCATTTCCTCTCAACATCAATTTGAGCGCGCAAAGATAATAAATTATTACAAATTCAACTAAAAAAATATACTTTTACTTAATTTTTGTTTCTAATCTATTTTCAGACATGTTTATATAATTTTTTCTTGACTTATAAATTTTTATTGCTACGAATAGAGCTTCTTTAAAAGAACTGAAATTAGCTTTGTTTTTACCGGCAATTTCAAAGGCAGTTCCATGGTCAGGTGATGTCCTGATTATGTTTAATCCTGCAGTAAAATTCACTCCTTTTCCGAAAGCCATCGTTTTAAAAGGCCCTAGACCTTGGTCATGATACATAGCCAAAACAGCATCAAAATTTTTATATGATTCTGAACCAAAAAAACTATCGGCAGCATATGGCCCATAAACTAATTTTCCATCTTTTTGAATTTCATCTATAATTGGTCTTATTATTTCATCATCTTCTTTCCCAATAATACCATTATCCCCACAATGAGGATTTAAACCTAAAATAGCGATTTTGGGTTTTGAGATTGCAAAATCTTGAATTAATGACTTGTGCATTATATGAACCTTGTTTTTTATTTGCTCGGGGGTAATATTTTCTGAAATTTGCTGTACTGGTATATGACCTGTTATTAAACCAATTCGTATTTGATCAGTCATCAATATCATTAAACTATCTCCTTCGAACTTTGATTCTAAATACTCTGTATGTCCTTTAAAGTTAAATTCTTTCGATTGAATATTATGCTTATTTATAGGAGCTGTTACTAATACATCTATTTTATTGTTTTGTAAAGCTCTAGTAGCCGCTTGCAATGATAAAAAAGCATACTTTCCTCCATTACCTGTCTCTTTACCTAACTCAATATCAACAGGTTCATCCCAAATATTCAATACATTAATTTTAGTTGGTACAACTTTATCAATACTGTTTATATTATTAATTTGAATATTCAAATTCAATACTTTCTTATAAAAGGAAACTACTTTACTTGAACAAAAAATAATAGGTACACAAAAATCAAGCATCCTATTATCTTCGAATGTTTTTAAAATAACCTCTAGTCCAATCCCATTAATATCCCCAACGGATATTCCAACTTTTATTTTTTCATTTTTCTTCATTCAGTGATTATATTATTGCTATTTTTGACTGCTCCCAAAGCTAATTTAATTGTTCTTTCTATCAACAAACGAAAGTAAATAAAACTTGTGTAATTTTATATATTTACTTCTGTTTTTATAAAGTTCTAAACTCGAAAATCGTAAAATTATGTTTACCGGAATTATTGAAGATCAAGGGCAAGTCATTTTATTAGTAAAGGATGGTTCTAATCTTAATATAGCATTGAGAAGTAATTTTACGAATGAGTTAAAAATAGATCAGAGCGTTGCACACAACGGAGTTTGTTTGACGGTTACTAATATTGATCATAAAAATAATTCATATACAGTAACAGCTATTGAAGAAACTTTAGACAAAACATCATTTAGGTCGCTTCAAGTAGATGATACAATTAACCTAGAACGAGCCATGAAATTAGGAGATCGTTTAGATGGCCATATTGTTCAAGGGCATGTAGACCAAACTGGGAAATGTATTGACATAAAAGAGTCAGGTGGAAGTTGGGTTTTTACTTTTGAATATAGCCCATTTAAGAATAACATAACAATAGAAAAGGGATCAATAACTATAAATGGCGTGAGTCTTACGGTTGTAGATTCTCGTTCAAATACCTTTAGCGTAGCAATAATACCTTATACTTATAAGCATACAAATTTTAATAAACTAAAAACTGGTGACCTCGTAAATCTTGAATTTGATGTTATTGGAAAATATGTTGCAAGACTAACTGCAATATAAAAAAATTATTCCCGTAATTTCTTTATCCCATAAGCCGCTCCTGCAGCAAGTAAAATAACAATACCACCATCTATAGGTGTTTCAGGTATACCAGGAGGGGCAGGTTGCGCATTAACCTCACTCGAAACAAAAAAAAGCAAGATAAATATTATTAATGTAATGAATTTTTTAAACATAAAACTTTCCCCTTTTACAAACTAGCTAACGTTCCAAACGCCAATTAATTGCAAATATATAAATTCTTTTTTAGCAAAAAACACAAAAACATACTTATTTAGTATAATCAATGATTATTTAACCTTAAGAAAATACTTAATATTAGCAACTTTGTGGACCCAGAAGGGCTCGAACCTTCGACCCCCTGATTATGAGTCAGGTGCTCTAACCAACTGAGCTATGGGTCCCTAAATTTTGGAGTGCAATATTACCAATTATTTATATTATGTACAATGTTTTTATTTTAAAAATTATTTCATATTTTTCTTTGCATTAAATTAAAACCGAAATCAAGTAACATTTTCTTACCGGTTTCATTTATAGATAAATCATTAGAGTTTTTAAATGCTTTATTAATGTAAACATCTATTTCCATTTTTATTAATTGGGGGATTCTGTATTTTTCAAACAGACCAATAACTTTTATGACTTTGTTTTTATTTTTATTTTTGTACAAGTCTAATAAACTGTTTTTGTCATTATTATCGGACAAGGACAACGCTTTTAAATACATCCAAGTTTTTTTGTTTTCAATAATATCACCAGCTTTTTGCTTACCAAAATCCTCTTCTGCGAAAACATCTAAGTAATCATCTTGAAGTTGAAAAGCGATTCCTAAATTTAATCCGTAATTATATATTTTCTGAGCATCATCTTCAAATTCACCTGCAATTATTGCACCCATTTTTAATGATGCCGCAACTAATACCGCCGTTTTATATGAGGTCATTTTTATATAATCTTCTAATGAAACATCATTTCTTGTTTCAAAATCAATATCTAACTGTTGTCCTTCACATACCATCAATGCCGTTTCATTAAACAATTTCATTAGCCTTTTATAAGTCTGGGCATCATAAGATTCAAATAATTGATTTGCTAATACCAACATAGCATCTCCCGAAAGAATTCCTGTGTTTAAATCCCATTTCTCATGTACAGTTAACTTACCTCTTCTTAACGGAGCATGATCCATGATGTCATCATGTACAAGAGAAAAATTATGAAACATCTCTATGGCCAATGAAGCATCTAGTGCATCTTTATAATTTCCTCCAAAAAGGTCACAACTCAATAACATTAAAACCGGTCTTATCCGCTTACCTCTCAAATTCAAAATATAGTGGATTGGCTCATATAATTTTTTGGGCTCTTTCGCTTTAACTTTCATTGAAAGATGTGCTAGAAAAACTTCTTTGTATACTTCAATATTCAAATCATAAATTTTTGTAAAAATACTCTTTTAACAATTATACCAATTCTCTTTTTATGGAATAATTAACATAGTGTTAAATTTTTTGTAAACCTTTGGAAACTTTTATTGCTTTTAAAGTTTCCTTTGTACATTTGCCGCCGCTTATGAAAGTAAAAATAATTAAAAAAGCAGCTGAACTTTTTTTAACTCTTGGTTTTAAAAGTGTTACTATGGATGATATTGCCAATGAAATGGGAATTTCAAAAAAAACCATTTACGTACATTTTAAGAACAAAACAAAACTAGTTGAAGAAGTAACTTTCAATCTTTTTAATATTATTTGTGAAGATATTGACCACGTTTGCGAAAATTCCAAAAACCCTATTGAAGAACTCTACGATATAAAGATGTTGGTTATGACTCATTTAAAAAGTGAGAAAACTTCACCACAATATCAATTAAAAAAATATTACCCTACAATTTTTAACCAATTAAAATATAAACAGTTTGAAGTGATGCATGAATCTGTAAAGGAAAGTTTAGAAAAAGGAATAGAAACAAAACTTTTTAGAGCTGATATTGATGTTGACTTTATTTCTAGAATGTATTTTAATGGGATGATGGGAATTAAAGATCACACCATTTTTCCCGATAAACTTTTTACTGTAGAATACTTAATGGAAAGTTATCTAGAATATCATCTAAGAGCAATTGTAACCGAAAATGGTTTAGAAATATTAAATAATTTTATAAATACAAATTAATCATAATAATGAAACAACTACTAATTATGATAATAATGCTATTGATTAGTTTCACTAGTTTTTCACAAGAAAGTCCTTCAAATTTTAGTTTAGAAGAGGCGATAAAATATGCTTTAGAAAATAATAGAACTGCAAAAATTGCTCAATTAGATATTGAAGCTGCTAAAAAACAAAAATGGGAAACTACAGCAACAGGTTTACCACAAATAAGTGCTAAGGTTGATTACCAAAACTTTTTAAAGCAACAAATATCATTAATACCTGCTGAATTTTTTGGTGGGGCTGAAGGTGATTTTGCTGAAGTTACTTTTGGGACCAAACAAAATATAAATGCCACTGCAAAATTAGATCAGCTAATTTTTGATGGTTCTTATTTAGTTGGTTTGCAATCTGCCAAAGTATTTCTAGAAATTTCGAAAAATTCTAAAGAAAAAACAGATTTGGAAATACGAAAGTCGGTAATTAATGCTTACGGCAATGTTTTATTATCAGAAGAAAGTGTAAAAATAACTAAAAATAACAAGATCGTTTTAGAAAAAAATCTAAATGAAACTCAAAAAATTTACGAAAACGGTTTAACTGAAGAAGAAAATGTAGAACAATTGCAAATTACATTATTACAGCTTGAAAACAACCTTAATAATGCAATTCGGTTAAGGGAAATTGCATATAAAATGTTAAATATAACGATGGGCTTAGATCTTAGTAAAAACATAAGCTTAACTGACAATTTAGAAACATTGGCTTCACAAAATATTAAACTTGAGTTATTAGATGCTAATGATGATGTTGAAAATAACATTGATTTTAGAATAGCAACTAATGATAAAAAGTCTAAAGAACTTCTATTAAAACTAGAAAAAAGCAAAGCTTTACCTAAATTAAGTGCGTTTATTAATGGAGGTTATACCGGTAACAATGATGAATTTGATTTTTTGAAAAATAACCAACAGTGGTTTGGGTCTTCATTAGTTGGCGTTAGTCTTGATATACCTATTTTCAGTTCTTTGGGTCGAAGTGCGGCTTCACAGCGCGCAAAAATAAATCTCAAAAAAGCTGAAAATCAATTAACTGAAACCGAACAACAACTAAAATTTCAAGTTGCATCTGCTAAAAGCAATTACCAATTTGCTATTGAGTCATATAGAACAAATAAGCAAAATTTAGCTTTAGCTGAACGAATTGAAAAGAAAAATCAAACTAAATTTTTTGAAGGTATTTCTTCAAGTTTTGATTTAAGGCAAGCGCAAACACAGTTATATACTGCACAGCAAGAATATTTACAAGCTATGCTAAATGTAATCAATAATAAAACAGAATTAGAAACTGTTCTAAACAACAATATTTCGAAAAACTAACTTATAAAATAATACCTATTTAAGTGATGAAAAATATATATTCAATACTTTTAGTTTCACTAATTATAGTTTCTTGTGGAGGTGATAAAGCAAAATCTGTAGAAACAATCATTTCTGAAGGAAATTTAGAAACTATACGTGCAAAAAAAGCAACTTTAGATACAGAACAACAACTCCTAGTAGAAAAATTAAACCTATTAGAAATTGCTATTGGAGAACTAGATACAATCAAAAAATTACCACTGGTAACTACATTTAAAGTTAATGACACACTATTTAATCATTATTTAGAGTTACAAGGTAGTGTCAAAACAAAACAGAACGTTGTTATTTATCCAGAAATGGCAGGCACTTTACTTCGTGTTTATGTAAAAGAAGGTCAACGTGTTGGTAAAGGGCAATTACTTGCGAATATAGATGACGGAGGCTTAAGCCAACAAGTTGCTCAATTACAAATACAGGCTGATCTAGCCAAAACTACTTTTGAACGTCAAGAACGCCTTTGGAATCAAAAAATTGGTAGTGAAATACAGTACTTACAAGCAAAATCTGCGTATGAAGGGCAACAAAAAGCTGTCAATCAATTAAAAAGCCAGTTAGCAAAAACTACGGTAAGAGCTCCTTTTCCTGGCGTTATTGATGATGTAATTACAGAGCAAGGGAATGTAGTTACGCCTGGTCAATCACAGCTGATGCGCATTGTAAATTTGAATAATATGTATATATCTACAGATGTTCCCGAAAGCTATATTTCCAATATCTCTAAAAATAAAAATGTTATCGTGGAATTACCTGTTTTAGGAAAAACCATTAATACTAAAGTTCGTCAAGCAGGAAGTTTTATTAATGCTGCCAACAGGACTTTTAAAATTGAAGTATCAATTCCTAATAAGGATAGAAGCATTAAGCCGAATCTAACTGCAAAGCTTAAGATTAACGATTATTCTAATCCAAACGCAATCTTAATTCCGCAGAGTATTATATCCGAAAATGCTAATGGTGAACAATTTATTTATGTTATTAAAAGTCGAAATGGAAAGCTTGGTGTATCAGAACGTGTAATTATCAAAACTGGTAAAACTCAAGATAGTGTTATAGAAGTTCTTGAAGGGTTGGAAAAAGGATTTGAAATTATTCAAGAAGGCGCTCGAAGCGTCAAAGATGGTCAAACAGTTGAGATAATCAACCTCTAAGTATAAGAAAATGACTGAACAACTAAAGAAAGTAGATAAGGAGTTTAGATTATCCTCTTTGGCTATAGAAAATAAGACCACAATCTATGTTTTGATTGTGCTTCTGTTATTTTTAGGTATTGGTGCATTCTATAGTATGCCCAGAGAAAACTTCCCAGAAGTTAATGAAACCAAGATATATGTTAACTCCATGTATCCTGGTAATACTGCAGAAGACATTGAAAAGCTAATTACGGATCCGTTAGAGGACAAATTAAAAACAGTGAGTAACGTAGTAGAAATAACTTCTAATTCTCAAGAAGATTTTTCTATGGTAATTGTTGAATTTGATGAAAACATTACAGTTGATGCGGCAAAACAAAAGGTAAAGGATGAAATTGACACTGAAACCTCATCAGAAGATTGGCCAACATTTAATGGTGCCAAAGTAGAACCTAATGTGTTTGAAGTAAATTTCTCTGAAGAAATGCCAATTCTAAACATTAATATATCTGGTGATTATCCTGTTGATAAACTAAAAGAATATGGTGAGTATTTAGAAGATGAAATTGAAAATTTACAAGAAATTAAGCAAGTAGATATTCGTGGAGCACAGGAAAAAGAAGTAGAAGTTGCAGTAGATATTTATAAAATGATGGCTGCTCAAGTTAGTTTTGACGATATTATAAATGCTATACAAGGTGGTAATATGACCATGTCTGCCGGTAATTTAATTTCAAGTGGGCAACGACGTACAATTCGTGTGTTGGGTGAAATTGAAGACCCTTCAGATTTAGATAATTTTGTTGTCAAAGCAGAAAATGGTAACTCAATTTATTTGAAAGATATAGCTGAATTATCGTTTAAAGAAAAAGATAGAACAACATATGCACGAGATTTTGGTAATCGAGTAGTTATGCTCGATGTTAAAAAACGAGCTGGTATGAACATGATTGATGCTACAAATCAAGTTAGAGATATTGTTAACGAAGCTGTCGAAAATTATTTTCCTAAAGACTTAAAAGTATCCATAACTAATGACCAATCCAACATAACCACAACCCAAGTTGATGATTTGGTTAACAATATCATCTTCGGGATTATTTTAGTAGTCACTGTTTTAATGTTCTTTTTAGGATTTAAAAATGCCCTATTTGTTGGTTTTGCCATTCCAATGTCCATGTTTATGTCAATTTTAATTCTAAACACATTGGGTTACACTCTTAATGTTATGATTCTGTTTGGATTAATTATGGGGCTTGGAATGTTGGTTGATAACGGAATTGTAGTCGTCGAAAATGTCTATCGATTGATGGATGAAGAAGGTATGAGTAGAATTAAAGCTGCTAAAAAAGGTATTGGTGAAATCGCGTTCCCAATAATCATTTCAACTGCAACAACTGTTGCTGCCTTTATTCCTTTAGGGTTATGGCCTGGAATTATGGGAGAATTCATGATTCTTTTACCAATTACTTTATCTACAGTTCTCGGTTCATCCTTATTTGTAGCAATCTTTTTTAATTCAGTCTTGGTTTCTCAATTTATGAGTGTCGATGATTTTAACATTCCTTTCAAGAAAAGATTAATCACTACGATTATTATGGTTGTTTTAGGATTACTGATTATTTTCTTTGGCGGCGCATACAGAGGTCTTGGTACATTGTTATTGTTCGTTGCAATGATGCTTTGGATTTATAGATTAATATTAAAGAGAGCAATAGCCTATTTTCAAACTAAAATCCTATCAAAATGGGAGAATTGGTACGAAAGACAATTGCGCGCAGCATTAAGTGGTTGGAGGCCCTATTTTCTAACTGGAGGAACTGTTCTATTATTATTGATTGCATTTGGAGCTTTTGGTTGGTCTGTAGCAACGCAACGTACAGAAATTCAGTTTTTTCCAGACAACAAGCCCAATCAAATTATAGTTTATATAGAATATCCTCAAGGAACAGATATTGATAAAACCAATCAAATAACAAAAGCCATTGAACAACGGGTATATGCAGTTTTAAACGATAATCTTTATATGGATAGCGACCATAATTTCATGGTAGAAAGTGCCGTTTCTCAAGTTGGTGAAGGGGCTGGAAATCCTCAAACAGATGTTGGTTCTACGGAAATGCCTCATAAAGGCAAAATAACTGCATCCATGAGAGAGTTTAAATACAGACGCGGATTAGACAGTCAGGATTTACTCGAAAAAGTTCAGAAAGATTTAGTTGGTATTTATCCCGGTGTCTTAATTTCTGTTGAAAAAAATGCTGATGGACCTCCTGTTGGTCATCCTATAAATATAGAACTTGAAGGTTCAGAATATAACGAACTAATTACTACAGCAGAAAAAATGAGAGCTTTTATTAACTCAAAAAGTATTGCTGGAATTGATGAAATTAAAATTGATGTTAATAAAGATAAACCTTCAATGGAAATTGAAGTAGATAGGAAAAAAGCAGGAGAGTTAGGTGTAAGTGCTTCTCAAGTTGGCACTCAATTACGCAACTCAATTTTTGGTGCTAAAGCAGGAATTTATAAAGAAGATGGTGAAGATTATGATGTTTATGTTCGTTTTAATGAAGATAACAGATATAACACAAGTGCCTTATTCAATCAAAAAATTACTTTCAGAGATCAATCTTCTGGAAATATAAAAGAAGTTCCTGTTTCAGCAGTAACAAAACAATCAAATACGTCTGGATTTAGCGAAATCAAACATAAAGATGCAAAACGAGTTGTAACAGTATATTCTGCACTAGCTCCGGGATTTACAGATGCCTCAGCTATTGTAAGTCAAATTCAGCATGAAATGAGGAATTTTAAAGAGCTTCCATCAAATGTAAAAATTGATTATACGGGACAAATTGAAGAACAAAACAAAGAAATGGCTTTTCTAGTAAGTGCCTTTTTTATCGGTTTATCATTAATCTTTTTCATTTTAATATTTCAATTTAATTCAGTGTCTAAACCAGGGATAATTATGCTTGCCATATTTTTAAGTTTGATTGGTGTGTTTGGCGGTATGGTTATTTTTAAGCAACCTTTTGTTATTATGATGACCATGATGGGAATTATTGCATTAGCAGGAATTGTGGTTAACAATGGTGTTGTTCTATTAGATTATGCGCAATTATTAATTGACAGAAAAAAGATAGAAAACAATCTTGATAAAAGTGAATATTTAAATAGAACTGATCTATTCGAAGCCATTGTAAAGGCAGGAAAAGCACGTTTACGTCCGGTAATATTAACTGCAATTACAACTATTTTCGGATTGGTTCCATTAGCGATTGGACTAAACATAGACTTCTTTAGTCTAATGAGTGAATTTAATGCTAAGATCTATTTTGGTGGTGACAACGTAGTTTTTTGGGGACCTTTAGCTTGGACCGTTATTTATGGACTGTTTATCGCTACTTTCCTAACACTCATAGTAGTGCCGGTTCTATTCTATTTAATCACTAGTTTTAAAATGTGGTTACAACGTAAAACTGCCACCTCTGCTAAAGAAAACCTAGTGGAAACCACTCAAATAGTTTTAGATAAATGATTAAAACCCCCAAAGTTTAACTTTGGGGGTTATTTTTTATTCAGTTAAAACCAATATCCTATATTAAAAAACCAAAAATTTTGTTTTGTGTCTGGTGACCATGTATATTTCATTTCTATTGGCCCTAGAAAGGACTCGATACTATAGCCTACTACGTAGCCTAATTTAGTATTTTCGAAAATCGAGCCTTCATTAATTAAATCTACTTCTGCTCGAGCGACATTAGTCGCAAACAAAATATGATTCTTTTCAAATAATTCATATCTTAAGGTTAATGCTGATTTCAGATATGCTTGTTCACTTAAATCACCCACATCATATCCATAAAAACTAGTAAAGTTATTTACAAAATTCTCGTTATTTCCCCCTAAATGAAAATTATGAACTCTATTATTGTTCTCTCCTATTGTTACACCTGCCTCTGAAATAAGATGAGTTGTAAGCTTATTACCAAAAGTATGTGCAAAACCAAATT
>Ga0209344_10003573_pt1 | contig 15204 bp, 11 predicted proteins | sample Cruoilmetagenom6_FD_187293 | JGI IMG/M metagenome (GOLD analysis project Ga0209344, IMG submission 187293) | Oil polluted marine microbial communities from Coal Oil Point, Santa Barbara, California, USA - Santa Barbara Oil Seep Sample 6 (SPAdes)... | ecosystem: Environmental > Aquatic > Marine...
TACCTTCCCGCCTGCACGCGGTAGAAACCGTGTTCGCGATGACGGTACACAAATCCCAAGGCTCGGAGTTTCAGCACACCGCCCTGCTGCTACCGCAAACGCCTAACCCAATTCTCACCCGCGAGCTGGTCTACACCGGCATCACCCGCGCCCGCGATTGGCTTACGGTGATCGAAGCTAAGCGTGGAATTTTGAATGATGCGGTGGTGAGGGAGGTTATGAGGGTTAGTGGGGTGGGGAGGTTGTAACAAAATTGGAATTACCCTTGATGGTAGTGTTGGTTTTCGGCCAAAAGCAGCCAGTGAGGACTTACTGTTGGCCGACTGATTTCGGATTTGCACTGTACCCGTGGCAGTTCAGCTATAGCTTACCAAGACAGCTAACATCGTCCATATTCGGCTTGCGAAATCATCTGAATGCACACACTACTGATTTGGCTAAGCTGACCGCATGTGTACGAAACCAGTAGGGTTTATTTCCTGCTAAGACGCAACCCGCGCAGATGTGCGGAACGGCAACTGCGATGTATCGCTTGCCGCAACGTCACGATCGAAGTCCGCGCGCGTGTAATCGCGCGGGTAATATGAAAAGCTCTTCAGGTAGAAATATTCCTCTGCATCCATGTAGCGCCTGGACAATTCTAAGCTCGCAGCCTCAGCAGATTCTGCGTCGAAATCATGGCTAAGATGAATCATTGATATTCCGCTGTCGTTCGCGCTACTTGGGTCGACCGGCGTGGCACCACTCGTAAGCCATTCACGCAGAAGAACATTCGCGGTCTTCGGTGGGCCATAGGCCACGACTGGGCCAACCGAAACTCCGGCAATCGAGCCCTTGTGATCGTCGAGAAACGAACGCGTTTCGTCAAGAGTCTTGCTCGTTTCGCCGGCATAAAGCAAGACATTGACCTTGGCGGCGATGCCATGATCGCTGCATGCCTTAAGCAAAGTAGACGCTCGCTCAAGGTAGCGATCCGGATGTCGCGATTTGCGCATGTTTAAGATCTGCGTAGGGGAGGCCGTTTCGAGCCCCAGATCGAGCACCTTCATTCCTGCCTCGGCGAGACAAGCAATTGTCTGAGGCGTAAGCACATCGACGCGGCTCTCAGTCCGCCAAGATACATTGAGGCCGGTGGCTTGTAATGCATTTGCTAGGCCAGTGCCCCATTTCTCATTGGGGACGAACATCGATGATTGGAAATAGGGCCGGATCTCGCTGTCCCCATACTGGCTAGCAACTTCCACAAGCGCGCTAGCAAACTGCTCTGGTGCACCCAACTTCTCTAGCGGGATATCTCGCTCCTCGCAGAACGCGCAGCCCATGCCGCACCCACGCGATGCCTCAATGCTTGGTTGATAGCGCTCGAAGCCTGATACCAAGGTATGGTTCAGGACGACATCTGGTTTCGGAGCAGGCAGGATGCGTAAGTCTGGCTCGTTCGTGAGCAGGCTCGCTATCAGCGGTTCTGCCAGCCCTGGGATCAGCAAGTTCGCCTCCGGCAGTTTCGCATGCAACCAGTCAGGATCCGGTCCGACTACCCAACGTCCACCAACAATGATCCTGGCGTCCGGATCAATACCGCGCACTAGCCTGCAAAAGGTCTGCGCCCACGGAAGAGCGTAGAAGCTGGGGATGGATAGCATTATCGGCAACCGAGACGGAAATACTCCTTTATCGAGCAACATGCTTAGAACATCGGCGGGTTCGCGGTGCTCGCCGTGCACCAACAGGGTCGAGATCCCCATGGTATCTAGGGTCGTTGCCAGCGATAATGCACCGTAATTAAGATAGAGTTGCTGGCGAGCAAGCATATGATCGCGCTTCTTGGGCGACAACATACCGGCGGATACGAATGTAACTGTATTCGAGCGCTTCATTAAACACCATTGTTTGCTTGGTTTTATACTGAAAGGATGTGCATGCCATTTATAAGCATCGAGGGCATTGACGGTAGCGGGAAGACCGAGCAAGTTAAACTACTTGTTGAACATCTTAGGGATACCGGTCAATCGGTACTACAGACAAAGGAACCGGATGGAGGCCACTTAGGGACGGAGGTGCGGTCAATCCTAACGCGCTCCGACCGACAACTCGCTCCGGCAGAGCAGCTCTTGCTGGTAAGCGCTGCTCGATATGATCATGTGCAAAGTGTTATCCGGCCAGCATTGGCGAGCGGCCATTGGGTCATCTCCGATCGCTTCATCGACTCGACTTACTCGTTTCAAGTCGCGGTGTCCGATGCCGACCTCCACCAGCTGTTTCGGTCGACACGCGACATTGTCGTGGGAAACACACTCCCAGATTTTACGTTCATCCTCGACCTTCCCCTTGAGGTCGCTCGTGGCCGGAGAGAGCAGCGTCGTGACAGCGTTCTCGACCCGGCGGAATCGTCGCGGGACTTCGCCGTCATCCGTGAAGCTCTGATCACGGTTGCACATCAAGAGCCGGAACGCTGCCATGTCATCGACGCAAATCAGTCGCCAAAAGCGGTGGCGCGAGACATCTGGCGCTTGGTCGAACCTTTTCTATGACATGCTCCGGCAATACGCTGAGCAACCGTGGTCCATCGCGGCAGATCTAAAACCGGAGCCTTTCATGAACCCGCAGACTCGTAATTTGCTTATCCAGCGTATGATTGACTCGCTTGGCATCTTGGGGCCTGGCTCGATTTTCGAGCGGTTCGCGGTCGTGTTCGTTGAGCGGCTGCGCAACGTGCGACTGGTACAGCGGGGGTCCTCGGTCGGCGGAAGTCCGGTCGGTGGCGCACTAGATGCCGTGTCGGCAGATGGCTCTATTGTCGTCGAGGCTTCGATCATGCAGGGATACTTCTCCGGTGCAATGACCAAGCCTTGGGGTGATCTCGATCATACCCTGGACCTGGCGCCAAACGTGAAGGACATCTATCTTCTGAGTTCCCAGCGTGCGCAAACCGGCGTAATCGAAGCGATGGTCAACACGGCCTTGCAGCAGGCTCGGATGGCTGGTCGGCAACTTCACCTCATGGACAGCCGATCAATAGCGGAAGTTATCATCGATACGCTGATGCTGCGTGATGACGCGATCGACGACCTTGCCCAGTATTTGCCGGTCCTAGCTGATATTCGCGATGATCACCCCGCGTCTTTGCGCGCGCCGCTGGTCAACGCTCTTTATGTAAGAAATAACGCTGTCGACGCCGAACTTGATAGGCTGCTCGAAACATCTGTGTGTGTTGAGATTGTTGGCATTGGCGGCATTGGCAAATCACAAGCTGCAGCTGCGTGCTTACTACGCAACGAACCCCATTTTGAATACAGATTCTGGGTCAGCGGTCGCGATATCGACGGTGTCGAGCAACTCTCGTCGGTCCCAGTCCAGCGTGGCGGTTCCGAGCGTAATGTCAGTGCCCTGCTGCGCAGGAACCGCACATTCCTCGTCGTAGACGATGCCCACCCGAACCTTGCGGTCGCACAGCTTGCTGAATTGTGTGGGCCAAACTCGCGGATTCTGATCACCCGACAAAATCCGTCACCTGGAGCGTTCGCCATGCCTACGATGGGAGAGATGCAGGCTCGTGAATTACTTGGCAAGGGTCTTGATACACAACCGTCCATGAAGACGTTCCAGACGATCTGGCGCGCAGTGGGCGGTCATCCTCTTAGCTTGGTTATGCTTAATGGCGCCGCACACGAGGGAGTGTCGTGGAACGATCTCGCCGAGGACTGCGCCAATGTCGCCCAGTTGCCAATTAATGGCGCACGACTCGCTGACCGTATTCTCGGGCGGCTAAAACCCTCACTTGAAGAAGAGCTGTGCTTGTTCCAATGGGCGGGCCAGAGTCACTGTGATCGCGCGTTTTTCAAGTTTGTTGTTGGACCGCTGCGCTTGAGAGCGTTCGAGCGTCACGGGCTAACTGCGCCTGAGAGCGATGCGTCAATCCGAATCCACGATATCGTCTTCACAGCCCTGAACTCATTGAATTGGCTAACCGACGAGAAGGCGAGACAAATCGATAGTAAGCTCGATGCGTTCATTCTCCAGCAAATCCGTGGGGATGGACATGGCCTGCAACTGATCGCATCGCAGTTGAAGGACAAGATCGCCAGCAATGTCGTGAAGGGTGATCGGCGTCCGGCCTTCCTCTACGCCTTGTCAATGGTCTGGATGGGCAACGCTATTCAGAACCAATTGCTGCCAAACCCGCTGGAAGATGCAAGTCGGCTCAAGTCACTGAGCGCGACTAAAAACGAGGTCGCTATTCTGGTAGTTCTTGAGTCAATCGAAGCAAAGGAACGCTATCTCAGGCATGTTTCGGGGGAGGATGCTGCGACAACATGGTTAGGGACGGTAGTTCAAGCCTATGACGACCTTGCAGCTATGGCTGACCTTGATGCTCGTCAATCCGCTGAAATCAAGTACCACCATGCAAAGACACTCCGTAGCTTGGGGCAATACGCCGAAGCCGAGCGCTTGTTCCAAGAGGTGGTCGACAGTTATTCGCTGAACGAAGCCAAACTTCAACTGGTGCGATCTTGTAGCCAAAGGCATCAGTCCTATGAGACGGCAAAGCAATATGCATCAGAAATTATCGCTGCAAAGCAAAATAACGGCAGCGTGTCTCCCTCACTGCTGATGGCACTGGGCGATGCGCTCAATGGCGCGCGACAAACCTGGGCAGGCGAGCTCATCGAACAGCATGAGGAGCTATTTCTATCAGAAGCGCTGTACAGCGCTGCGATCGGAATACCGCAAGGCTATCACTCTGTCGCGAGCTTCGTCCGCGCGCTGGTTTGGCATGCGCCCGAGCGGGTTCATAGTTTACTAGCGCGCCTGCCTGAACCGACACCGTTGATGCTTGACGATGACCAGAGTCGCGGCAGTTATGCAGAGATCATGCTACTCGCAGCAAGCGTCGACGACGACCCTACTTACCTGAACCGAGCTTTAGAAGCATTTGAGACGCTGAAATCGCCTGCACCCTATCAGAAGCGCAAATGGGGCGAGTCGCTTTATAAACTTGGCCGCTACGCGGAGGCAGAGGCTATCCTTGAGACGATCGAAGACAAGAGTGGCTGGATCTGGTTGGCTCATAATCTGTCTCAGGTGAAACTTGAGCTGGGTAAGTTCCAGGAAGCTCTTGATCTCGTTAACGACTCCGTCACGGGGGCAATCGGCGTGAACGAAAAATACCGGAGCAGCTTCCTTCTGCAGCGCGTGAAGGTGAAGGTCTCGCTACATCAGGATCCAGTAGACGATATCGATGAGGGCCGTCGGTACACAACCAACCCCGGCCTTCTTGAGCAGTTTTCCGCATTCTGATCTAGGCATGTCCGAATTTTTGTCGCCTGCACACCGCCCTGCAACCACCGCCCACGCCCATCCTCACCCGCGAGCTGGTCTACACCGGCATCACCTGGGCCCACGAATGGCTCACATTGATTGAGGCCAAACGCGGGATATTGAATGATGCGGTGACGAGGGAGGTTATGCGAGTGAGTGGGATGGGAAGGCTGTAATCAAAGCCGACATTACCAGTGCTGGTGGTGACGGTTTTCGGCCAGAAGCGGACGTTTAGCCAGAGTAGATATAACGCCGACAGCAGCGCCTTGTGAGTGCTAATTTCGGGAGCGGAGAATAATTAATACTTGAGTGGATACTCGATAGCTAGATGAGAATTTAACCATATTGATAGTTATACTCACTCAGCATGCTAGAGGTTTCATAAAGGTCCCCACGTTGAGTTCTGCGACCGTATTCAGAGATTAAGAACAGTCTCTCTTTTGCTCTTGAAGCTATTACATAAAGCATTTTTGACTCAGCATCTCTCCCTACCTGCTCAGGTTTATTAAATATGTCATTCCAATGGGGAATGTAACCTTTTAACAAACCGAATGCTATTACAGTCTTGTACTCCTCTCCCTTTACACCGTGACATGAGTTTACAACTACCCCAGAAGACTCCTTAAAAAAACTTTTAAGGGCAACTACCGTGTCTTCATATTGGCCATTGTTATTTTCTATATTTGAAGCAGCCTTCTCAAAGAACAGTTCGAACTGTTCCTTGAGCAACAAGTCATGCGATAAATCTATATCCAGCTCATCCAGGAAAAACTCAAAGCATTCCTTAAGGTATTCAGTACCTACAACAGTATTGCTGTGAAAAGAATTAATTACTCTAAGCAGTTTTTTTGCGGTTAGAACACGGGTTTGATGATGGCCTTCTACAAGGCTATTTAACAGATTATTTGCCCATCTAACGCGAGCACTTAGTAACTTTCCAGACGGCTCAGTCAATACTAATTTGGAAACTAGCAACCAAAAGTTATCTTGTTGTCCATAAAATGGGGACAAAGCTGGTGCGTCAAATTTCACTTGCGGTAGTAAAGTTATGAGTTCCTTTGTCATTGATCTTATCGGTGCCCATTGAGGAGCAATAACACATATATCATTTTCATTCGTGCCATTATTGAGCTCTGTCTGGATTAAGCATGATATAGTTTCGGCCAAACAATCTTTATCCACAGATTGATTAAAAAAGCTTATGATACCTTTCTCACTTCTATGCTCTGCTTTTGATAGCCCTCCTTGAACACCTCTAAAGACAGAGAAGTAGTCAACCAGCCTTTGCGTAGAGCGGTAATTGTCGCTAAGTGTAAAGTGGGCTATATTACTGTCCATAAACTCTGCGTTTAATTCTGCTAAGGAAAGACATTTCCCACCAATGCCTCCATAAATTGCTTGATTCTCATCTCCTACAATGAACAAAGAAGGCTTTTTATGTGACTTGTTAAATATCTTAGCTAGAATTGCATATTGTAGATCTTGAGTATCTTGAACTTCATCAACGCATATATGAGAAAATATACAACTTAAAGTTTGGGCAATTTCGGGCAGCATTTCCATTAACTGAAACGCAAAATAGAGAGTCTGGTCAAAATCGATTTTCTTTCTTGACGATAGTATCTGACGATATTCTTGTTCTACGCTATGTGCTCGGACATTAAGATTCTCAACTAAACCCTGTCTATTAAAAGCTGTATTCACATCATCAAAAACTCTTAGACCATTAGCGGTTTTTAATTTATTAAGAATCCTTCTTGTTTCAAACTCGTCGGCAATTGAGTAACCAGAATTAAGTGCTTCAGAGTATGAGGCATAAGGCTTTATTACCCACTCAAGTACAAATGAATGAATCGTCCCAGCCCAAACTCGACCACTTTCGATAGTGTAATTTTCTTCTAGCCTTGTCTTTATTTCATCGGCAGCTCTATTAGTAAAAGTTACAGCAAGCACTTTATTGTTTTTATGCGCCAATTCTTTAACACATTTAGCAATACGTGCCGTAAGAGCTCTGGTTTTTCCACTTCCTGGGCAGGCTGTAATGTATGCATTTCCGTCATAGTATACAGCTGCGCGCTGCTCATCACTTAGTTTCATACTTATCTATCCAGAAGTTGAATCAGGTAAGACAAGTCATCATCAGGGCATTGGTTCTTAAACTCATCAATGCAAGCCTTAATATCCATATGATTGTCATTGAAAAACTGTATTGGTTTATATTTATCTTCCAATGCTGGCATGGGATTAGAAAGCCTATAACAGCACATTTTGTGAAGTATTTTAGGTGAAAACTTGTAGCCAGATGAAAACGCAATTGCGTCTAGTATGTACTTGGGGACGTAAGTTATAGAAGTTATTTTTTCAGAAATAAGCAGAGACAGCCATCCTTTGCCGACCTTATCTGCAAGGCGAAGTATTTCTTTTCCATAGATTCTAACTTCGCAATTTTCAAGTAAACTCGTTGATTTATCTATACTGCCATTCTTTTGGTAAATAGAGGGGAGTATTTCAATTATTTCTAATGAATTGTTAGCACCAAGGAAGTCAACTTCAAAAGTGTGGTTGGCGTAAAAAGCGCTGATATAATCATTATTCTTAGTATGTTCGTCTAGATTGCACTTTCTAATTATCCCTGATTTTTGAGAATTTCGACATGCCTTTTGATACTTGTTGTCATTAGCCTCATCATCTGGAAGGGGTTCGATGGAAACATCTAAATCAGTAATAACTGCACAATGTTTTCGTATTCTGTCCGGATGAAATAAGTTTGAGATGTGCTCAAAAAAAGCACTATCCATACTTATTAGGCTAATACCAAGCTCGTCTAGTGATACGCCAAGAACCTTTTTAACTAAAGTAGGAATTAAAATAAGCTCCGCATCGCCCTCAACTAAAATTACTCCTTTAGCAAAAAGCAGTGTTGAACGTGTGGCGTTCAGGTACCTTTCTATGCGGGCGCACTCTGTAGGACTTAGATTGTTTGAAGGTTGAAAAACATCAACGATATTTTCATTTAGCCCAAGTATATTCACCTCGGAAATTTTTGCTACAGATGAAATTTGAGTTGAGTGCGTTGAGAGGAACACTTGAGTCTTATTGATAGCATGGTTATCAAACAATGTTTTCTGAATATGAGTATGAATGTGGGCTTCTGGTTCTTCTATGACTAAAAACTGTGCCGCTTTATCGGCTTCCTGTTTTCTTTCATATTCAAGTAATTTTAGTGCAACATAAATTAAATTGGCGCCTCCAAGACTAATCTCATTAAGGTCACCGCTATAACCGTCCACATAGTTGTCACCAACCGTTAGCGAAAGCTTTTGCAATAGCTTATCTAGCTCACTTGGTAGAGACGACTCAATATCAATAATTGGGGAGAACGTATAGCCAACCGTTTTATGCAGCGTATCTTGAATTCCGCGGGAAACTTGCCTAATTTCATCCAACTCTGAAATTGCATTATTTACATCAGAGACTAGAGTGGTTATTTTTTCGGAATCTTGGTCGGATATATCTGATTCCAACCCCTTCAATAAAGCTATTAATGGACTTTTTCTGTAGTTTTTTAAGTCTGAGACTACATCTCTCAATGCTTTCACAAATGTAAAAGATACTTCTTCATGAAGTGGTGAAAGCTTTACTCCATAAGCCTTAAAATCTTTGTCATCTGGGTCTGGAAACACGAGATTTTCAAAGTCACCGACTAGATCTCGATATGTATCATCGCATAAGAAATCAGCGTTTGCTCTACCAGAAAATACGGATTCATAGTCTTCTATACTAATTTCATCCATTATTTTCTGGGTTAATTCTTCATTATCATTTGCTTCAAAAAGAGCTCGTCTTATTTTTAGACAGGGTCTGAAATAATAGGTTAGAGTGCCTTTTTCGCTACCGTCCATATGACCAGCATCATGTTTTAGCATCTGGCAGCCTTCATGAGGTGACAGCTCATCAAAATCTACCGAAATCACAATCCAGTGGCCTTTCCAAGCTCCGAGATTACGGCAGAAGTCACTATCCCGTAAATTTGTTATATTGCGGGGTAATGACTCATCAAGAAGAAGCCTTAATGCGAAAAGTGCATTAGTTTTTCCTGAACCATTTTCACCGAGAATGGTGTTAACGCCTTTTTTAAATTCGAAATTTGCGCTTAAAAAATTTCTGAAATTTCGTATTCTTAACGAGCTTATATACATGCCTATCCTTGGATTCTCTAAGACTACTAAAAGAGCACTCACAGGTATTAGATAGCGCGATCTTTTATTGACTTAAACGCGCATGCGACCTTCTTTAGACTATTTGCTTCGGGTCGATTTCTGCCTGTCGCGACCGGCGGTTTTGGTTCGAAAGGCGTCATTGGCTAATTTGCTCATAAAACGCCACCTTACTCGTTATAGCTTCCATCCCTTCAATCGGCTGTTCGTAGCTCCATGCAATATCTTTATGGACTCCCAGCGAGAAATACACCGTGCTGCCTTTAAACGGGCAGTGGGTGGTCGTTTCTGAAAGGGTAAGCAAATCCATCCGCACGTCTTCGCGTGGGAAGTAGTGGCGTGGTGGGTAGCCGGTTTCGCGAAGCTCGAGTGCTTGAGTGAAGTCGGCAAGCAGATTTCCATCTACATGCACCTGCACGCGTTGGCTAACGGGGTGAAGCTCGATGCGAGGTGCCTGTGGCATTAGATTGTTCCCTGCGGCTTTTTTAGCTCTAGTAAAATGAGCCTAGCAGCAAAGTTCGTTGAATCCCATGCTCGACTCATCACACTTTAGGCTACGGCCATGACCTGTGTCATGTTTTTGCCACTGCTCTCTAATTCACTACGACTGCCCTAACGCTGCCGTGCTCTAGCTCTTGCCTAAGTAGTAAGAATTAAGCCGGTTACAATAAGCCCAGCCCCAATGAAACCCGCCATGCGCAACTGCTCCCCTAGTATTAGATAAGCGAGTAGTACGTCGAAGAACGGATTAAGAAGGTGATAGCTCGATGCCGTCGATGTCAACGCGTAGCCCGCGCTCAATTGCTACATAAAGGTAGCGCTTCTGGGGCTCGTTGGGCATCTGTGGCAGATGCTTGATGTCGATATGAACGAAGCTTGGCTCGTAGTCTTTGAGGTGCGCTTCTCGTCATCCTCTTTATCCTGTCGAGTCAGCTCCGCGGGTGTTGGCACTTCACGCCGCTTGAGCGTGCTGTGCAACCCCGAACGCGACAATCTAAGATTTAGGAACTCGCGGGTCAAGATCAGCAGATCATCGAGGCCGAGTCACAGGAATTCACGAGCCGTGAACAGTATCAACTCCGGCTCGGTCGTCAGTGTGGCCAGTAAGTTGTGGCGTATATGGGAGCGACCCTGAACATCATCACGGTTCCGCCAACGGCGAATCGCTGACAACGTACTGGCGAGCCAACTCGCTATCGCTGATGCTGGCGGGTGTCGTTTGGACCTCAGTACGAATTTTCGGTGTCGTCGCCGCTTTTTTATTCAGCTTGGTGCCCATGTCTCTGCGACCAGATGAGCTGCTGTAGAAGCGCTCTCGATATCAGAAGAAGATAACTTCCATAATTCATCTGGTCGTCAGGGATCCTACAGTTTATCTAACATGACAGCTTGTGGTGTTCGATGACGTTGTCCTCTATGCCATAGAAAAGTTATCGAAATTGGGGTCAGGATCGCGAATTCTTTGACTGAATGAAAACGGCAATGGCAATCATGACAAATCCGGCCACAAGCCCGAAATCTAGCCTCTCTGACAACAGCAACACGGAGCTTAGCAAGCCAACCGCCGGTATCCCGAGAAAACTTATCGTGCTAGAAATTGCGGGCATGGTTCGGGCAATGTGCAACATACCCCAAAAGACGAAGGTCGTGGAAATAATACCGACGTAGGTCGTCACCATCAGACTTTGAATATCTAGGCCTTGAAGCAAAGAGACGTCACCGAAACCGACCGTCAGTGATGACAGCCCAAAAGTCGCAACCAAGAGTTGCCATGGCAAAAGCTGTAATGTCGTCCATCCGGAAGGGTAGCGTCGCAGAAGGGCTATTTGAAATGCCCAGACAACGGCTGCAAGCAACAGCAAAGCTTTACCAAGCAAGGCTTCTGTATTCGACAAAGTATGAGTAGACGGCAGAAGCAGGAACGCCAAACCAGCAAGGCCGAAAACTAGACTTGCAATGACAGAGCGATCAAATTTTTCATTCAGCCACACAACCGCCAGAGGTATCATCCAGATTGGACTAGTATAAGCCAGCAGCGCTGCGCGGCCGGCCGGGACCATGGTGACACCGATTGTGATCAACCAGAGGAATGCCCCCATTTGCAGGCAGGCCACCGAAATAATTGGAAACCAAACCTCGCGCCCGGGGATACGAAACTGACGAGTCATTTTTACCAATATAAAAGCACTGATGGTGGCAAAGGCGAGACGCCATATCAAAAAAACCTGGGGAGAAGTGTTTTCAAGGGCTATTTTCATTAGTGGCCACGATAGCCCACCTCCTAGTATAACGCCTGCGAAGATGAACCCCGTCCCACGACCAATCGAGCGGAAAATTGAGCTAGCTAGCAGTTCACTATTATTCATCACTTACTCCTTGATGACCCTTTAATTTCTCTACAAGGCTGGAAATAATCGCTGCGGAGCGGTGGGCGAGTAGTGGGAAAGTGCCTGCATCACCTATTCCATGACTTGGAGCGGAGAAACTGTTCACAAACAAGGGAAGTCGATCGCCAGCTCCATCAATAACACCAAGACTGTAGTCGGGAGCAATGAATAAGCTCCCATCGCAATCACGCTCTATGTGGTTACCAATTTCTTTCAACATACTGGGTAATCTGTGTGGGTCAAACCCACATTCAATCCGTTCGAATCCTGTTGCTATGATCACAGCGTCAGCTTTAACCGAGTACTGCATATTGCTATATTTTTCACGGAGAAATAATGTTATACCTGCATTAACAGTAACATTCTCAATTTCGCAATACTTCTTCAGCTCCATGCGAGACTGACCTTGTAAATAGTCTTCATACCAAAGGCGATAAAGCTCATCAAGAGCATCTTTATCTGCCCGTCCATAAATCGCGTTTTCTAACTCAGAATTTATCAACCTTCGCGAATAGGCATCGCGACGCTGAAACCATTCTACAAATTCAGGAAAGAAAATGTGCTCCGTGAATGGACTAAGGTCTTTTTGTCGAAAACCAATCCCTCTTGTAATGGCACAAATATTAATGTCTGACTTTTTATATAGGTCAATCAATATCTCAACGGCACTTTGGCTTGCCCCAATCACTGCAAATTTCTTGCACCCATCCTTGATAGCTTGATTTGTTTTCTTTTGATAATCTGTTAAATGGTATACACGCTGTCCAAGATGTGGTGCCAGCGTCTCAGGTATCATTGGATTACCACCACTACCCAAGGCAACTGTTCGACCAAGGTACTCCTTTCCATCTTCTGTGGTAACTCTAAAAACCGAACCTTCTTCCTTTAAAACTTTGTCAATTGTTACCACTTCCTGTCCAAAATTAACTATTCCCAAGAAGTGTGATGCGACCCATTGAACATATAACGACCACTCCAAACGTAGCGGAAACGTTGCTGGAACATTCAAAAACTCGAGCAATCTGTTATGTGACTTTAAATAGTTAAGGAACGTGTAATAACTCGTTGGGTCAATTGGTGTTATAAAATCACGATGCGGACTATGTTGAATATCTGCTCCAGGAACCATCATTCCATTTTGCCAAGTCAGCTCATCACGCTTCTCCAGAAAAATCATATTTATATCGGCCTCATTTTGCGTGGCGTGTACCGCTAAACCGATATTGTTTGGCCCAAATCCAACTCCAACCAAATCATATACTTTAGTCATCATATCACTCCTTAACTCCATATACAGGTGGGTGTAAGAATTTGTTGAAACTTATAACTTTCATTTATTTTTAAAGGTTTTAATTTTTTTAAATATTGCAGCGTTCTCTGGATGGATATGCAGTTTTTATAAACACTTACCATAACGCCTCTTGAAGACACACATCTCCTTACTGTGTTTTTGGCAAAGTCTTGTTTTTCGATTTTTCAAAACTCTATTTCCACTGCTATTATTAGGTTATATAGACCTAATTCTGCTCTCTCGTGAGCGCATATGGAAATCAACTTTTGTGATACGCGAGGATAAGTAATAATGATGCGACTTGAATTTAGACATCTTGAAACGGCCTATTGGATCTATAGACTCGGTTCGTACGGAGCAGCCGCGGACAAGTTAAATACCACACAACCCAATATTTCCATGCGCATCGCTGAAACGGAGCAACGTATTGGCACCGCTGTATTCCAGCGGGCAAAGCGACCGGTTACTCTCACTGTTGCTGGTCGCGAGTTGATTGGATACGCGGAGCGTATTCTCGCCTTGCGCGATGAACTGTCATTATTTTTCGAGGATGGAGAAGAGGCCGTTGGCCGAATTCGAGTAGGATGTACCGAAACTATAGCACTCTGGTGGCTCGCTGATTTTATAATAGATGTGAAACGCACCATGCCGAATATCGAGCTTGATATCGACGTCGATGTTACGGAAAAGACCTGGGATAAATTGTGCAACGGCACAATAGATCTTGCCTTAGTTCCCGATGATCAACTTCAACAGCGGGTTATAAGACATAGCCTTGGCCAGGCGACTATTGCTTGGATGGCATCTTCAGAACTGGTGCAACGAATGCCGACATTAGATGCGATGAGTTTAATTCGGCGATCCATCCTGAGCCTGTCACCTGGATCGCGCTTGTATGCCGACCAATTTCGCTGGCTTGATATGCAGAACATTCGTCCTGATCGGCTGACTTACTGCAATACAATGAGTGTCACGGCGCGGTTGGTATGCGAGGGCGCCGGTGTTGCGTTGCTACCTACGGATCTGTTTGCCGACGACAGTCAGTTACAGGCATTGGAAGTTCAGCCAGCATTTTCTTCTCTGCCTTTCGTCGCTAGCTATCTGTCTCCCGCCTTCTCTCCATTGGTCGACCGGATAGCCAAGCTGGCAGTAGCTAACAGTGGGTTTCATTTAGGCGAGCAGCAGTCGTGATGCCTTACTCGCTGTTAATATGAAAGAGGCAGCCTGTATTTATAAAGCCACCCTTTCCATAGATGCACGCATTCTCCCTCATCATTATTATGCTCAAAAGTGGGAATAACCATAATGGTGGCTCTTGCTCGCTGATCACGGCGTCATTTCTGATCAACATGCCTTTGCCCTCCTTCTTTCCAGAGTGGCGAGGAGCAGGCCGATCACAATCAGCGCTGCACCAATAAAATCCGCCATGCGCAACGGCTCCCCAAGTACTAGATAAGCGAGTAGTACGCCGAAGAACGGATTAAGTAAGTGATAGCTTGATGCCGTCGAGGCGCCGCTGATGCGGATTAGCACAAGCCAGAGGCTCATTCCGCCGATGGTGACGACAAGTACTAGATGCGTAATCGCTATTATCGTAGCGGTAGAAGGCACGGCAAGCGTCTGCCCGAACACCATTGCCATGGGAAGAAGAGCGACAGCGCCAGCAATGGATTGCCAGAAATTGGCCTGCAAGACGGGAAGGCCTGCGCCTTGGCCGCGGAAGAACACGGTGCCACTAGCAAAGGCGAGCATGCCCCCAGTCGCCATAAGCACTCCCCAAATATCGATCTGCATTCCACTAGCAACGCCTGAGATGACCACCACTCCTACTAACCCCAGCGCTGCGCCGAGTAACTTCATTGGGGAAAGGGGTTCTACGCCCCACCATGCAGATAGCAAACTGGTTGCCAGCGGTGCGCAGCTAACAATAACAATAACGACCTGGGGGCGAACCGTCTGCAATGCGGCAAAGCTCAGCCCCAGGTAAAGG
>Ga0209344_10003575_pt1 | contig 15176 bp, 11 predicted proteins | sample Cruoilmetagenom6_FD_187293 | JGI IMG/M metagenome (GOLD analysis project Ga0209344, IMG submission 187293) | Oil polluted marine microbial communities from Coal Oil Point, Santa Barbara, California, USA - Santa Barbara Oil Seep Sample 6 (SPAdes)... | ecosystem: Environmental > Aquatic > Marine...
GTTCCTGGGGCGTACTACCACCCGAGCGCGACCCGAGGGCCGCAGGCTCGATACCGAAAAATCCGCAGACGCCTCCGACGCCGACGAACCAGAGAGAACTAGCCATGAGCGACGCACAGACCATAAACCCGGCCGATGCTGGCAAACCCATCAACGAGCACATCCGCGCCGACCGAGCCTGTATTGGGTGCGGGTTCAATCTCTATGGCCAAACGGTATCCAAAGACCCCCACTACGGGCTGGCCATCGCCCGCTGCCCCGAGTGCGGCCAGGTCGCCACCCTGCAGAGCTACCCGACGATGTCCCGCTGGGTGAACCGGTTTCGTGCATTGCTCGCGTCCTTATGGGTGTCCATTCTCATTGTGTTGTTGTTGATCAGCACCATTTTTACGATCGAGATCGCCATGAGTTCTATGCAGTTAGCGAGCGATGAACTCACCGATCACATCGGTGCGAGCCACGAGAGTTGGAGACTGATCAAGGACCGAGAGCAGGCAGAGGCAGCACTCGCGAATGGAGTTGCACCGACTGTGCCAAGCAACACAAACCAGTCGAATTCATACATTTCTACTTCTAACGGTTTAACCTCTACAACAACATCATTTCCAGATGGGAACACTTCGACCACCATCAACAATGTGCCCATGGGTGTCAACTACTCTGGAGCCTATTCGTGGTACAACCTCTCCGATGATTGGCTCGATCAAGAGCTCGAACAGAGCCTCGCTATCATCGGCGGCGTCTGGAAGAACCTCGACAAAGATTTCCTTGCCATGCTCCTCCCTGCATCGGTGCTTGCATTCTTCTTTGGAAACTTCTGGAGCATCACCATGCTCGGGGCCAAGCGCAGGACCATACTCTGGATCCCACTGCTCGTCCTGGTCTTCGCGGCCACGCTGCTGATCTGGAGCGTTCTCGTCCACGGGACGAATCCGAGAGCAACAGACATCGCCAATAGGCTTGCCCTCCCTTATGTCCTGCCGATCATCATGGGCACCCAGCTCATATTCGCGTTCCTCGGCGTGTACCTCGGGCGCAAGATCGCCCGGTTTGTCATCTGCATGTCGCTGCCCCCACGCTACCGCACCTCGCTGAGTATCTTCTGGACGCGCGACGGGCTCGAGCTCCCCAAGCCAACGCTCAAATAGGCCACTGAGCAAATCCGTCCGCGCACGAAAAAGGCCGCCTCGTTTGAGGCGGCCTTGGGTTCTCTGCAATGGTTGGATCAGCGATTAATCGTTGTCCTTGACCTCAAAGTCGGCATCGATCACATCGCCGTCGACGCTCGCGCCGTCCTCGGCTGGTGCCGCTTCGGCCCCGGCTTCCGCGGCGCTGGCTTCGTAGATGACCTTGCCCAGCTCCATCGAAGCGGTTTCGAGCTCCTTGAGCCCCGCTTCAATCGCTTCCTTGGTGACCGACTCGTCCTTGAGCTTGGACTCGAGCCCTGAGATCGCCGACTCGATCGAGCCGCGGATTTCCGGGGTGACCTTCTCGCCGTGCTCTTCGAGGCTCTTGCGTGTCTGAGCGATCATGGCGTCGGCACGGTTCTTGAGATCGACGAGCTCGCGGCGCTTCTTGTCTTCCTCGGCGTGTGCCTCGGCGTCGGCCTTCATCTTGTCGATCTCGGACGAATCAAGCCCGCCCGAGTTCTCGATGCGGATGTCGGCCTTCTTGCCTGTGCCCTTGTCGGTCGCCGTCACCTGCAGGATGCCGTTGGCGTCGAGCGCGAACTCCACCTCGATCTGAGGCGTGCCGCGCGGCGCCGGGGCGATATCTGCCAGCTCGAACATCCCGAGCGTGCGGTTGTCCTTGGCGAACTCACGCTCGCCCTGGAGCACATGGATCTGCACGCTCGGCTGGTTGTCGGCCGCCGTCGAGAAGGTTTCCTTCTTCGATGTCGGGATGGTCGTGTTGCGTTCGATGAGCTTGGTCATCACGCCGCCCATGGTCTCGACACCCAGCGAGAGCGGGGTGACATCGAGCAGGAGCACATCCTTGACATCGCCCGAGAGCACGCCGCCCTGAACAGCCGCGCCGATGGCGACGACCTCGTCGGGGTTGACCGACTTGTTGGGCTCCTTGCCGAAGAGTTCCTTGGCGATCTCTTGGACCTTGGGCATTCGCGTCGAGCCACCCACAAGAACAATCTCATCGATCTTGGAGATGTCGATGCCCGCGTCCTTGATCGCGTCGAGACATGGCTTCTTCACGCGGGTGAAGAGGTCGTCACAGAGCGATTCGAACTTCGATCGGCTCAGGGTCAGCTGGAGATGCTTGGGGCCAGAGTCGGTCGCGGTGATAAACGGCAGGTTGATCGTGGTCTCTTGCGAGTTGGACAGCTCGATCTTCGCCTTTTCCGCGGCTTCCTTGAGGCGCTGCATCGCCATGGCGTCGGTCGTCAGATCCACGCCCTCGGCCTTGCGGAACTCGTCGGCGATGTGATCGATCAGGCGCTGGTCCCAGTCGTCGCCACCCAGGTGGGTGTCGCCGTTGGTCGAGAGCACCTCGAAGACGCCGTCGCCGACATCAAGGATCGACACATCGAAGGTGCCGCCGCCGAGGTCGAAGACCGCGATCTTTTCGTTCGCCTGCTTCTCGAGCCCATACGCCAGAGCCGCGGCGGTTGGTTCATTGATGATCCGCTTGACGGCCAGGCCCGCGATCTCGCCGGCGTCTTTGGTCGCCTGGCGCTGCGCGTCGTTGAAGTACGCCGGCACCGTGATCACCGCTTCGGTGACGGCCTCGCCCAGGTAATCCTCGGCGGTCCGCTTGAGCTCGCCCAGGATCATCGCCGAGATCTGCTGCGGGGTGAACTCTTCACCACGCACATTGACCTTGACGAAGTCGTCGCTGCCGCCGGTGATCTCGTAGGGGATCAGCTTCTCTTCTGACGAGACCTCGCTGTGGCGACGCCCCATGAAGCGCTTGATCGAGAAGACCGTGTTCTTGGGGTTGGTGACCTGCTGGTGCTTGGCCTGCTGCCCGACAAGGCGCTCGCCCTTGTCGGTGAAGCCGACGACGGACGGTGTGGTGCGGTTGCCCGAGCTGTTGATCAGTACTTTGGGCGTTTCGCCCTCCATCACGGCCACCACCGAGTTGGTGGTGCCGAGGTCGATTCCGATGATTTTACCCATTGCTTATTCTCCTTCGTGAAGCCCGGTTCCTTGATCGGTGGATCAAGCCGGGGGTGTGGTTCTCGTGGTTCGTCGCCAGGGTAGTTGCAACTTGCGTGCCATGGATGCCAATGCCCTCACTGAGGAATTCGGACAAATTCGAGCGCATTGCATACCAAAGAGCCCGTCCAGCCCCCTCCGGGGTGCCCGATCGACAATTTGCTGTCATATTGGCAGCCGACCGATCTAGAGTGCAGCACCTTGAACCATGCCCCCACCAACATCCTCTGCATCGGCACCACCGGGATGCTCCTGCGCTTCACCCAAACACTGCTCAAACAGGGGCATCGCGTGCACACGATCGCCCGGACCCGCCAGAGCCTCGACCGCTGCGCCGAGGGGCTCACCCCCGAGCAAGCCGATCGCCTGAAGACCTATCAGGCGGACTACACCGACGAGCCGGGATTCGAGCAACTGCTCGAATCGATTCCTGACCCCATCGACGCCGTCGTCTGCTGGATCCATTCGTCCGCGCCGTCTGCCGTTGACCAGGTCCGCACGCGATTCCCGGATGCCGACATGCTCCGGGTCTGCTCGCATTCGACCACTATGTCCATCGCCCAAGCCGCCCCACACCGCTGCGTGATCCTCGGCTCGATCAAAGACAATGGATCTACTCGCTGGCTCTCGCACGACGAGATCTCTCTCGGCGTTCTCAAAGCATTCGAATCCACCAATCAAGTCAGCATCGTCGGCTCGATCGACACATAAAAAAGCCACGCATGGCGGAACCAAGCGTGGCGATTTGATTTTGACTCAATCGTTTGTTTACTGACCCTGCGCCAGCGAGAAGCCCCGCTCGCCGTCGTACATCTTGATCGGGATGAACTCGGTCACCGTGAACTTCTCGGCCACCTTCGCCAGCAGATGCACCGTCGGGCCCTGACCGATCACGGTACCGTCCACAAGCTCAAAGCGGACGCAGCATTGGTTCACCAGCTCGGTGTACGGCGACCCGGTCGGCCAGACCTGCGTGCCGCGGTTCGAGATCACCGTGAGCTTAAACGGCGTCGACTCACACAAACGCTGGAGGCGAGCCGCCAGCTCGAGCGGGGTCAGGATGGTCTCCAAGAAGATGTCACACCCGCACACGGTCGATTGGACCTGCTCGTGCGTGGTCATCAGCGAGTTGACGCTCGGACGCACGGGCAGCGTGTGGGCGAGCTTTTCGCTCGCGGGCACCGCGCAGCCCTCGATGGTCTCGGGGTTCTTGCCCAGGTTGGCCGCGATGGCACCGGCGAAGTCCTTGGTGCCCACGGGCTCGCCCTTGCCCTTGACATCGCCCGTGTGCACGCCCGATTCGAGCGTGTAGAGCAGCGAGTTTTCGATAATGGCCGCGGTCTTGCGCATCCCGATATGACGCAGCATGATCAGCCCCGAGAGCAGCAGGCTCGTTGGGTTGGCCAGGTCCTGGCCCGCGATGTCCGGAGCCGTCCCATGCACGGCTTCGAAGATACTGATCTGATCGCCGATATTGGCTGAGGGCGCAAAGCCGAGCCCGCCGACGAGCCCAGCAGCGAGGTCGGACACGATGTCGCCCTGCAGGTTGGTCAGCACGATCATCTTGTACTTGTCCGGGCGCAGCACGAGGTTCATGCACAGCGCGTCGATGATCACATCCTCGGTCTCGATCTGTGGGTAGTCTTGCGCCAAGAAGCGGAACCGATCGAGGAAGGTCCCGTCGGTCATCTTCATGATGTTGGCTTTGTGCCCGCAGGTGACCTGCTCGATGCCGAAGGCTTTGGCGGTCTCGAAGGCGAAGCGGTTGATCTGGTCGCAGCCGGGCGTCGTGATGAGGCGTTTGGCGACATACGAGTCCGGGGTCAGGCGGTGCTCGATCCCGCCGTAGGTGTCTTCGACATTCTCACGCACCACATAAAAATCCACCGGCACACCCGCACGCGAGTACACAGTCTCGACACCCGGGAGCGTCTGGAAGTGGCGCAGGTTGGCGAAGGCCCCGAAAGTCTTGCGCAGCGTCACATTAATCGACTTGCCGCCCCCGCCGATCGGGGTGCCCATGGGCCCCTTATACAAAATCCCGGTCCGCTCGATGGTCTCGACGGCTTCGTCGCTCATACCGCGCGAATCGCCCGCGGCGAACACCTTGGCGCCCATGTCCACCTCGTCGAACTCGACCTGGTCGAGCACCCCCGCGGCTTGAAAAACAGTCATGCACGCGCGGGTGATCTCGGGGCCGATCCCGTCGCCGGGTGCGAGTGCGATTTGGAGTTTGTCTGCCATGGGGTTCCTCGGGGAATCGTGTTCAATCGGTTCAGGTCAAAAAGAGCGTACAGCGGCTCTCTTGCTCATTTCGGCACGATCCGAGCCCCGTCTGAGCGGTTCTCCCGCGATGGGCCCGGTTGTGCGAATCCGCCATCATAGAGCCCCCGCCCCTGCTCATTCGACCCCGGACATCCAAGTTTCACGCAGGTCTTGCGCTCTGCCCCGCCAATGGGGTGATCCCCCGGACGAATCCGGTGCGCGGGTCTACGCTTGAACTCACCCCGATTTTCCTCAGTAAGGACCCCCACCATGCCATACGCAGTTGATGAAACCCACGACCCCAAGCTCCAGTCATGGGTCGAGAGCGCCAACGACCCCAAGAGTGACTTCCCAATCCAGAACCTGCCGTACTCTGTATGGAACATGACAGATATAAGTGCCCAGGGCGAACATGTCCTTGTGCGGATCGGTGACATGTATCTCGATCTCGATGAGCTCTCTGAACTAGGGCTCATCGACAACACTCTTTTTCCGGCGTTTCACGGAGATTCACGCGACAACGGGATTGATTCGCTCCGTATGGTTTCGTCGTTTGATATGGCGACACGCAGGGCGCTTCGGACTCGAATCAGCAACCTGCTCTCCGGGACTGACCCAGCATTGCGTGATAACGAAGAAGCCATATCGAAGTGCATACTCACCGCCGAGCTTGTCCACGAGGATGGCTTCCTATGCACCTTCGAGCCACGCGATTACACCGATTTCTACGCCTCGCTCAACCACGCGACCAATGTCGGGTCGATGTTCCGTCCTGACAACCCGCTGCTGCCCAACTACAAGCACATCCCCATCGGGTACCACGGACGGGCGTCGTCCGTCGTAGCCTCAGGCACGCCGATCAAGCGCCCCGTCGGGCAGCAAGCCCCGGCAGAAGAGGGCGGCTCTCCCGCATTCGGGCCATGCAAGCTCCTCGACTATGAAATGGAGATGGGCGTGATCGTCGGGCGCGGCAACGAGCTGGGCGAAACGATCTCGATCGAGGACGCCGAAGATCACATGCTCGGGCTGTGCATCCTCAACGACTGGTCCGCGCGTGACCTGCAGAAGTGGGAATATGTACCGCTTGGGCCGTTCTTGGCGAAGAACTTTGCGAGCACGGTGTCGCCGTACATCGTGACGATGGAAGCCCTCGCCCCATTCCGCTGCCCCGCGATGGAGCGCGACGCCAGCGACCCACAGCCATTGCCCTACATGGACAGCGAAGCCAACCGGGCGGCCGGCGGCTTCGACATCAAGGTCGAGGTGCACCTGGCATCGGCCAAGATGCGAGAGCAGGGCATGGACCCGGTGCACCTGTCAACAGGAAACTTCAAGGACATGTACTGGACGCTCGCCCAGATGCTCACCCACCACTCCGTCAACGGCTGCAACATGAACCCGGGCGATCTGCTCGGGTCGGGCACGATCTCGGGCACCACCCGCGATTCCCGCGGCTCGATGCTCGAGCTCACCTGGGACGGCGACCCGTTCGCCAACCCGCCCGTGTCCGCGCCGGGCACCCAGCGCACGCCGATCGTGCTGCCGACGGGCGAGGAACGCCGATTCATCGCCGACGGCGACGAGATCATCATGAAAGCCTACTGCGAGCGCGAGGGCTTCCGCCGGATCGGCTTCGGCGAATGCCGAGGGATCATCGAGCCCGCACGCTCGATCTGATGCCTCTCCATACAAACACACCAAGCATCGGCCATCTGGTCGGTGTTTTTGTATGGGCTCATTGTTTTGATGATGCTCTTACGGGCAGAACGAGCAGCGCTCGCCAGGCACATACTCGGGGGCGCAGCGGAGCTTGGTCGTCAGCGCGTGCCCGCAGCCGGGGCAGAACTTGGCGCTGTCCGAGGGCTCAAGCTGGTGGTTCACACCCACGCGCTCGTCGAACACATAGCAATCGCCCTTCCATAGGCTCTCTTCAATCGGCACCTCTTCGAGGTACTTCAAGATCCCGCCCTCGAGGTGGTACACCTGCTCGAAGCCCTGCTCGAGCATCCATGAGGTGGACTTCTCGCAGCGGATGCCGCCGGTACAGAACATCGCGACTTTTTTGTGCACCTTGGGGTCGTAGTGCTTGTGCACGAAGTCGGGCAGCTCGCGGAAGCGCGTGATCTTGGGATCCACCGCGCCCTCGAAGGTGCCGGCGTGGTGCTCGTAGTCATTGCGTGTGTCGATCAGGACGACTTCAGGGTCGGAGATCAGCGCGTTCCAGTCCTTGGGCTTGACATACTCGCCGACGACCTTGTTGGGGTCAACTTCATCACCGATGCTGATCAGCGAGGGCTTGACGCGCACCTTAGCGCGGTTGAACACATGCCCGGGCGCGTGGCTGAGCTTGTACTCCAGATCGTCGAGCCCCGGGTGAGCCGCCAGGATCGCTTTGAACTCGGCGATGGCTTCGGGCGTGCCACAGACCGTGCCGTTGACGCCTTCCTGGGCCAGCAGGACCGTCCCCATGATGTCGAGTTCGAGCATCCGCTCCTTGAGCATGGGCGCGAAGGTCTCGCAGTCATCGATCGTGATGAACTTATAAAACGCGATGATCTCGTACTGATCGGCCATGGCGGATTCAAGGCCCAAACCCGCGGAATTGCTACACCCCCGCCAGATTCTGCACACTTTGATCTTGAATAGAGCCCGGATTGATAAGCAGCCGCCCGGATCATCGGGCGGCTGCTCAAAGAATAAAAAGAGAGAGGGAATCAATGCACGCTGGCTGCGCTCATCGGCGGCGACGCCCGGCCATCAGCCCGGCCCCGACGAACACCCCAAGCCCCGCAGGCGTTGGGACATTCGCGTATTCGTAGGTGACGGTGATATCGCCCGAGTGTGAGATATCCATGATGTCAACAAACACGCCGTGGTACGGCGGTGGATCGAAAATCCCACCGAACGGGCCGTCTGGCGGGTTGTTCGGATCAACCACCCAGTTGGGATCGTTCACCCATTCGAAGAAGAGCTCGACAAAGCCGCCCATAAAGGTCTCGAGCTGCCCGGTGCCGGTGAATGCTTCAAACATCCGCTGGTCAAACGCCTCGGACCCGTTGTAGGCCGCATCAAAGACATAGCTATCGCTGATGGTGGTCAGCAGGGTGTCGATACCGCCGTTGTTGTAGCCGTCAGAGATCCCGAGATCACCCGTGACATTCTCAAAGATCGCGCCGGGACCGATGAATGGTGGCCCCGGTTCGCCGTCGCCGCCCTCGTCAGCGAGCCCGAACTGGTGAAGGGAAAGGTATCCGGTATCCATCAGCCAATCGCCCGCATTGAGCGCGGTGTACCCGTTGCTCTGAAGCATCAGGTCCATCGAGAGAGTTTGGTCATACGAGAGCGACATGCCGGTGAGCTCGCGTGTGCCCCCCATGGTGTCGAACTGGTCGAAGTTGATGTAGCCGCCGCCCAAGCCGATATCGAACGATACGACCTGTGTGATGACATCAGCACTGGCCATCGATGCCAGCGCCATCAGCATCGTGGCTGAAAGAATTCCTTTGGACTGTCTCATGGTGCTCTCCTGTTGTGGCTGATGGGTCAGCCGATGATCTGTATACCGGCCAAAAGCTCGGTCGGTGCCCGTTTTCTTGGGCTTCGAGATCAAATGTACAGGAACTGAGCAACGCTGTCAATATTCTTTAGAGAAATATCTAGAGAATTATTCAAAATCTCCAGAAACGCCGAGCAATGCCCCCTATCCCCTGTATAATCGAGGATATGGTACGAGCCACCGAACAGAGCAGCCCCGACGATTTCTCCCAAGAAGCGGTCATCTGCGTGCGCCAGGCCCAATCGGCCTTCGCCGACCTGCTCTCAGAAGCCGGGCTCGCCGGCGCTCGCCCGACTGAGATCGGGCGCACCCTCGGGCTCGACAAGACGCTGGCATGGAAGGTCTCGCGGTTCTCCGATTCGCCGGACCTGCTCAAAGCCGTCAAACACATCCCCGGCTCGGGCGGGGTCGAGATTGTGCTCAAAGCCGCCAAGGCCCAGGGCGTGGAATCGGGGTACATCTTGGCCGTCCGCAACGCGGACCGGACCTTCCGCGACTTTGTCCGCCAGCGCGCGGGCGATCGCCGATCGTTCGAAGCGATGCTGGCCGCGGGCGGGCGCGACGAGACGATCGAGCTCGAAGAACGCCGGGCCTTCTATCAGTCCGGAGCCGCGATCTGGGGCGTGCGTGCCAAGGTCCAGTTCTTGACGCTGTGCCTCAAGCCCTCGCCCACCGACGACCAGCGCATCGATGTCCTCCAGCTCGGCGGATTCATGCACTTTGAGCGTTTGCGCAGCGATGTCCCATGGATCATCCGTCGGCTGTGGACCTCAGACAGCGGCTCAAGCCCCGGAGCAGATTTCGAGCGTGTGCCGTTGTGCCCCGAGACCGCGTCCGGGACCGCCCTGCCGCTGATTCCACGGTTCTGCTCGGACCCGCTGCCCGAGATCAACCAGTTCGTCAAAGAGGACGGCGTGATCTACGACGAGCTCGCCCCGGGCGTGGTCGGCAAGCACGGCACGCTCAACTGCGTCACCGGCGAACACTACCGCTCGGCGATCCCCCGCTACTGGAACGAGGACAACACCTTCGGGCGCTACGAGCTCCTGCTCCGCACACCGGTCGAAGCGGTCATCTTCGATGTGTATCTGCACCAATCGCTCAACAACTTTGGCGATTTCGATCACGCCGTCTATGGGCTGCTCGAGGATCGCCCGGGCATGGGGCGTGGCAAGACCCACGATCGCCCGCTCCATCCGCCCGCCCCCGCCCGCCAACTCGGCTCGCCCCCGATAGCGCGCACGCCCCGGATCGCTCAATACGACGCGATGCTCGACTTCGCCCTCGATCGCGCCCAGTGGGGCTCGCGCGATGAGTTCCGCGGGTACCGCGCCGAGGTCGACTACCCCGCGACCCCGTGGTGCCTGACGATGCAGTGCCCGATCTTCAAGTAAGCCCAAGGCCCGAACATCATGTCCAAAAACAAACAACGCCCTGCTCAATCAGCAGGGCGTTTTTCATGATTCAACATGTTTTAAAAAGTGGAGGACAGGGGACTTGAACCCCTAACTTCCAGCTTGCAAAGCTGGCACTCTACCAATTGAGTTAGTCCCCCATCGGCGATCGCAGGCACAGGCCCGCTCAACACAACCAGGGCGACACCGCAAGGATGTCGGGGGCAAGTCTAGCCCCACAATCTGAGCTTGGCGAGCCATTGGGGGGGAGGAAATCTTGTTGGTTCATGGCATCCGGACGCCCCCTCGATCGAATACCATGTGCCCAACGCCCGATACCCATACGAAAGGCCCCGCCCATGCCCAAGATCACTGCTCCTGCCCCCGCCCCTGGCTCATGCACCGCTCGCCGAGCCCTCCCGCTGCTGCTGGCCATCAGCTCGGGCTGGGCATTGGCCGCCCAGCCGGCATCGAACACGGGCGAGCCGAGCAACCAGGACAACACCACCGCAGACGCCGAGCAGGTCGTATCCGCACCGCCAAAGGGCTGGAGCTTCGAGCTCTCGGGCGGGGCCACTTTCGCCAGCGACACCGACTTTGAGAACGGGATCGGCGAGTTCAGCTACGACGCATACGAGCTGGCCATCAGCGCCCGGCGTATGGTCGGCGATTCGGGCTCCCTCTCGATCGAGCTCAAGGGCGGGCTCATCGACTACACCATCACGCCATCGCCCGCATCAGCGGTGGGCGATGCGGCCAACATCGGCGCAGAGTTCGACACCATCACCACGATGGGACTTACCGGCATGTACGCCCGTCAGATCGACGACACCTCGTCGTGGTTCGTCGGCGGCGGGGTCATCAGCGCGGGCGAAGACGACGCCGACTTTGGCGACACCCTCGACGGGCTCGCACTCGCTGGCTACAAGCACACCTTCAGCGACAAGCTCGAGCTGGGCATCGGTGCCCTCGTCCGCACCCGGCTCGACGATGACGCGCTCGTCGTGCCCATCATCACGCTGAGCTACCGACCCGACGATCGCTGGACCATCGCCAGCGAGGGGCTCGGGCTCAAGATCGACTACAAGGCTTCCGACGCACTCAACTACGGGATCGCTGCGGAGTATGACTCGGACACATTCCGGCTCGACGATTCCCATGCCCTCGCCCGCGGCGGGGTCGCGACGCATCGGCGGATCCCGGTCTCGTTCTTTGCACAGTACAAGGCCAGCGACACGATCGAGCTCAGCGCCCGCGTCGGTGCCCAGTTCGCCGGCGAGCTCGAGATCCTCAACACCTCGGGCAACGAGATCACCTCGCAAGACATCGACACCGGGATCTTCGGCTCGTTCAACATCTCTTTTCGGTTCTGATACAGGCTCTTAGCGATCCTGATCGATCGTCGGTTCCGTTTGCTCGCTCGCGGGCTGCTGGCTCAACGCGGCGGCCCGATCCGTGATCGCGGGCGCATCGCGTGTGCTCGCGCTGGTGATCATCGGCGGATCAAGCGGGCGATCATTGGCACCCACCGGCACCGCTGCGATCTGGCGAATAACCTGGGCCCCCGAAACTGCTTGGGCGAACGCGGTGTAGCGACCATCAAGGAACGAAGTGCCCTCGCGGGAGAGGCACACGAAGACCTGCGAGCCGTTGGTGTTTGGATCAGCCGCCCTGGCCATCGAGAGCACGCCAAAGCTGTGCGGCAGGCTCGATTTCTCAAGATCGATCATATAACCCGGCCCGCCTGAGCCCGTGCCCGACGGATCACCGACTTGGATCACAAACGGACGCCCGTCGGCCAGGGCCGCGACGACACGGTGGAAGATCACCTGGGTATAGAAGCCGTTCTCAGCCAGATCCATAAAGTTGTACGCGGTGTTCGGCGCGGCATCGGGGCGCATGCGGAACACGATCTCGCCCATGGTGGTCTCGAAGACCACCTCCTGCTCGACATACACCCGAAGCCCCGAGTACACGACCTCTTGGCGATCCGGCGAATCAATCTCGCCCTTGGCGAACTTGGACGCGAGCCGATCGTCCTCAAAGACCACCTGGGCCTGCGGGTCCTCGGAGACTTTCATCGTCGTGGTGTCGACGCGCGTCGCGATGTTGGGCGTCACCATGGGCTGGAGTACCAAGGGCGCGCCCAGCGCGTCGGCATCGAGATATAGCTGGGCGAGCATGACCCGATCGGACTTGTCTGCCCAGATCGTGGGGAAAAGGCTCGTGAGGTCCACGCGTCCCTTGGCCGCCGGGGCGGTGTGGATGACTTCAAGGGTCTGGGGATCATGGAGCTTGATGGTGAGTTCGCCAGCAAAGTCTTCGGGCGTATCGACCGTCACCACGACCCGTTGCCCGATCCCGAAGTAGAGCCGATCGGGCGAAAGCTGGGCAAACAGTGTTGAGGGCATCGCGCACATCAGTAGTGTCGCCAAGATCCATTGAGCGTGCGTCGGCCATCGAGTAATCGGTGTGTTCATGCCCGAAGGATACACCAACAGCGATCTCGTGTTGCACGGATCGTTCAAGTAGTTCTTCTGAGTATTGGATGAGCGATAAGATATGAAGTATCGACCGACTTAGTCGTTTTGCTTGCCGGTGCTCGATGTGAACTGATCGAGCAGCCCCCATGTTTCGCTCACGGCCTGTGAGAGCGTCTGGGTGGTGCCACCGCCCGCTCCGCCGCCACCATTCTCACGCAGCAGCAGCCCCTCTGCGATCTGGTCGCCGACATCATCGACCCATTCTACCGCGAGCCCGGCCTGGAGGATATTCACCCCGCCGACATGGTTCAGATCGTTGTACGAGCGGATCGTATCGGTCACCAATGCGACCTGGCCGTAGATATCCACGATCTTGCGCTGCCCATCAGGGCCCGCGCCGCGGTAGAAATAATTCGCGATGATCTCGTCTTCGCTCGAGTTGTTCCAATCGTCGGCGGCATTGTCGAAGACGAACTCGCCGTGATGCGACGGGCAGTAGAACACGCCGGGAGCGGTGACATAGCCCTCGTTGAACAGGATCCCGATCCCGTCCCAGAGTTCGTCTCTTGTGAAGTCGGAATATTCCTTCCCCGAAAGACGAACCGTGTCCATCCGGTTGAGCGAGGGTGAGCTCAGCGAGTTTGTATACTGTTGCGGCAAGAACACACTATCGGGCAGGGCGTCTTTGAAGTCCTGCGAATAGACACTCATCCCGAGCCCGACCTGTCGCAGGTTCGAGCCGCAGACAACCTTGCGTGCGGATTCGCGGACGGTGCTCAGCGCGGGCAGCGAGATCGCGATCAGCAATCCGATCACGGCCATCGACACCATAATGTCGATCATGGTGAAACCCGACGGGCGCAAGCCGGTAGCACACACACCGGCTTGAGATCGGCCTGCTACAAATCGGGTTGTCTTGTCTTGGTTATCCAAGTGTTGACCCATTCCTATTCTTGCGTCTTCACCCGATCGCAATCGAAAGAAGACGAACTCTGCATGCGGTTATCCGACCGAGCGTGTCCTCTGGTATGAAGGCACGCCGAGTCCGATTTGTTCCACTCGGGAAACGAGTCCCGGTCCCATGCACTATGAAGATATCGGAAATGTTCTCATTGAGCAACCCCAATTCTCTGAAATTGGGACCAACCAACCCTCGATGACGAACAAAAGCCGACCAGTCATATCGGACCCAAAACACAATTGATTAAAATTCTCTGCAAAGACAGCACTTGCAAGCATCCTTCCGTTCTGGTACTCGTATAGATCGCTGGTCTGTGGGGTGGTTTCACAGGCTCCGGGCGCACTCGTACCCCGGTGGTATATGAAGAATAAGAATACTCAACATCAGCCCGAAACGAAATCCAGCTCTGGATCGTCCGCCAAGGGCACGCAAGCCCAGGGCGCTTCACGCCCGCCACCTCCGCCCTTGCGGGCGAGTGATCTCACGGGCCAAGATAAGGTTGATTACGAACTGATGCAACGCGTTGCGACAAATCAGGAAGCCGCTGTCAGCGAGCTCTACGACCGGTTCGGGTCGCTGGTTTTCCGCATGGCGTATCAGTCGATGCCCACACGCTCGGAAGCCGAGGACGGGGTCCAGGAGATCTTCGTCCGCCTCTGGCGCACCGCGGATCGCTACGACCCACGCAAGGCGGCCCTCGTCACCTGGGTGATGCTGCTGACGCGTCGTCATCTTGTCGACAAGCTCCGCAGGAAGCGTGCACGCATCAAGACCGCGATGCTCGACGACTCCTTGGCATCGGGGATCGGCGCGTGGATCGAATCCGACGCCGGCAAAAGAATGGAACACGATGAGCACTTCAAAACGCTCATTCAAAAAGTAGACACGCTCCCAGAACTACAAAAAACGGTAGTGATGAGGGCCTACCTGGGTGGGCAGACACTCAGGCAAATCAGTGAAGAACTCGATACCCCCTTGGGTACGATCAAATCAGCCCTCAGCAGGGCGCTGGTCCGTTTGCGCGAGCGGACCGGAGAGGAAGTTAAGTCATGAATACCCACGAACTCATCGAATCGACCATGCTCCACGCACTCGGATTGCTCGACGATTCTGAACGCGAGGCCTACGAGGCCGCGTTCGCATCGGCGCCACAAGCCATCCAGCTCCGCGTGCGCGAAGAAGCCCGCCGTATGGCCGACCTCGGTGATCTATTCCCCGAGCACGAGCCCGACATGGAGCTCCGCACCATGGTGCTCTCGGCCGTCCGCGCCGCGATGCGCGAAGAGCAGAACGAGGCACGCATCGCCCAGACAACCGCGGCTGCTGCAGCTGTCGCGCCGCTTC
>Ga0209344_10003576_pt1 | contig 15175 bp, 15 predicted proteins | sample Cruoilmetagenom6_FD_187293 | JGI IMG/M metagenome (GOLD analysis project Ga0209344, IMG submission 187293) | Oil polluted marine microbial communities from Coal Oil Point, Santa Barbara, California, USA - Santa Barbara Oil Seep Sample 6 (SPAdes)... | ecosystem: Environmental > Aquatic > Marine...
GTGCTTGTATTTGTACAAAAAATACAAGGAAAAATAAGGGAAAAAGTTTCTTAAATATCATATACCTGTCAATTCTAAAATTATATTAATACTCTTTATTTTCAATTTTAGAAAGAGCAAAATTATCTTTTATTTTTTATTCTTCTTGTTAAATAAATCACAAAGAAATAACACCTTCAACAACAGAAACTTCTTTGTACTTTGATATAATTTCTTCAGAATTTTTCATCACAACCATTACCGTAATACTATAATACTTACCTGTTTTTGATTGCTTAGATTTAATTACTGCTCCACTATGATTAAAAATATTCTCTATCTGACTGAATTTTTCTTTGCTAGACGGTATGATAAACTTAAACATATATTCTGATGGAAATGTTGTTGTTTCATCTAAACTTAGTTTTAGTTTATTATAAAAATTTTCTTCCTTATTCATTTTTATTAAATTTTATTAGTACCGCTCAAATACAATACTATTATTTTATTCAAACAAATCGCTAACAAAATTACCGATATTATTCTTCTTAACTAAATTATTTCTTTTCTTTGTTAGAAATGTAATGAACAAAGCAAAATGCATCAGAAAATTGTTATAACCGGAGGTCCTAGCACCGGAAAAACAACTGTTATAAATGAACTAGTAAAAAGAGAATTTATATGCATTCCGGAAATTTCTAGACAAGTAACTTTGAAAGCTAGAGAGGAAGGTACTGAATGGCTATTTTTGAAAGACCCTTTACTTTTTAGTAAATTATTATTAGAAGGTAGAGAAAAACAGTATCTAGAAACGAAAAATATATCTAAAGGGTTTATTTTTTTTGATAGAGGTATTCCAGATGTTCATGCATACATGAATTATTTAGGAGTTGATTATCCCGATATTTATGTTAATAAGAGTAAACAATATATATATGATAAAATTTTACTAATGCCTCCGTGGGAAGAAATTTACACTTCAGATGAAGGTCGCTATGAAAATTTTGAGCAATCCTTGGCAATTTATAATCATTTAAAGAATGCCTATTTAGAACTAGACTATGAGATTACAGAAATTCCCTTTGGAACAATTGACCTTCGAGTTGATTTTATTTTAAACACAATTAAATAGTTAATGATTTCTTCAGTTGAAATTTTACAAAAATATTGGAAACATGCATTTTTTAGAGAACCGCAAGAGCAAATAATAAATGAGGTTTTAAAGGGAAAAGATGTTGTAGCATTATTACCAACCGGAGGAGGAAAATCTATCTGTTATCAAGTTCCTTCATTGATGTCTGAAGGAGTTGGTATCGTAATTTCACCATTAATTGCCCTAATGCAAGATCAAGTTTCAAACTTAACTTCAAAGGGAATTAAAGCCGTGGCCTTAACTTCTTCCTTATCTCAAAATGAAATTATCAATACTTTTGACAATTTAAAATACGGAAATTATAAATTTTTATATCTATCTCCAGAAAAATTACAATCAGAATTTATTCAATCTAAAATTAGCCAATTAAATGTAAATATTATTGCTATTGATGAGGCACATTGCATTTCGGAATGGGGACATGACTTTAGACCTTCTTATAGAAATATTACAATTTTAAAGGAATTACATCCGAAAGCCCCAACAATTGCATTAACTGCTTCTGCCACCGCAATTGTATTAAAAGACATTGTTGAAAATTTAAAATTGCAAAATGCTCAGGTTGTTAAGAAATCACTTAATAGGGAGAATTTATCTTATATAATTCATAAGACTGAAGATATTTATTATCATGCGAAACTATTAGTATCAAAAGCAAAATCCTCAGTAATTATATATGCAAATAACCGAAAAGCAACAAAAAATTTATCGTCTTTTCTAAACTCTAACGGATATAAAAGTGGATATTATCATGGCGGTTTATCAACTAATGAAAAATTAGAAGCTTATAATAACTGGCTAAGTGAAAAAACACCTGTTATAGTAGCCACCAGCGCCTTCGGAATGGGTATTGATAAAAATAATGTTTCCACAATTATTCACATCGGCCTTCCTCTTAGTCTTGAAGATTATGTCCAACAATCAGGAAGAGCAGGACGAAATGGTGAGAAGTCATCATCAACCATTCTATATAATGACGCAACAATTTTAGTATATAAAAGCCAATTTGAAAGGGCCCATGTTTCAATTGAACTCATAAAAAAGGTTTATGCTTATTTAAATCAATATTTTCAAGTTTCCAGAGGGGAAAATCCAACAGACAAATTTCAATATAACCACCATAATTTTTGTGAGGAATATAACTTAGATAGACATAAATCCTTTAATGCAATTCATATTTTGTCACTAGAGGAAGTAATAAGACTTGATGATAATTTCAGCCGAAAGTCTACATTAAAATTTATTGCAAATCATACCCAAGTAATTGATTATTGCAATATTAATAAAAATAGCAGTGATTTGATAAAACTTCTCTTGAGAAGCTACGGTGGTATTTTTGATAGCTCACAAAAAATTGATGAATATATATTATCGAAAAAATTAGATTTTACAGTCTCAAAAATTATTTCGCTGTTGAAAAGGGTAGAAACTGATGGTTTAATACAATATAACCCTTCAACAAATGATGGTTTTATTCAATTTTTAGTACCTAGAGAGGATGATTATACAATTAATAATATCGCCAAAAGTATAAAACAAAGAGCTCATATCAAGTTAGAAAAGGCTCAGGCTGTACTTAAATATATGAATAATACCAAGCAATGTAGAAGCAAATTATTAATGAGCTATTTTAATGATTATAAAGCCTCAATTTGTGGTATTTGCGATGTATGTCTGGAGTTTCAGAAAAAATCAAAAAATGCAAGTTCAAAAGTAGTACTAGAAAAAATTCTTTTTCTTATAGAAGAACATAATCAATTGTCTTCCCGAGATATAGCAAGTTATTTAAATACAGATAAAAATATTGTTCTCAAGGTGCTTCAACAATTATTGGAAAAAAATAAAATAACGATAACTTCGCAAAACAAATTTGAAAGAATTAATAATGATTGATCTACGCATAGTTTTTATGGGCACTCCAGAATTTGCAGTTGCTTCTTTAAAAATAATATTAGAAAATAACTTCAAGGTAGTTGGAGTAATTACTGCACCTGACAAACCAGCAGGAAGAGGGAGAAAACTGAAGCAATCTGCGGTTAAAAAATATGCTCTAGAGAATGGCTTACATATTTTACAACCAACAAATTTAAAAGATGAGAGTTTTATAAACGATCTTAAATTATTAAATGCTAATTTACAAGTAGTTGTCGCATTTAGAATGCTTCCTAAAATAGTCTGGGAGATGCCTAAATATGGTACTTTTAATTTGCACGCATCGCTATTACCAGAGTATCGAGGAGCAGCTCCAATAAACTGGGCCATCATTAATGGTGAAAAGAAAACGGGCGTTACAACTTTTTTTATTGATGACAAAATTGATACTGGAGAGATTATATTACAAAAGGAAACAAAGATTGGTAAAACTGAAACTGCAGGGGAATTACATGATCGCTTAATGGTTTTAGGAGGAGAATTAGTTGTCAAAACATTAAAACAGATTCAGGAAAGTAAAATTAAAACAACAAAACAGCCTGATAAAGAAGAAAAAGAAGCACCCAAGTTATTTAAGGAGAATTGCAAAATTGATTGGAATGATTCCAAAAAAAATATTTATAACAAAATAAGAGGGCTGAGTCCATATCCAGCGGCCTGGACGATCTTATTTAATGACAATAATGAAATTGAAATAAAAATATATAAAGCCAGAAAACAAAAAGAATCACATAAATTGAAAATAGGATCAGTTATTTCTTCAAAAAAAGAATTAAAAATTGTTGTAAAAAAGGGGCATATAATAATTGATGAATTACAGCTTGCCGGCAAACGAAAAATGAAAACGCAAGATTTACTTAATGGATATAAGTTTACAGAAAATGCAAAAGTCCTGTAAGCCCCTATTTATAGGCTTTCACGATTTTTTATACTTTCTTAATTGCGGTTATTAACAATTAAACCTAATTTATCAACAAAATACCACATTTTAAAGGTCTAATCTTGCGGGAGCCCCTGTAAAATATATATTTGTTAGGCTTTTTAAAGCAAAAATATAATATATAACCAATTTAAATTTTTAATTATGAATAAATCAGAATTAATAGAATCAATGGCTGCTGATGCAGGTATTTCTAAAGCAGCTGCTAAAAAGGCATTAAATAGTGTAACGGGTAGTGTCGAAAAAGCGCTAAAAAAAGGCGAAAGAGTTTCTTTAGTAGGTTTTGGATCTTGGTCAGTTACTAAGAGAGCTGCCAGAGATGGAAGAAATCCTCAAACTGGAAAAACAATTAGAATCTCTGCAAAAAATGTAGTTAAATTTAGACCAGGTGCTGAATTAAAAGGTTCAGTTAACTAATAAAGGTTTATATAAACTTAAATAAAGCCAGTCCAGAGTATTCGGGGCTGGCTTTTTATTTTAAATTTTAGGAATACATCTTCTCTCTTAGCTCCTTAATCTTTTTATCTTCAAAATATTCATCAAAGGTCATATATCTATCGATAACGCCTTTGGGTGTTAATTCAATAATTCTATTTGCAACAGTCTGTGCGAATTCATGATCATGAGTTGAAAATAAAACGGTTCCCTTGAAATTCTTTAAAGAATTATTAAATGATTGAATTGACTCTAAGTCTAAGTGATTGGTTGGTTCATCTATCATTAACACATTTGCTCTTATCATCATCATTCTAGATAGCATACAACGCACTTTTTCGCCTCCAGAAAGTACATTACATTTCTTTAGGGCCTCCTCTCCGCTAAAAATCATTTTCCCTAAAAAACCTCTAATATAAACTTCTTCGCGTTCCTCTTCTGTTTTGGCATATTGACGTAACCAGTCTACCAAGGTTAAATCACTTTTGAAAAATTCAGCATTTTCTAATGGTAAATATGCCTGATTAGTAGTAACTCCCCAAGTAAATGAACCACTGTCTGCTTTTGTATTATTATTTAAAATTTCATAAAAAGCAGTAACAGCTCTAGAGTTTTTAGAATGTACAACAACTTTATCTCCTTTGGTTAAATTGATATGTACATCATCAAATAAAACTTCGTTTTCAAAAGTTTTACTTAAACCTTCAACATTTAAAATCTGATCTCCGGCCTTACGTTCTTGTTCAAAAATAATGGCTGGATAACGTCTGCTGGAAGGTTTTATATCTGCTATATTTAATTTATCAATCATTTTTTTTCTACTTGTCGCCTGTTTAGATTTGGCAACATTAGCAGAAAAACGCCTTATAAAATCTTCCAGCTCTTTCTTTTTCTCCTCAGCTTTCTTGTTTTGCTGAGAACGCTGACGAGCAGCTAATTGACTAGATTCATACCAAAAAGTATAATTACCAGAATAATGGTTGATTTTACTAAAATCTATATCAGAAATATGTGTACAAACTGCGTCCAAAAAGTGACGGTCATGTGAAACAATTATGACAGTATTTTCATAATTGGCCAAAAACGTTTCTAACCATGAAATCGTTTCATAATCTAAATCATTAGTAGGCTCATCCATAATTAAAACATCAGGATTACCGAATAATGCTTGTGCTAATAAAACCCGTACTTTTGATTTTCCGTCAAGATCTTTCATCAAAGTATAATGCGCGTCTTCTTTAATACCTAAATTAGATAACAAGGCAGCTGCGTCACTGTCGGCATTCCAACCATTCATTTCTTCATATTGTACTTGTAACTCCCCTATCCTGTCTGCATTTGCATCGGTATAATCAGCATAAAGAGCATCCATTTCAGTCTTAATCTCATATAAAGGCTTGTTTCCTTTTAAAACAGTTTCCAAAACCGGAAACTCATCATAAGCAAAATGATCTTGTGAAAGTACAGACATTCGTTTCCCCTTTTCTAGAGAAACATTACCAGAAGTCGGTTCAAAATCTCCCGAGAGGATTTTTAAAAATGTTGATTTCCCTGCTCCATTTGCACCTATGATTCCATAACAATTTCCTTGCGTAAAAACTGTATTTACTTCATCGAATAAAATACGTTTACCAAATTGTACGGATAAGTTTGATACTGCTAACATTCTATGGTTTTTGAAATTTTGGCAAAAGTACTAAAATGCTTAAGTTATTTAACTATAAAATAGGGTATAATTTAACATCAAATTAACAAGGTAGCTCTCAGGCAATAGCTAATTTTGTTCAATGAATGGATTATGTTAGATTTGATTGATTTTTAAATGAACCTATTATTGAAATATAAATTACTTTTAATTTCTTTATTGATTATCTCAGGTTGTGTAAGTGATAAAAATCTTACCGACAATACTTACTTTGGAGGCAAAATAATCAATCCGAAATCGAATAAAGTTTTCTTTTATGAAGGATCAGAGCTTTTAGATTCAGCGAAACTTAATGAGAAAAATAAGTTTATATTCAAGTTTGATTCTTTAAAGGTTGGCTTATATACCTTTGAACATGGTCGCGAATTTCAATACATTTTTTTAGAACCTACTGATAGTTTATTATTAAGATTAAATACCTGGGATTTTGATGAATCTCTAGTTTACAGTGGTAAAGGCTCTGAAAGGAACAACTTACTTATCAATATATTTTTAGAAAATGAAAAAGAAGACAAGCTTGTATATCAATATTATTCATTAAACGATAGTCTGTTTGAAAATAAATTAGATTCTTTATTACAATTAAAAAAAATACTTTATAAACATTATAAAGAAGATGTAATTGATAATTCGACCCTGTTTGAAGAGTTTATTAATGCAGCAATTTATTTACCTATATATAAAAAGAAAGAAGCATACCCTTACCGGAACAAAATGGTTTTAAAATATGACTCATATCCACATATGAGCCCATTATTTTATAAATACAGGAAAAATGTAGATTTAAATAATGAAAATTTGCAAGATTTCTATGCTTACCAAGAATATATAAGAGCTTATCTGTTTCATCTTAGCTATGAAGGTCAAATCATTGATAAAAATAATAATATAAAAGTCAATTTTATTGAATCAACAATTGATCACATTCGTATTGATAGATTAAAGAACAAGTTTTTATATGAAGCAATGTGGGATATTTTTTTAGATGAAAAAATCAATACTGCAGAAAAAGAAAAAGCTAGTAAATTATTTTTTGACAATTGTAATGATCAATCGCTTACTCAAATTGTAGAGGGTTTAATTAAAGCTTCTGAATCTCCTAAAAAAGGGTCGAATTTACCTAATATTGAATTATATAGTATAGCAGATGAAAAAATAAGAGTTGATGATATTATTAAAGATAATAATACCGTTATTTATTTCTGGCCCAGAAGATTGCGCCAAATCGAAAATCTTGCTAAACGAGTAAACTATTTAGAAAAACGATATCCAGAAATTAAGTTTATAGGTATCAATTCGAAAATTATTGATTATAACTGGAAAGCATTTGTCAAATCTAATAACTTCAATAGCATTAATCAATTTCGTTTAGATAAAAAATCTAATGAAAATGATTGGTTATATATTGATTATTCTAGAACGATCATAGTAGACAAAAATGGAATTATACAAAATGGTTTTACACATTTATCCATTCCGAAATTTGAGAAACAACTCAAAAAATTAAATAAACACTAATTCATAGTTCAATTCATTAAATTTAATGTACTTTCGCACCCTCATAAAAACAAGGGACTTATTTATCTGCTAACGAGCATATTATTTTGGAGTCTTAGTTTGATAAATAATACATATGTCCACATTTAAAGAGCTTGGTTTAGGCCAGGCAATAGTAAAAGCGCTCAATGATTTAGGGTATGAGCAACCGACACCTATTCAAAAAAAATCAATTCCTCAAGTACTAAATTCTACTGATGATGTAAAAGCATTCGCTCAGACGGGTACTGGGAAAACCGCTGCATTTAGTTTACCAATCATAGAAAAAATAAATACAAAGAGTAAAACTACACAAGCAATTATTTTATCTCCCACAAGAGAGTTAGCCATACAAATTGGTAAGAATATCCAAGAATTTTCAAAATATATTGATGGTTTAAATGTTGTAACTGTTTATGGAGGTGCTGATATTCAGGGGCAAATAAGGGGTTTGAAAAAAGGCGCTCAGATTGTTGTTGGTACACCGGGAAGAACCGTTGACCTTATAAATCGTAAAAAATTAAAATTAGAAAATATCCAATGGGTTGTGCTAGACGAGGCCGACGAAATGCTCAATATGGGTTTTAAAGAAGATTTGGATCAAGTATTAGAAGTTACTCCTGTTGATAAACAAACATTATTATTTTCTGCAACCTTCCCAAAGGAAGTTGATAGAATTGCTAGAAATTATATGCACAATCCTGTTGAAATTGATGCAGGTAAACGAAATTCCGGAACTGACAGTGTATCACACGAATACTATTTAGTTTCTGAAAGAAACAGATACCCTGCCTTAAAACGTATTGCAGATATCAACCCGGATATTTATGGTATCGTTTTTTGCAGAACACGTAGAGAAACCAAAGATGTTGCTGACAAACTTATAGCAGATGGGTACAATGCTGATTCTTTACATGGTGATCTTTCTCAAGCACAGCGAGATATGGTCATGCAAAAATTTAGAGCTAAGCATTTACAGATATTAGTGGCAACTGATGTTGCAGCACGGGGCTTAGACGTAGATAGTCTAACTCATGTCATAAATTACAAATTACCAGATCAAACTGAATCATATACACATAGAAGTGGTAGAACAGGTAGAGCACACAATAAAGGTATCTCTATAGCAATCATCACTAATAGAGAGAAAAGAATTTTAGGTCCAATTGAGAAAAAAATAGGCAAAAAGTTCGTTGCAAAACAAGTGCCTAATGGTGAAGAAATTTGTGAAAAACAGTTATTCAAACTAATTGAAAAGGTAAAAAGTGTTGAAGTAAACGATTCGCAGATAGAAGGTTATTTAGAAAGTATTTATACTCAATTAGAAGGTGTAGATAGAGAAGAGTTGATTCGTAAATTTGTTTCAATTGAATTCAATCAATTTTTAGCTTACTACGAAAATTCTAATGATTTAAATGGCGATGATTCAAAAGAACGCCGTAGAAGTAGTGATGAAAACTTCACGCGTTTCTATATCAATATTGGTAAAATGGATGATTTAAATCCTGCCCGTTTGATTGGTTTTATAAATGAAAATCTAAAGAAGAACAATGTTGAAATTGGACAGATTGAGATTTTAAAGAATTTCTCATTCTTCGAAATAGACAAAAAAGTTACCGATGAGGTTTTAAGTTCATTTAGAAATACTGAATTTGAAGGTAGAGCTGTAATTGTAGAAGTTACTAAAAAACCAAAAAGTCGTAACCGAAGTGATAGAAAACGGGGTGGTTTTGGTGGTGGAAGACGATCAGGAGGCTCCAGAGATGGTAGAGGCGATTTTAAAAGAAGTAAACGTTCTTCATATAGTAGCTCTGCCGGAGGTGGAAACAGAAATCAGTCTGGAGGAAGAAGAAGTAGAAACAGATAATTTTACCATAATTTAAGATAACAAAAAGCCAGGAAATTAATTTTCTGGCTTTTTATTATTTCACATATTTTGTTTTCTTCATAAAACTAATGACTATAAAAGAAGCTAAAAAGAATATTGCTAAAAACAATACACTCCATTGCATTGATCCAGTTAAGGCAATCAAGGCTCCAAAAACAAACGTTCCTAGAACGATAGCAATTTTTTCTGTCACATCATAAAAACTAAAGTAAGTTGCATGATCTTCCGTTTCGGGAAGCAATTTTGAATAAGTAGACCTCGATAAAGATTGTATAGCACCCATCACCAAACCTAATAATCCGCCAAGGGCATAAAAATACAAATCAACATTTTCCTGACTTTTATCAATTGAGAATGCAACAAAACAAACAATTCCCCAAATGGCAATAGTGATCTTTAAGGCTGTTATATTACCTATTTTGCTAGATAATCTGGAAAATAGATAAGCTCCGGCGATTGCAACTATCTGGACTAACAAAATTGTAGCGATAAGATTGGAAGTTGGTAAACCTAATTCTTTACTTCCGAAAACACCGGCCATTAAAATAATAGTCTGTACACCAACACTAAATAAAAAAAAGGAAATTAAAAACATTTTTAATTGTGGGTAGTGAATCAACTCATTAAAAACAACTTTTAATTCTCTAAACCCTTTCCATATATAGTCTTTTTCAGGTTTTTTATCATACACATTATTCGGCAAACGTTTAAAAGTAATTTGAGCGAAACCTAACCACCAAAGGCCAACTAATAAAAATGTCAATCTCGTTGGCATGGATGCGTCTGTAAAACCAAACCATTCTGGTTTCTGAATCATTACTAAATTAAAAAGTAACAATAAAATGGAACCTACATAACCATAAATAAAGCCCTTTGCACTTACTTTATCTTGTTGTTCCGGAAAAGCTACTTCAGGCAAGTAAGAGTTGTAAAAAACAATACTTCCCCAAAAACCAATACTTGCTAATATTGTAAATACAATTCCGACCCACAAGGTATCAATACCATCAAAGAAAAATAAACTCATTACAGATAATGATCCCAGAAAGCAAAATCCTTTTAAAAATTTCAATTTATTTCCAGTATAATCGGCAATTCCTGATAAAATAGGTGATATAAATGCTACTATCAAAAAAGAAAATGACAGCGCGTAATCGTATAAAGTAATTGGATTAAAAATAGTTCCTAAAAAAGGAACTGTATCAAAACTATCAGTAACCGCTCCATAATAAATAGGAAACACTGCTGTAGAAATTACTAGAGAATATACTGAATTAGCCCAATCGTAAAATGCCCATGCATTGATTAGCTTTTTGTCTCCTCTTTTTAACATAGGGTTTTGGTTAAATTAAAAGCCGCTCCTCATAGGAACGGCTCACAATGTACTAATTTTTTATCTCAATCTTAATTTGCCATAGTTTGAGCATTCAATTTTTTTGCAATTACTTTTGCCTGTGGTATCCAGTCAGTTAAATTTTTAATCCTTGACTGATTTGAAGGATGTGTACTTAAAAATTCAGGTGGAGCGTTTTGTGCACCAGGCTGTTGACCCATACGTACCCAAACATTTACAGATTCAGCTGGGTTATAACCAGCCATTATCATAAATACTACACCAAGTTTATCCGCTTCGGTTTCGTGAGTTCTACTAAAACCTAACATACCCAACTGAGAACTAACGCCATAAGCAGTATTCCATAATTGCTGTTGTTTTGGATCCTTACCTCCTGTTGCCAAAGCTACTGCTAAACCTCCAGCTTGTTGTAACATACCTGTTGACATTCGTTCTGCTCCATGTCTTGCAAAAGCATGTGCCACCTCATGACCCATAATTGCAGCAATACCATCTTCGTTCTTTGCTATAGGCATAATTCCTGTATAGAAAACTGTTTTGCCTCCAGGCATTGCCCAGGCATTTACCGTTTTATCATCAATTAAGTTGAACTCCCAGCGGTAGGCATCAGCTTTAGCGCTCATTCCATTAGCCCGCATATACCGATCCACAGCTCCTGAAATACGTTTGCCAACTGACTTTAACTGATTCGTCATTTTTACATTAGATGATATTTTATTTTGTTCTAAAAAGCCTTGATATTGCTGAAATGCCATTGGTAATAACTGCGCATCACTTACTAAGCTAAATTGTTTTCTTCCTGTAATAGGTACCGTACTACAGCTAAATAAAAACAAAAAAACGAGTAAAAAAGAGATATTTTGTTTCATAATACTATTCATTTTTGATTTATAAGTAAATATACAAATTTTGCATAAATTAGTGGACATGAAAGAACAATCAAACTCGATCCCTAAAAATAATTTTGGAATTCCCGCAGGTTTGATCCGAACGGGAAAAACGCTACAATTTTTTTCAAAAAGTTTAGCGGCATCTTTTGTTGCCAAATTGTTTGTCAAACCAACACGTCATAAAACACCAGAGCGAGAAGAAATGATGCGCGAAAGCGCAAAAGGAGAAATGGTATTAATACCCACACTAGGATATGAAGTTATGGTATATACTTATGGTTATTCTAAAACAAAAGTCTTATTAGCACATGGATGGTCAGGTAGAGGTACCCAGATGTACGCCATTGCAGATAAAATTCTTGAAAATGGAATGATGATTATTAGTTTTGATGGGCCTGCACATGGCCTGTCTAAAGGAAAGACAACATCTCAAGCAGACTTTGTAAAAACAATAGAGTTTTTAAATTCAACATATGGGCCTTTTGAAGCGGCTATTGGGCACTCGTTTGGATCAATCTCCCTACTTAAAAGTGTTTCAAACGGATTAAAATTAAATAAACTCGTTGTTATAGGTACCGAATTTACCATATCTAATATTATAGAAAATTTAATAGATAGCTTACAACTAAAATCATCAATTGTACATAAATTAAAGAAAAAATTAGATCAAAAATATAAAGGTGATATTGAGTTTTATTCAGCGGCAAATTCTGCCAAAAATGTAACAATTCCTACGCTCATACTTCATGACACAAAAGATAAAAATGTTGATGTAAGTAGTGCCTATAAATTACGTCAAAACTTAACAAAAGGTGAGCTTTTAGTTACAAATGGCTTAGGTCATCATAGAATATTGCGTGACAAGGATATCATTGATAAAGTTGTTGAATTTATAAAACGTTAAAAGAGAGGAAATGAAGAATGTGTTTATTATTTTAGTATTAATGATTGCTGTTAGTTGTACAACTTCGGCTCAAGAAAAAAAACAAAAAACTTCAAAAAAAGAAATGACAAAAAAAACAGATAAAATAGTAAAAACTGAAGCTGAATGGAAAGCTACTTTGACACCACAAGAATATTACGTATTACGTGAAAAAGGCACCGATAGACCCGGAGATTCTGGCTATACGAAACATTTTGAAAAAGGCACTTATCATTGTAGAGCATGTGATGCTCAACTTTTTGAATCGGGTAGTAAATATGAATCCCATTGCGGGTGGCCCTCTTTTGACGATGCCATACCAGGAACTATTGATTTCACAAAAGATACCTCACATGGTATGATTCGTACCGAAATTACTTGTACAAAATGTGATGGGCATATTGGTCATATTTTTGATGATGGACCTAAAGAGACAACTGGGAAACGATATTGTGTGAATACCAGTTCAATTAAGTTTGTAAAAGCAAAATAACAATTCAGAAATATTAATTAAATTAGAGTTCTCGAAAATGGGGACTCTTTTTATTTAGCGCTATTATGGTTGAAAATTATCTAAAAGGCATTATAAAACAATTTAATTATTATAAAAGTTTAGGTGATAAAACTTTTGATCAATTGAATGATGGAGACATTCATTATAAACCAAATGAATATGCCAATAACTTATCTATTGTTGTGAAGCATATTGTTGGTAATATGTTGTCGCGATGGACTAACTTTTTAACTGAAGATGGGGAAAAAGATTGGCGTCATAGAGATGAAGAATTTGTTGATACTTATACCTCTAAAGAGGAAATGATTACTGCTTGGGAAAAAGGTTGGAAATGTTTATTTGATGCCATATTACCGCTTAAAGCGGAAGATTTAAAGCGAATTATTTATATTAGAAATCAAGGGCAGAGTGTTGCAGATGCTATAAACCGACAATTAGCTCATTATTCGTATCATATTGGACAAATAGTATATATAGGTACTCTTATCAAAGATAATTCATGGCAAAGTTTATCTATCCCTAAAAACCAATCAAATGTATTCAATAAGAAAAAATTTGGTGAAGGAAAACATCAAGGTCATTTTACCGACGATTTTAAATAAATATTATGAAACGCACAAAGTGGGTTGATAGAAAATTTAACTTAGGTATTCCTGAAGGTTGGTTACCCAATGTTATAGCCAGATTGAGCGGAATTACAATTCGTTTAAAAGATTTAACTTCAAATTTATCAGAGAAGGCATTGAGTCTACAGTTAAATGAACGTTGGAGTATTAAAGAACATATTGGTCATTTAAGTGATCTGGAAGATCTGCATATAGGTAGAGTAACAGATTTTGTAAATAGAAAACAAATTTTGCGGGCTGCAGATATGAGCAATAAACATACATATTCTGCAAATCATAATGAAAAACCTATTTCCAAATTAATTAATGAATTTGATTCTAAAAGAAATTTTTTAGTTTCAACGCTTAAAAATTTAGATGATGAAACCCAATATTTAAATTCAATGCATCCTAGACTAAAAGTACCTATGAAACTAGTTGATATGGCATTTTTTACTGCAGAACATGACGAACATCATATTACTAGTATAAATGAGATTTTGGCAGCATTGAAATTTTAGCATTTGACTTGGTTTTTCATTTTTTATATTTTTATATTTACATTATTATGAATAAAGAATCTATAGCCGAAACACTCGAAACAAAACATCAAGAACTATTTAATTGGTTAGAAAATCAACCAGATGAAAAATGGTTAGAAGGACCTGATGGAAAATGGACCGTTGGCCAACATACACTTCATTTAGTAAAGAGTATTCGATTATTGAATAATGCTTTGAGTTTTCCTTCTTTCTTGATAAAATATAGATATGGCACTATTAATAGAGAGCTAAGAGATTATGACGCTGTGGCGAAACGTTATAATGATAAACTGAACGCTAATTTAGAAAAGGCTAAAGAATTTAATAGTAGCTTAAAAAAACCTCCACTAGCCCAAAAAAATGATTTATTGACTACCTTAAAAATTCAAAACAAAAAATTACAGTATAAAACTCGCAAATTGAAAGATAAGAATTTAGATACACTGCTTTTACCACATCCTCTGATGGGAAAAATGGCGATACGAGAAATCATTATGTGGACGGCCTATCATACCGGGCATCATGCAACGACATTGAAAAATAATTATTAGTCAAACTTTTCTGGCTATTACTTCGCGCATTGTTGGGCAAAAAATAGTAGCTCCTACTTCGTAATCTAAATCATTAAACTCTTGTAAAGCCTCCATAACTTCCTGATTCGATAAATAACCGGCTCCAATTAATTTGGGGAAGTAAATATTAAAGAAACTCTTAGGCCAATTCCATGTAAATTGTTTTGGAGTTGCCATTTTGGTCATGGGCCTGGTACTTAGCAATTCA
>Ga0209344_10003577_pt1 | contig 15171 bp, 6 predicted proteins | sample Cruoilmetagenom6_FD_187293 | JGI IMG/M metagenome (GOLD analysis project Ga0209344, IMG submission 187293) | Oil polluted marine microbial communities from Coal Oil Point, Santa Barbara, California, USA - Santa Barbara Oil Seep Sample 6 (SPAdes)... | ecosystem: Environmental > Aquatic > Marine >...
CTGGATGAATGCTCAAGAGAGTAATCATTGGACGGTACAAAACACCAATGAAATTTCTCTCGACCTGAGTAAGGAGTACAATGTACCCTACCAAGACAATATTGAAATGGCCGGGAAACGTGTTGCCGGAATTATCTCCTATAGCATTGATAAAGACAAGCGACTAAGCATCGATCGAGAACTGTTCTATCCGCAGCTTCGCACCTATATCAAAACAGATGATCCATCGTGGAAACACTATCGCGCCTATTTTAAATTAAACTACAGTGATGATATCTTGCCCAGCCTAACGGTAGCAGATAAAATTTACGCCCCCGGGAAGGTCAAAAGCGTACGCATAGACGGCACCATAGCCTTCGACCATGAATCGGCCGCAGGACTCGCTTTGACAAGAACATTTTTTCCGTCGATGTCTGAACGTTTGTTTGTAGAGCAATGGAGTTTAACCAATACCAGCTCATCCGCCATCACACTTTATGGGAGCACAACGAGTATTAACAAACAAGTCAAAGGTGTGAAAGGCTATTACGGGGCGTATGTCAATAGTAATTTAGCGAAAGAAACCACCCTAGCACCAGGAGAAACGTATGTTTTTTCGATTGGCATGTCAGCCACCTTAAACGACGAAAAGCCGATAAAAATACAAGGGGACGAATACTACCAAGAGCGCCTGAACTTTTTGAATAAAATGAAGCACAGTTTGAATTTGGTTACCCCAAATCAAACCTTAAACACCCTCTTTGAGTTTTCTAAAATACGAGGTGCTGAAAGTATTTTTGAATCAAAACTAGGACTGATCCACGCTCCGGGCGGAGGTCGGTATTACGTGGGATTCTGGGCCAATGATCAAGCCGAGTACATCAATCCGTTTTTTCCATATTTGGGATATAAGACGGCCAATGATGCCGCTATGAATATGTTTGATGTATATACGAAGGCCATTCCAGAAGACTTTAAAAACATTCGCTATTCATTTGAAATGGAAGGGGATGCGCCTGTTAACCCTTTAGACCGTGGAGATGCGGCCATGATTGCCTATGGCGGAGCTCAATATGCGCTAGCCACAGGAAACAAAAACCAAGCAGAATCGCTTTGGAAACTGATTACCTGGTGTCTTGAATACAACCATCGCCAACTCAATGAAGCTGGAGTAGTAAAATCGGAATCCGACGAAATGGAAGGTAGAATTAGCACCGGAAATGCCAATCTTTCTACTTCAAGTCTGTATTATGGTGCCTTAAACTTAGCGGTTGATCTAGGAAAGTCATTAGGGAAATCAACTGCTCAACTCAATCGATATAAAAAACAAGCCAAAGCGCTTAAACTTGCAATAGAAAGTTATTTTGGCGCTACTATTGATGGTCTCCACACCTACAAATATTATAAGGAACATCGTTTTTTACGGCATTGGATTTGCTTGCCGTTAGTGGTAGGAATTAACACCCGTAAAGATGACACCATTGACGCCTTATTTGAGCGCCTATGGTCAGCCAATGGATTGCATGTTGAAAACAACAATGAAAACCCGGCGATTTCTAAGATTTTTTGGGATAGAGGCACACTCTATGCATTACGCGGCACATTTTTAGCCGGTGCCACCGAACCCTCACTACAAAAACTGTCCGAATTTTCTGAAAAACGCCTTTTAGGGGATCGTGTACCGTATGTGGTTGAAGCCTATCCAGAAGGAAATATGGCTCATCTATCTGCCGAAAGTGGACTCTATGCACGGGTGTTTACCGAAGGAATGTTTGGCATAGTACCCACTGGACTTAAATCATTTAAATTCACCCCTCGCCTTCCAAAAGAATGGAATGAAATGAGTTTAGAACGAATCAAAGCCTTTGACGAAGATTTTACGATTGAAATCAAACGTAAAGGGAAAAAATTAGCCGTAACAATTAGCCGACAAGATGAATCTATCGTATTAAAAAAGACCATAAGAAACGGCGATACAGTACAGGTAAGGTTCAAGTAAATTGAACTCATTTATTATAAAACAAACGTATCATGAATGAAAATACAGATTTTAGATTCTTAAATAGTTTTAATGATTTAGCGAAGAACGTTGAGGCAACCCAACAGAAGCAATTTTTAACGGCAGCAGCTAAAATGGCCGATGCCATTGAACAAGACCGATTGATTTATATCTTTGGAGGAGGCGGTCATACCACCTTAGTGATGCAAGAACTTTTTTGGCGTGCTGGTGGCTTGGCCAATTTATGTCCTATGATTGATTTTGCCATTCATCCAGTAACCCCAGCTTATATGTATTTATCTCATGAACGCATGCATGGCATTGGCAACGCTACAGTAGACTACTACGGAGTTGGAGAAGGGGATGTTATTTTAATATTTCACAGTTATGGATTTAATGCTCCTACAATTGATTGTGCCATGGAAGCTCAAAAAAGAGGGGCAACAGTCATCGGAATTTCTTCATTAGATTGGAATAAAAACATCCCTAAAGATTTTGCAATTCGACATAAAAGCGGACATCATTTATCCGATGTTTCTGATATTTTTATTGACAACTATGTACCTTATGGAGATGCTGTAATATCGGTTGAAAATTTTGAAACTCCAATTGCAGGAATTTCAAGTATTATTGACTTCTATATTGCGCATCGTTTAGAGATAGAATGTATAAAAAACAGTGTAAAAAGAGGTGTAACACCCCCGGTTTGGTCCAGCGCCAATGTACCAGGGGGAGATGAAAAGAATAAGAACTTACGTGAAAAGTACAATCCTCGCGTTAAATTTCTATAAATATGGCTGTAAAAGAAACCGGCGTAAGTTATTACGGAATATCGTATGTTGAACACGCCCGAAGGGATTTTGAAGAGATGAAAGCCTACAATGTCACTGCCGTTTTACTGGCTTTGACCGAATTTGATATTTTCTTTTGGAAACCCAATATTCCTAAAATTGTCGATGCCGCGAAGAAAGTTGGATTAAAAGTATATTTAAATACCTGGGGAATCGGGAAATTTTTTGGAGGAGAACCACCATCAGTCTTTTTACAAGAGTGTCATGTGGAAGATCGACAATGGACAGCTTTAACCAATCAGCCTATAGCTGCAGCCTCACCAAGTTCACCCGCTTTTAGAGAGTATTTTTACTCAATTGTTGAGGACTTAGCTCGAACCTGTGATGCTGATGGTTTTTTTTGGGACGAACCGCATTACGCAATGCCGGTGCAAGCTATCAGTTACCAGAGCACTACCGACTTTACCTGTAGAAGCCCAATCACACAACGAATTTTTAAAGACAAATACGGTTATGAGATGCCAAAAATTCTGTCTAAAACTGTGCTAAAATTTAGATTTGATCAGGCCAATGAATTACTTACAGAAGCCAGTAAAATTGTTAAAACTATTAACCCTGCACTTTCCGTAACACAATGTTCATTACCAGCGGACAATCATTTTTATGCAACCCATGCCAGAGGCTTTGATAATTGGGAAAAAATCGCATTTAACACTGCATATGATGTCTTTTCAACATCAATCCTTGTAGATGGCAACGATCCTATGATAGCACACCAAAATTTAGCCAAAAAAACAGTCGACTTAGCCCGAAAAAACAATAAGCCGTCACAACGATGGATTCAAAGTTTTTTCAGATCTCCGAACGACTTAAATACAATTAAAAAGATTATTCATTGTTATGCTGATGAAGGAGTGGATTCTATTTTTTCTTGGACATACAGGGCTGGCAAGGGAACTTTTCTCTCAGCTCCAGAACCTGATAAAGTATGGAAAATTATAGGGGAAGCCTATGGGGAGGTATTATCAAAATAAAATGACTAAACTATATCTAGCGTATTTACACCTATTCACCTAAGTGATAAATAAATAGCCTATCCATACACAAGGAGGTGAACAAAAAATACGCAATCAATTGTCACTATATCACTCAATCGTCTTTTTTTAGCGTTTTGATTGCCCTATATTTGACCATGATACGCGATTAATTAAGGTGAATATTTGAAAAAAAATGGATATGATTCAATTCAATAGTAACGACATTTTTTTACCATCCCTTTTGGCTTCATTAAAAAAGAAGGTCTACGCCTACTTATTTGTTTTTATCATTTTCTTTACTTCAGTTCCAACCCGGGGTCAATCTATCGATTATAAAATTGGAAGCCTAGCCAATGAGACAGCCATCACGCAAAATGTTGTTTCCTCTATAAGCACTGATCACATGGGATTTTTGTGGTTTGGAAAAATGGATGGTCTCTATAAATATGACGGCTATGGATATGAAATTTTTACTACAGCCTTTCAAAACCAATCAGGATTGAGTAACCCCTGGGTGACCGCCATAGAAACCTATAATGACTCATTAGTGGTAGGGACTAAAAACGGCTTGAATTTTTTTAATCCTTTACAGCAAAATTTCACCTATATCTTTCCTTCAGATGTCAATCCGAATTACAGTAATAATATCACCAGTATTGCTGTCTTATCATCTGAAAAACTAATTGTTGGTACCGAAATCAATCTATTAGCCATCTCAACTAAAAAAAATCAAAAAACCAAGGTGACTAAACTCACGTTTGAAGGCTATGCCCTAAGTCATGAAATTGAGATTAAACAGTTGCTCAAGATACCCGAGGGAGTAGTAATTCTTACCTCAGTAGGTGTTTTCTTCCTTGATAAGGAGCAAAATCAAGCCAAGAGAATTCAGTTTATTCAACCCAACCTTCCTGAAGACATCACCCCAAAATCAATCTATTTAACCAAAGCCAACCAACTCTTAATCGCCTCAGAAAGCGATGGATATTATGTAAACATCAATCAATACCCGCTCAACCAACACTTTAAACATTATGTCTCGCCAATCTCTGGCTTGTACAAAAACTGGCCCCCAGCAAAAAAAATTACTGTCTTCTTAGAAGACACAAATGAGAATCTAATTATTGGTACCGATGGGGATGGTCTCTATATTTATGAAAAGACAACTACAAAATGGCAAAACTTCAAGCATGAAATGAACTATGTCAATGCGCTTAAAAATGATTTTGTCAGGGCCTTAAATATCGATAAATCAGGAATGATATTGATTGGAACAGATGCCGGAATCAATACCATGAATGCGCAAAAAAGCAAATTTGACCTCATTAATAAAATTAAAACCAGTACGGGTAAAGCAGAGATTTTAAATGTGCACTCCATCTTAGAAGACGAACAGGATAGATTGTGGGTAGGTACGCGAGGAAAAGGCTTGTTTATCCGTTCGCATGATGAACAAGAGGTTAATATTACCCGTACGCGTAACCTTGCTTTAGACCATGTTAAATCAATTATCCAAGATCGTAAAAAACATATTTGGATTGGTACACAGCAGGGAATATTTATCGTTAAAAACCAAACCTCTGACCTCACTAAAATTGCCCGTGACTTAGCAAACCAAACGGCCTCACTTTTAGCCGATAAGTACATCTACGCCATTGTAGAAGATAGAAATGCCAATAAGTGGATCAGTACCGCAACGGGGCTTTATCTCTACACCGCTGACGATGAATTACACCAACTGACCCGGGTTTTTGAAGATGGGGTTTTAGCCAATAAATTAATCTATACCATTCAAATAGATACCAACAATAGAATTTGGTTTGGCACCTTAAATGGGTTAATTGTCTATGTAAATCCAGAAGCGTACAAAAACAAACAATTTTCAAACGAAGATGAGGTAAATCAAATCCATTTTAATCCGATAACCCTCACTCCTTCCGCTAAAAAATTCTTCCAAAACTACGAAACCTATACTATGGTAGAAACCGCGCACGGCATGATGGTGGGAACTAATTTTGGTTTGTGTAAAATTGATTTGACCAAGCAACAAATTGCGCCATATTTTTCTACAAATAGTGATACACACAACTACACCTTGGCCTCAAACTATGTGTACGGACTACTCTACGACCAAGTAAATGACGTACTTTGGGCCAGTTCAAACAAAGGGTTAATTTCATACGCATTTAATGAAGATGACGAAAAGCCATACAATTTAAAAGACGGCCTGCAATCACTAGAATTTAATGGTAATACCGTATTTAAAAACACAACCGGGGAATTGTATTTTGGAGGTGCCAATGGGGTCAATATCTTACGTAGTATAAACGCCTTAAAGAAAAGCCAGTTTCAACCCAACTTGGTACTGACGCGGCTAACCATCAACGGAGAAGATATCAATTCTAAAAATCATTCAGAACGCTTAGAAAGTAATATTTCATTTGCAAAAAAAATTACCCTGGAGGCCATTAACAATAACATCGGTTTAGAATTTGCATCACTGCATTTACCCTACGCCGCCAATAATCTTTACAAATGTAAATTGTCTGGGGTAGATAATGACTGGATACAACTCGGCCATAAGCGATCTATTAACTACGCCAATCTACCCAAGGGTAATTACTCCTTTCAATTGATGGGAACCAATAATGATGGCGTATGGAATACAAAGGTGCTTGAATTTAAAATTGAAGTACTTCCCGTTTGGTACAAAACCTGGTGGATGATCATCTTTTGGTACCTTATGGCTGCCCTAATTATCGCTTCCTTTATTTATATCCTTCTAAAAAATAGAGACAACCTCAACAACTTAAAAATTAAAGAAATTGAAAGTAAGCAATTGCAAGAGATTTATGAATCGAAGCTCATCTTCTTCACCAACTTATCTCATGAGTTTAGAACGCCGCTCTCACTCATTTTAGATCCATTTAAAAGTTTAATGCGACAAAAAGAGTATTATCAAAAAAACAAAGTGCTGTTTGATATTATAAAAAATAATGTTGATCGATTGAGAAGACTTATTGATCAAATTATGGATTTTAGAAAATTTGAATATGGAAAACTGAGTTTGCGTATCGCACATGGTGATATTACCCAGTCTATATCGACCATTAGTTCTTCCTTCATCCACCATTCTAAACTTAAAAATATAAACTACACGATTAAAATCCCAGAGCATCCAATAGTGATGTATTACGACCCTGATAGTATTGAAAAGATTGTATATAATTTATTATCAAACAGCTTTAAAGCGGTACATAGTGGTGGCAAGGTCTCCATTTCAATTAAAGAATTAAAAGCTACCTCTAAACCCATTAATCGATTAACGTATACCCAAATAACTGGTGAAAAACCAACAAAAAATTTTGCTAATCACGTGTGCATTAAAGTCAAGGATGATGGCATCGGAATTTCGGATGACAACCTTGAAAATGTGTTTACACGATTTTACCAGGATGATGGAATTGACTCTGGAACAGGGATTGGATTGTATATGGTAAAGCAGTTTACTGAAATGCATTTTGGTGCGATTTATTTAAAAAGTAGAAAAAATAAGGGAGCTAGTTTTAAGATTATTCTGCCAAAAAATGACGACCTCTATCGAACGAAACAAGTAGAGCGCACACGTGAATTGAGTCAAACAGAGCAACATCAAGAAGATGTATTACTGCCTATCCCCAAACAACAAATTGCAGCCATTCAAAACAAACTATACACCATGGTAGTTGTAGAGGATAATGACGAACTTCGGATGTATCTCAAAAGTGTGTTGGAAGCTGATTACAATGTCTATACTGCTCAGAACGGCTTAGAAGGCTTAGATTTAATCAAAGAAGAAATGCCTGACATTGTATTGAGTGATGTTGTTATGCCAGAAATAGATGGGTTAACCCTGTGTAAAAAGATTAAAGAAAATTTTGAAACGAGCCATATTCCTGTGATTTTGTTAACCGCTAAATCATTCGACAACCAGATTATTGAAGGAATCAATTCAGGAGCTGATGATTATATCACCAAGCCCTTTAATCACGAAATTTTGTTGGCTAAATTAAAAAGTTTAATGAAAAATCGTGAGAAATTGCGGTTGACCTTTCAAAATGCCAAAATTTTAGAACCCTCTAAAATTACCGTCACCTCTATTGATGAAAAATTAATTATTCGACTCAAGGAGCTCATCGAAGAGAATATTCAAAATCAACAACTCACCTTAGAAATGTTAGCCACCGAGGTTGGTGTAAGTCGAGCACAGCTTTTTAGAAAGGTAAAAGCCTTAACAGGACTTACCCCAAACAATTTCATTAAGGCCATTCGTTTAAAATACGCTGCGCAGCTTTTAGATAACGATAAGTTTCAAATCACTGAAATAGCGTTCCTCTCGGGCTTTAGTGAAGCGAGTTACTTTTCGCGGTGTTTTAAAGAAAATTTTGGGTGTAGTCCTAAAGAGTACAAAAAGTCTAATCAACAAACCTAAGCTTATTCATATACCCGAAATTCTACGATATGCACACCGGGGTTCGCACTATTTTTTAGCATATTAACCCTAAAATACTTTGCTTTTATTGGGGTTATCTCATGCACATACCCTTGTTCGGTAGCACGTTTAGTGTTTTTTGAAGCGTCAACAACAGTCACCCAGGTCTTCGCATCTTTGGAGGCCTCTATGGTATATTCATAACTGCGATACCCATCCCAATACGTAAACAAATGAACTTTACTGATTTGGGTTACCTCGTCCAATGTTACTTGCCATTGTTGAGGATAGGGTGAAGCGTCCCAAAAGTTATCGCGGTCAACAAAGCCATCTACAGCATTTGACGATTCAAACCCTTTGTGTTCTTTAGAGGCTTGAGTGGGCTGCTTAAAGGTAAGATTTTCTTCGTAATTAATTTTTGTATAGGTGGCTTTTCTCAGCCTGCTAATTGGAGTTCCATGGGTATCAAATACACGTGCCGTAAGTGACGTAGTCTCCTTAAAATTCAAGGGAGTGGTGTACGCTATTGAAGTTGCTGTAGGTTCCGAACCGTCCGTAGTGTAGCGAATAATTCCCGCGGGGAAATTTGCTTTAATTTGTACCGCTACGGCTGTCATAAAATTCTTTTTTTCACGGTTGTACAAGCCCTCTGCAGTGATGATAAATCCGTGATCATTTTCATTGACCCAAGGTCCAGGCTTTTCCATTGACGGAGGTAACGCAGCAACTCCCCAAGAAGTATTGGGCTGAGGCCCCATTACATAGGTCAAATTACCCCCTTGGCTAATGTCTGATACATAGACCCATGCATTGTGCAAAGGTTTTCCATTTAAGGTAGCCGATTGGATATACCGATTTTTATCGCTGTTATTCTTCGCACTAATCGTAAGTTTTTTTCCATTTTCTAAGCGAACGGTAGCCTTCTCAAACAAGGGCGCTGTAAGATCAAAAATAGGTTGTTGGCCACAGCCTCCCTGCATTTGAAATAGCCCCAAAGAACTCATCACATACCAAGCCCCCATTTGGCCTTGATCTTCGTCACCTGGCCATCCATCTTCAGGGGTATCACCATAATAAATGTCTAATATTTCGCGTACCCAATGTTGAGTTTTCCAAGGTTCACCAGCATAATTAAATAAATACGCCGCTTGCATATTAGGCTGATTTCCATGATTTATGGGAAAGTTAGCATATCGATCCCCCGTCGCATTAAACTTTGATTGTTTAGAGTTCGTAAACCCCCAATTCAAACGTTCTAAAAACGCGTCTTTTCCTAAAAAATTAATGATTCCTTGAACGTCATGAGGAGCGTAAAAAGTGTATTGCCATCCGTTACCTTCAATAAACCCTTTCGATGAAAATGGGTTATTTGGGTCAATCCATTCTCCTGTAGAACTCTTAATTCTCGCGTAGGTTGCCGCTTGATCTAAATGATGTTTATAACTAGTTGAACGCTGTAAGAAATAGTCATAATCGTCTATTTTACCCAAGTCCTTAGCCATTTGCGCTACACACCAATCTTGAAAAGCCAATTCCATGGTATTTGATGCTGGCCCATACTCACTAGCCACATACCCATACTCCATATAGGGTTTCAACCAACGATTTCCAACGAAGCCGCCGCTTTTATGAACGCGTCCTGGAGTTTTCATTATTTTTACAATGGCTTCATATGCAAGCTCTACATCGTAGTCTCTAATTCCTTGCATATAGGCGGCCACAATAAAAGAAACCGCCGGAGATGATGTCATAATAGCAGAATATTCGCCCGCATTTGGCCCTTTTGGAAGCCATCCTCCTCGCTTATAAATTTCTAGTAGCGAGTTGACCCAGGAATTTGTAATTGAAGGAGTGACCAGTGACCAAAGACCGTTGAGATTCCATTTCATTCCCCAAAATGCATCGGCTCCGTAAACAGAACGTCCTGGCTTTCCTTGAACTACTTCCTCATTCATATCAACCCACTGCCCATTGACATCATTCCAAATAGTTTTAGCACAATAGGTTCGATATAAGTTGGTATAAAACTTTCGCTTATTCTTCTCGTTATTATCTTTAATTTTAATCGCTCCAAGTAAATTATTCCACAGCGTCCGTGCATTTTTCGCATAGCGATCAAAAGCAAATCCATACGCACTCGTTTCTGTATCAAGGTTTAGTCGCGCTTGTGCCGTACTTACCATTGACAAGGCAGTATGCACATTAATTTGCTGCCCTTTTGTTGTTTTATAGCGCAAATAACATCCCACATCACCGGCGCCTGTAATTTCTTTGACATCTTCATACCGCGTGGTATTGTGCCAGCCACCTAGGCTTTGAAAAGGGGTGTCCGTTCGCGTCACAAAATAGAGGTAATAATCATTTTGCAACATGATGGTTACCCCATTATTTTGCGTATCCATAACCTTAATATACCCTTCTATTTCAGTGTCGCTCACTTTGACCACCTTCACTTCAAGTACCTCTCCAGGATCTTCATAAGGAATTTCAAAATCAAACATAACCGCCGATTCATCCGAAGCCGGAAAGGTATATCGCTGCACACCCACACGGGTGGTTGCAGACAATTCTGCGTCAATATCATAATCTTCTAAATAAACTTGATAATAGCCTGGTGTTGCCGACTCACGGTCATTGGAGATGCGTGAGCGATATCCCAGTTCAGGTTGTTCTTCTGTACCAGGTTGCGTTTGAATTTCACCCGTAACAGGAAGCACATAAAATGTTGACAAATGATAATCATGTACGAAGTTAAATCCGGCTATATTTTTAATCGCATAATCATGGCCGGCTTTCCAGTTTGATTTTTGATTATCTGGGCTGAGTTTTACCATACCAAAAGGCAAGGTTGCTCCGGGAAACAATAAGGGGCGTGAATCATGGGTTCCGATAAATGGATCTACATAATCTACAGGGTCCTGACCAAAAGTCATCATCGGATAAATGAATAGACACCAAAAACTGAGGTAACGAAATATTTTCATGTGTTGCTATGCTTAATACGCTCTTAATTCAACAATATGTACGGACGGATTGGCACTATTTTTTATCATATGAACTCTTATAAATCGGGCCTTTTGGGGCGTAAATTTATCGACGTATCCATCTTTAGTTGCCGCTGTTGTATTATCAGTACGATCAATTACTTTTTCCCATAGGGTTCCATCACTAGAGAGCTCAACTGTATATTGATAATAACGCGATCCATCCCAATAGGTAAATAGTTCAACCGTTGACAGCTCGTGTTCTTTCTGAAGATCAACGGTAAAATAGGGGGATTTCCCACTAGAATCCCAAAAATTTTCAAGGTCTACAAATCCATCAATTGCCTTATATGCATTTAACCCCTCCACATGTACTACTTTAGCACCAGTGGTGGCAGTTTTTTTATAGTTTTTCTTGACAAATTGAGACGCATACATTTTTCCTACAGGATTTTCTTGATAAAACGCCTGTGCTTTTACCTCTTGCGTTTGGTTAATTACGATAGGTTGTATATAACGACTAGAAACAATAGTTGGCCTTTTGCCATCTGTAGTATACCTTAGCTCTGCACCCTCTTTAAGGTTGACAAAGCTTAAATCAACAGCCCCTAAAAACTCCGTCTTAGGCCTGGTTGTAATGGTATCGCGTAAGGCTAAGGTGGTTCCTTTAACAGCTGGTTTTATGGGCGCCAATTCATAGTTGACAAGCTTATAACCAATGCGTTCTCCAGAAGCATTAAACACGCCAATTTTGGCCACAAAGTCATCCGTTAAGTCGAGCGAAGAGGGTAAACCAGGAGAAGACAGGGTAGGCATTGATCCATCGGTAGTATAGGTTAGGGTTGTTTCAGGAACCATGGGTTGAAAACGAACCACGGCTTTATCGCCGAAGGTGTTTTCTTTATTGTAATAAATTCCCTCATAATTGGGATAGGTAAAGCCCTCTTTTTCAATTTGTACCGGGAAAATTAAGCGACTAAACTGAGCGTCTGTGTTGAGGTATCGCTTCCTATAGTCCGTATAGGATTGCTTATCTTCTCCGTTCCATAATACCTCACTAATGGCTGGAATTCTTTGATGAATACTTGGAATTTGCTGCTCCTCACTCATTTCCCATGAGCACATTTGCCCGCCCATTATTGGAATATTGGGGTTGAGTTGAATTGGGCTTTGATAGGCTGGTGTTACATTCCAGTGATTTTCCCAACGATGCAAATTCCATTGATAAATATAATCTGGATTCCAACGAAACCCTGGGGTAACATAGGTGGGTTTCCAAGAGGCATTAATCAAGGTATAGCCATTTTTCAATAGGCTTTCTGGGCGTTGGTAGGCTGTTTCCCAAGCAAAAACAATAATATCTTTTGGTATTTTAACCTTTGCACTCCCATCTCCATCAAAACTTTCCCAAATTAGGGTTTGCCGCTTATTTTTCTTGACAATTTCATGCATTTTTACCATGAAATCTAAATAGATATCATGTGCATTATCAAATCCCATTTCTTTCACATACGCTATAGTTTCTTCCCGTTTTTCAAACTCCCCTAACCAGGCTTCATCCGCGCCAATATGAAAATAAGGCGAGGTGTGAAACACCGCCATCATTTCTTCCATAAGTGTCTCCATAGCGGTATATACGCGCTTGTCTGCCATATTTATAACCCCCAAATCGGATTCCCCAAAAAGCTCAGGCATCGCCCGTCTCATGGCTTGAGTATGTCCAGGAGCATCGAATTCAGGAATAATGGTTACACCGCGTTGTTCTGCATAGTTTACCAAATCAACCAATTCTGCCTTGGTATAATGGCGATCTGAACTCGCTAATTTTGGAAAGGCCGTAGATGGAAAAGTAAACGATTGATCATCTGTGAGGTGAAATTGCATGTATCGAATTTTGTACCACCTACACAAATCAACCACCTGTTTTACGGTGGCAATGTTATGCCATTGCCGAGCAACGTCTAATAAAAACCCACGATAGGCAACTTTTGGGTAATCCTTAATTTGAACTGCAGGAATTTCTATATGACTTCCTACTATTTTAGACATTTGAAGCAAACTTGTCATCCCGGTTACAACGGCATGATAACTACCTCCAACAAGGTCAATTGAGTGGGCAGCCACCTGTAAATGATAGGTTTCTTCTGCCAGCGATTTATCTATAGACAAATTAATAGTTCCTTTGCCTTTATTTGCACTAATCTTTAGGTTAAACAGAGCCTTAAAATCATTGACTAAAAGGGCTGCAGCTTGGGCTAAATCATCTGAACTAAAACCTACGCTACTACCTGGCTCTAAGGTATGATATTCACTTGTTAAAGTCACTTCCTTAGGATAAGGCACAATTGAAAGTGGTTCTTGGCAGTAACTTAGTCTTGGAACCATACCGAGCAAAAAACAGATGATGGTTGTTATCTTAATTAGTTTCATGGTATTCTAATTTGAAGGTGAGTAGTATTGTGAATTGAATTTTTATTTTATGCGTTCTAAAATACTGGTTTTTTATGGTCTGTAGAAAATTACTTCGTTGAACCTAGTGAAAATAAAAAATAGCAGAAGTATATTAATTCCTTCTGCTATTTCAAACACATAATTCAATTATAAAAAATTACTTACTATTCTTTGTTGGCAATAATTACGCGCTCAGTAATGGTTTCCCCATCCCAAGTAAGGCTTGGGTCATCGGCATCAAACATTTCTACGTATTCTAGCGACAATACCTGGGTATCTGCATTATACAATCCGCGTCCTTGAATATAAATATCAGAAATATAGCCATAGCCATCGAGATGATACATATACTGAAGGGGAATTTCAATAATTCCATCCTCTTTTAAAATGATTTTAGCATAATCATCTGTGGTTGCTGAAATGGCATACCCCCAACTCTCGTATAAGAGTCTGTTTTCTTTGAGTAAATTACCAAACATCACGGCGTTTTCACCGGGCACTAGCGTGGTTGTGGTGGTAAAAGATCGGTACGATCCCGTTCCATTTTGATAGGTTCCTTCAAATTCACCAACAAAATCTGCAGCATCGCCCAATTTACCTTGAACCAGCACATTAACAGAATCTAAATCAACTTGTTTTAAATCTTGAGAAAATGCCCAAAGACTCACTTTATACTCACCAGGAAAGTCAAAAACATAGGTGGGTTCTACTTCATCTGAAGTATTTCCGCCGCCAAAATCCCAAACATAAGAATTGGCATTTTCAGAATTGTTTTCCATGGTTACCTCAAAGGCATTGGCATTTTTTATACCGATTACTGCTGTGGGTATTGGGTCAGTACTCACTGCCCCGATGTTATCATAATCTTCATATTGATCACATGAAATTAATGAAATAAGGATCAATAAACTATAGAATATTTTTTTCATGGTATCTATTTTTTAATTATCAGTAAAATTATATACGGTTGGAGCTTGATATGATGCAGCGGTCTGCACATTAGTCTGACTTCCAAACCAAACTTCTCCCCAAATTGCTTGGGTCACTTGAGACAGTACATCTTGAACATTTGGATTTCCAAAAATATTTGTCGCATACGGCAAACGATCAGGATAACCGTAATCATTTGCAAAGCCTAAACTAATCCAATCTAAGCGTGGAAAGCCAGCTCGTCTAATCATTGCAAACGTATTTAAACCTTGATGAAATTGTTCAATATAACGTTGTGTTATTATTTGTTCCTTTGCTGTTGTAGCATTAAAGGCTATTGCTGGTTTGGCTATATATGCTGTTATTGCACTAGCGTCACTTACCCCCCATTTAGTCATTGAGGCTTCAATGCCTTGGTTATACAACATTTCGGCCGTACCACCAACACTATACCCTTTGGCAGCCGCTTCAGCTTGAATAAATTTCACCTCAGCATAGGTAATTACATCCATAGGTCTAAAATAATCTAGTG
>Ga0209344_10003578_pt1 | contig 15160 bp, 8 predicted proteins | sample Cruoilmetagenom6_FD_187293 | JGI IMG/M metagenome (GOLD analysis project Ga0209344, IMG submission 187293) | Oil polluted marine microbial communities from Coal Oil Point, Santa Barbara, California, USA - Santa Barbara Oil Seep Sample 6 (SPAdes)... | ecosystem: Environmental > Aquatic > Marine >...
GCCACGGGCGCTTCGACCGCAGATGTCGCCATCATTTTGGTGGATGCACGCAAGAGCATTTTGACCCAAACGCGCAGACATTCTTATATCGCGTCACTTCTGGGTATTCGTCATGTGATCGTTGCGATCAACAAGATGGATTTGGTTGATTATTCTCAAGAAAGATATGACGAGATTGAGCTGGCTTACCGCGAGTTTGCATCGCAGCTCAATTTCTCTTCCATTACCTGCATTCCTGTCTCTGCGCTGAAAGGCACAAACATAACGCAACGCAGTGTTGAGACGACGCCTTGGTATGCAGGACCTAGTTTGCTGGAAGAGCTGGAGACGATTGAAGTTGAAGGCGATAAGAGTGCGGAAGCCTTTCGTTTACCTGTGCAATGGGTGAACCGCCCCAATCTCGATTTCCGTGGTTTCAGTGGCACCATTGCCGGTGGCTCAATTAAGCCAGGCGATGATGTGATTGCGATGCCATCTGGCAGTCGGAGCAAAGTCGCGCAAATCGTGACTGCCACGGGTGATTTGGCGAGAGCTCAGGCCGGACAATCCATCACACTGACGCTTGAAGATGAAATCGACATTAGCCGCGGCGATGTTATTTGTGGCGGGCAGGCGCCGAGCCTGATCTCTGATCAGTTCTGTGCGCATGTTTTGTGGATGCATGAGGATGAAATGCTTCCCGGACGTCAGTACTATATGAAAATTCATAACAAGCTTGTATCGGCTTCCATCTCGGAATTGAAATACAAGGTGAATGTAAATACGCTGGCCGAACAGGCAGGCAAGACCCTGGAATTGAATGAAGTTGGTGTTGGCAACTTGAGCCTCGATCAGGTGATTTCGTATGATCCTTATGTGAAAAATCGGGACACAGGCAGTTTCATTCTCATCGACCGCCTGTCCAATGAAACCGTTGGGGTGGGTATGTTGGACTTCTCGCTGCGCCGGGCGCAAAACGTGGTCTGGCAAGAGTTGCAGGTTGATAAGGTGGCGCGGGCTCAACTTAAACACCAGCGTCCCGCGGTTCTATGGTTCACGGGTCTGAGCGGCTCTGGTAAGTCAACCATCGCCAATCTCGTTGAACAAAAGCTGTATGACCGTGGGCGTCATACCTACACTTTGGATGGCGACAATGTGCGCCACGGTTTGAACAAAGATCTGGGCTTCACCGATGCAGACCGGGTGGAAAATATTCGCCGGGTGGGTGAATCTGCAAAACTGATGGTGGATGCGGGCATCGTTACATTGGTGTCCTTCATCTCGCCCTTTATCAGCGAGCGTCGTTTGGCCCGTACCCTGGTCGACGAGGGTGAATTCATTGAAGTGTTTGTGAATACGCCGCTTGAGCTTTGTGAGCAGCGTGACCCCAAAGGCCTTTACAAAAAGGCGCGTAGCGGTGAGATCAAAAACTTCACTGGGATCGATTCCAGTTATGAGGCGCCAGAATCTGCTGAGATAGAGATCAAAACAGATCTTGTGACGGCTGAAGAAGCGGCGGATCAGATCGTGACCTATCTTGAAGAACGGGGTTATCTCACGGCTATGTCCTGAATGACATTTGGGGATTAGTGCCTTTCAAAGGCGGTGGTGTTTCGGCATTGCCGCCTTTTGCTTGCGTTGAGGGGCTGCTCGCGTAAGACTCGGGCAACAAGCGGGGGACGAAAGATGTCATCGAAAAAAGATGAGCCGGAAACGATTTATCATCATGAAGGTGGAAATGCACCTGCGCACGGTCGCCATGATGAAGAAGTGTTGAGAGAGGCCGATGTTTCAGGCTATTGGCGCGCCAATTTAAGGTTGCTCGCTGTTCTGCTGAGCATTTGGTTTTTGGTTTCTTTTGTGCTGTCGATTTTTCTCGTTGATGTCTTGAACAACATTCCGTTCTTCGGCTTCAAGCTCGGTTTCTGGTGGGCCCAACAGGGGTCCATCTACGTCTTTATTGGCCTGATTTTTTATTACACCTACGCCATGAAACGCATCGAAAAAGCGTATGGCGTGGATGACGAGGATTGAGACCATGGACGATTTGATAGAAACACAAAACCTCACCTATCTTTTTGTCGGCCTCTCATTTGCGCTCTATATTGGCATTGCTATTTGGGCGCGTGCTGGATCGACCTCTGAGTTTTACGTGGCCGGTGGCGGCGTGCATCCTATTGCCAATGGGATGGCGACGGCAGCTGATTGGATGAGCGCGGCGTCGTTTATTTCCATGGCTGGTATCATTGCTTTTGCGGGCTATGACGGCTCGGTTTACTTATTGGGGTGGACGGGTGGTTATGTGCTGCTTGCCCTTCTGCTTGCGCCCTATCTGCGGAAGTTCGGCCAGTTCACCGTTCCCGACTTTATCGGCGAGCGCTACTATTCTCGTGTGGCACGGATCGTCGCCGTCGTGTGTCTGATCTTTGTGTCATTCACTTATGTCGCTGGGCAGATGCGTGGTGTGGGCATCGTTTTTTCGCGGTTCCTGGAAGTGGACATCGACCTTGGTGTTTTGATTGGCATGGGTGTTGTGTTTGTCTACGCGGTTCTTGGCGGTATGAAGGGCATCACCTATACGCAGGTCGCGCAATATTGCGTGCTGATTTTTGCCTATATGGTGCCAGCCATTTTTATCTCCATCCTCATCACAGGCGTGCCTGTTCCGCAGCTTGGCCTTGGGGCAATGGTGGCGGATGGTTCTGGCCTTTCGGTGCTCGCTAAGCTAGACGCGACGCTCGTTGATTTAGGGTTCACCGCCTATACACAAGCGAGCAAAACAACCATCGACATCTTTGCAATCACCTTTGCCTTGATGGTTGGCACTGCTGGTTTACCGCACGTGATCGTGCGTTTCTTTACGGTGCCTAAAGTTTCGGATGCTCGTCTTTCAGCTGGATATGCGTTGATCTTCATTGCGCTTCTTTACACCACGGCGCCTGCCGTGGCCGCATTTGCGCGTCTCAACTTCATCGACACGGTTCACAACACTGCCTATGCGGAGGCACCGGAGTGGTTCAAGAATTGGGAGAGCTTGGGCCTGATCGGTTGGCGCGATAAAAACAATGACGGTGTCATTCAATATGCTGCGGGCAGTGCCTTTCAGGGCAAACCTGCCTTTGAAAATGAAGCTGGGGCTTCGGGCGAACGGATGTTGAGCAATGCGACCAGCGAGAGCTCAAACGAGGTTTATGCGGACCGGGATATTTTTGTGCTCGCCAATCCTGAGATCGCAAACCTGCCGGGGTGGGTAATCGCTCTTGTTGCGGCGGGTGGTTTGGCTGCAGCGCTATCCACAGCGGCGGGCCTTTTGCTCGTGATTTCAACGGCTATCAGCCATGACTTAATGAAAAAGACATTTCGGCCCGACATTTCGGACAAACAAGAACTGCTTTACGCGCGGCTCGCTGCTGCGGCGGCCATTTGCGTGGCCGGATGGTTTGGCATCAACCCACCGGGTTTTGTGGCTCAGGTTGTGGCGTTCGCCTTTGGCCTTGCGGCGGCTTCTTTGTTCCCAGCGATTTTGATGGGGATTTTCTGGAAGCGCATGAATAAGGAAGGGGCAATTTCCGGCATGGTTATCGGCCTTGCCTTTACCTTCCTCTATATTGTCTTTTTCAAATTCGTATCACCGGAACTCAATACATCTGCCCATTGGTTGTTCGGTGTTTCACCTGAGGGCATTGGCACCGTGGGTATGGTGCTGAACTTCGTCATCGCGTATGGCGTGAGCCTGATGACCGCAGCGCCGCCTCAGGAGGTGCAAGACCTGGTGGATGATATCCGCATCCCGTCTGGTGCGCGCGTGGCACACCAGCACTGAGTGTGTGTTAGGCGGTTTGGCGCGGGGTTAGTCTGGCGAAGACATAGCCTGCAATTGCGCCGACCGCGACCTGAGCGATGAAACCACCAGCGGTGCGGGCACCCGAAATTGGCATGATGCCGTCAAAGGCCAGTTGCAGGGTCATCAGCGTAACTGCCATTGCGCTTGCCCCGGCGACCAGATAAACGAGCCAGCGCAGCGACGGCGCTAGTTTGGTAACGAAGATGGCCACGATAAATGCAATGATGAGGCCTATGCCAAAAATGGCGCCATACATAGGCGCGATGCCCAGAATATCCTGCAGGGTCATGGAGAGGCGATCAGAGAAGGGGATTTCGACACCGAGATCCGATAGTCCCTGCAAGACGAAATGCGTTGAGGCAATAGACCCAAGAATGATTAGGACTAAAAGTGTGGCAATGAAACTGCCAACTGGTCTAACAAAGCGCATATTCAAATCCCCGTTCGCCTATTGATATTTTTGGAAGTATGGTCACATGAGGGCATGTCGTAAAGAATAAGCTGATATTCAAGGGAGAGGGGTGAACCCATGAAGATGCCGATCATTTCAACTATGGGCAAAGCACTGAGTGTGGCATTCGCTTTTGGGGCAGTTCTCACACTTAGCGCGCCTGTGCACGCTGAACCATCGATTGATTATAAGCTCGAGACATTGGCGGAAGGGCTTGGCTTTCCTTGGAATGTGGCGTTTTTGCCAGATGGGACCGTCTTGGTGACCGAACTTGATGGCCAACTTCGCGCCCTTCGGGACGGTGTGCTTGTCCCTGAACCGATCACTGGTGTGCCGGATATTTACCGAATGAGCCAGGGTGGTTTGTTTGATGTGGTGCCACACCCTGATTTTGCGACCAATAAATTGCTATATCTTTCATATGCACACGGGCTGCCTGAAGCGAATGCAACCCGTGTGGCGCGTGCGACCTTCGATGGTTCGAGTTTGGGACCGTTGGAAGTGATCTATGAAACGTCAGTAACAAAAGACACGCCGGTTCATTATGGCGGGCGTATTGCCTTTGCCCCCGATGGGAAATTGTTTTTGACGATAGGCGATGGCTTCAACTACCGGGAAGAGGCTCAAGATCTTTCTAACAGCTTGGGCTCTATCGTCCGTTTGAACGATGATGGCACTGTGCCTGCGGATAATCCATTCGTTGGTCAAGATGGCATTCTTCCAGAAATTTTTTCCTATGGTCACAGAAGTCCTCAAGGCCTGATCATCACCGATGCCGGTCTGGTCTATATGAATGAGCACGGGCCCCAGGGTGGCGATGAGATCAATTTTATCGAAGCGGGTAAAAACTATGGCTGGCCCGTCATCACCTATGGCCTCGACTATTCTGGTGCGCGTATTTCGCCGTTCACCGAAATGGCAGGCATGGAGCAGCCGGTCAAATATTGGGTGCCTTCGATTGCGCCTGCGAGCCTTGAGCTTTACACCGGATCACTTTTTGCTGTGTGGCAAGGTGATTTCCTTGTCTCCGGACTTGTGCCAGGAGATGTGCGCCGAGTGGATATGGAAAATGGCGTCGCAGTAGGCGAAGAAATTCTGTTTTCCGAAATTGAAAGCCGCATTCGTGATGTCAAAATGGCACCAGATGGGTCGCTCTATATCCTGACAGATGGTGAAAACGGTTCTGTTATGCGGGCAACGCCTAACTGATCTGTTCTGGTCAGTGGTTTGCTCAGCCTTGCGACCGGCGTGATGTGAAGTCACGCCAATCCTCCACAATCATCGTCAACGCTGGCACTAATATTAAAATCACGTTGCTGGCGATGGCGATGCCAAAGGCCAGGCTAATAGCCATTGGGATCAGGAACTGGGCCTGTCGGCTTGTTTCAAGCAACATGGGCAACAGGCCAAGGGCCGTTGTTGTGGTGGTGAGTAGGATGGGCCGAAACCGTCTTGTGGCTGCGTCCACTACGGCCTGAGATCTCTCTACTCCCTTTTCCACAAGCGTGTTGTAGTAGTCGACCAGCACGATGGAGTCGTTTACGACCACGCCCGAAAGCGCCACCATTCCAAAGATCGAGATGAAGGAAAGGTCATAACCCATGATCAAGTGTCCGAGGATGGCACCTAAGAACCCGAAAGGGACTGCCATCAGAATAATGATGGGCTGGGTATAACTTTTGAGTTGTGTTGCCAACATTACGAATATGACAAACAGGGCAATCGTCAAGTTGCGACCGAGACTAGCAAGGTCCTCTGACTGACTTCTGGCGTCGCCTTCTTTGGAGTAGGAGAGGCCGGGAATGTCACGCAACAGCTGTGGCATTATTTCAGTCTCGACGAGTGCGTTGACATTGTTTGGTGTTGTTACGGCTTCATCCACTTCGGCAGTGACCGATGCGATGCGTCGGCCATCAACGCGTTGAATGGTGGAATACCCTCGGCTTTCCGTGACCGTGGCTACCGTGAGAAGGGGTGTTTCTGAGCCATCCGACAATCGGATGCGCATGTCATAAACTTGCGAAAGAGACCGACGTTCAGATAGTGGGTATTTGACTAGGACTTTTACTTCATCGCGACCGCGTTGAAGCCGCTCGACTTCCTCCCCGTAGAAGGATTGTCGAACCTGACGGGCCAGATCATTGGTGGTAAGACCAGCGGCAAAACCCGCTTGGGTGAGGTCAAAATCAAGCTGCCGCTTGCCCAGGTCGAGACTGTCTTGCACTTCGTTCACGCCGGAGATAGCGGCGAGCTCTGATTTTAGTCGTTCCGCGGCGGCAAGGACAATGTTTTCATCAGCGTGGCTGAGTTGAATGTCGACGTCAGCGTCGCCGGAAAACAGAGCGCTTTCAATTTCCACGGATTCAGCACCTGCAATTTCGCCGATCTCGGCGCGCCACCTGCGCTCAAGTTCCCGCGCTGACATGATGCGAGCGTCTCCCTGAACGATTTCTGCTGAAACCGAGCTTAGGTGAGAACCGTTGGAACTGCTGCCCGCTCCGCGTGGGCCGCCGCCACCACCACTTGATGTTTGGCCAATGGTCACGGCTGTTGTGGTGAAAATGCTGTGCGCCGGATCGCCGATTAAGACATCAACGTCGCCACGCAATCGTTCCAAAGCATCGACCAGTTTTTGCGTGGCTGCCTCTGTCACTTCAAACGGTGTGCCTTCTGGCATGGTGAGGCTTGCTCTTAGAGTATCGCCTTCAATTTGTGGGAAGAAAACAAAACGTACGTATCCGCCCTGCATGATGCCGACCATGATGATCAGAAGCGCAATAGACCCTGCGAGGGTCGCGTATTTGAAACGAACGCAGGTCGTTACGACAGGGGTCAGAACGCTTTGGGTGAACTGAAGCAAAAGTGTGCTGACCCAGGCTTGCAAACGTGCAAGCCCGCCACGGCTCCAACGATTGGAGCGTGCCAGATGAGATGGTAGAATGAAAAAGGCTTCAAAAAGGGAGATGACCAGAACGCCAATAACGATGATTGGAACTGGCGCCATAACTTGGCCTAAGGTCCCTGTGGAAAAGAGAAGGGGTGCGAAAGCCGCAACCGTTGTCAGTACGCCAACGGCAACCGGTGCCGCGACACCGGTAATACCCTTGAGGGCCGCTTGACTTCCTTCTTCGCCAGCTTCTTGTTCAGAGAAAATATTCTCGCCCGCGACAATGGCATCATCAACAACAATGCCGAGCACAACGATGAGCGCGAACAGGCTCACCATAGAGATGGTGACGCCAAAGAGAGAGGCAATCATTAGGCCACCCAAGAATGAAATGGGAATGCCCATGCTCGTCCAAAAAGCGAGTTTAAGATCCAGAAATAATATTAAAGAGAGGAAGACAAGCACAAAACCCAGAATTGCATTGCGCAGGAGCAGGCTGATGCGATCTCTCAGGATGTCGGTTTGGCTATTGGCAATCTCAAGCTTCAAGCCTCTTGGCAAGGTTAGGTCTTCGATATAGGTGTTGATTTTTTCTTCTATTTCCAGCGCGTCCTGATCGCCTGAACGAGAGACATCGATCTTGGCGGCAGGTTCTCCATTAAAAAGGCTGATGAGATCGTTTTCATCAAAGCCGTCGCGCACGGTTGCAATGTCACCGAGCTGCAAGATGGAGCCATCGATGTTGGAGCGAATGACGATGGTTTCAAATTCTCGCCCGGTGTAGCGTCGCGCCGAAGTGCGTAGTAGAATTTCACCAGCTTCGGTCTTGATGGAACCTGCGGGCAGATCCAGTGACGAGGCGGAGATGGCATTGGCCACAGCGCTTAGGGTCAGTCCATATCGCCGAAGTGTTTCTTCACTTACCTCAACAGAGATTTCTAAATCCCGAACGCCACTGAGCGAAACAAGCGATACGCCATTAATTTGCAGCAGCTCGTCGCGAATGCGTTCTGCATTTTGGCGGATAGCGCTTTCTTCGCCATCGCCATAAACGACCAGTGTCACTACGCCCGATGTGAGGCTGGCCTTGGTGACGGATGGTTTTTCTGCGTCAGCCGGCGGAAAATTTGAGAGCAGCCCAACTTCATCATTGATGTCATCTAGGACTTGGTTCGGGTCGGCAAAATCATCTAACTCGGCGATGATTGTTCCCGCGCCTTCTGCTGCGGTTGATCGAACGCGGTCAATGCCTTCAATACCTGAGATGGCTTCTTCGACACGGCGCGTGATGCCGTCTTCAACTTCATAAGGTGTGGCGCCAGGATAAACGACGGTAACGGAAATCGTTCGAAGGTCGATTTGGGGAAAGACTTCGGAGCGCATGTTGGAGACTGCAAAAAGTCCGGAACCCAGGAAGAAGAGCATGAGAAGATTGGCAGCGACGTGGTTGCTGACAAACCAGGCAATTATGCCGTTTTGCGTTGGCGCAGAGGTGGTTGGCTCAGGATATTCGTTTGACATTCAACTTTTTCCTGTTCCAATTTCCGGGTGGGGAGCTGTCACTCTGTTGACGGCGCTGGTGATTGAGTGGTGTTCGTTCGCACGGCCATGCCTTCGATGGCGCCAGACAGGCCGCTGGTTAGGATCTCGCTTCCCGGTTCGAGGCCTCTCACAAGTGTTATGGTCGACCCGGATTGCACAACCTCAGGCCGTGCTTCTGCGAGCCGTCCGTCAACAATTACCCAGAGTTTTCCATTTTCCTGCACGGCGGCTGTTGGTATGACAAATACATCGTCCAACTCAGCGCCCAGAAAGGCGACCGTTACAAAAACGCCTGGGACCAGAGATGTTAGAGGCTGATCGGTGTTGCCCGGTATATTCAAAGAGACAAGCACAGTGGCAAAGCGGGTTTGCGCATCCAGTTCTGCTGCGACACGGGATGCGGTTGCGGGCACAACCTGATCCAGCCCCAGATAAGAGCTGTGCACGACAACCTCAACTTCCGTCAACGGTTGCAGCCATTTTAGGTCACGGTCTGCCAGCGGAACAGGTACTTCCAACCCGTCGAGGGAATAGACGCTGCCATAGGATTGCCCAGCGGTCAGATACTGACCGAGATCAATGTCGCTTGAAACGATGCGACCGTTGAAGGGAAGCGAGAAGGCGGTGCGATCAAGATCCAATTGTGCGACGCCAAGGTTGGCCCGGGCCGCGCTGAGGGCGGCACGTCTGTCATTTGTTTGTGGGCGTCTGGCGACCAAGTCTGGCACCGGCTCAGTTGGATTTATCTCTTCCCATTCGCGACTGGCGGCAGCGCCTTCCGCCTGTTCGAGCTTTAGAGCGGTGCGCGCACTAGCTACTTCAGCGCGCAGGCGTTCGACGGCGAGTTTGTAATCGTCATCTTCGATGTGAAACAAGACATCGTCTTTGGAAAAAGATCCGCCGGGCCGTAAAGCTGGATTGATTGCGTTCACACGGCCGCGGACTTGGGGAACAAGTTGGACGGCGACCTGGCTGCGTACTGCACCCGTGCCTTCGATTTCAATGCGTCGTGTTTCAGGTTGAACGATGAGCGTTGTTACCAGCGGTGCAAATTCTTCTTCGCTGATGATGCGAGGGGCTCGATTGGTTGATGAAAGCAGGCTCGAAATTGCAATGGCAGCAATGACGAAACCGACAACTAACAACAGTTGGATGCGGCCGGTATTTTCGTGACCGTGGCCATCATCAAAAGATGTATCACCGTAATGTTCTTCTTTTAGGCCAAAGAAGCGTTTCATTGATCGGGCTTTCCTTCTTCCACTAGCAATCTCGGCATGCGCGTCTCGGTAACCTGAATACTCTCGTGATTATTTAGCCAATCGCCGCCAAGGGCCAACAAAAGGTCGAGACGTCCATTCCATTTGTTTTGTTGTTCGATCAACAAGGTTTGCTCTGCATTTTGCAGACGTCTTTGTGTTTCGAGCAAAGTTTCATATCGACCAATGCCACGCCGAAAGCGATCAAATGCGCTGGCTTCTGCGAGGCGCACTTCCTTCACTTGGATTTCCAGTTGCGCCAAACGCTCGCCCGATTTTCGTTCGGTGACGAGCGCGTCTTCGACTTCTTTGAAGGCGTTAAGAATCTTGCCGGCGTAAGTCGCAGCCTGTTCGTCGACACTGGCTTCGCGTTGTCGAACAGTTGCGCGTCTAGCGCCTCCATCAAAAAGAGGTTGCGCAATGCTCGCTACTAAAGAGCCAGCCAGAGTGGTTGCATCAAATAAATTACGGGTGGCGGCGTCGGCGGAAGAAAGAGACCCGGAGAGGGAAAGGTTGGGGTAAAGGTCGGCGATGGCAACACCGACATTTTCTGTGGCGGCGATCAGCCGAAACTCCGCTGCTTGAAGATCAGGACGTCGGTCCAATAGGGCGGCTGGCACACCAAGTGGGACATCGCGAGGTGGCGGGAGAATACTCAGGTTTGGCAGAGAGGCCGCGGTAGCACCTGGTACCCGACCCAACAATATGTCGAGAGCGGTCGCCGTGGTGGCCAAGTCGCGTTCAAGTGCCGGAATTTCGGCCAGGGCGGACCTCAGGTTTTCTCGGGCCGAATGAAGGCTAACGGCGTTGCTGGATTCCAGGCCCGCGCGATATCGCCGGTCAACGGCATCGAGTGTTGCCTGTCTGCTGTTGGCGATTGCATTGAAGGCACCGAGCCGACGCTGCAGGGTCGCTAAAGATATTCGTGTGCGCACGAGCGTGGCGATTTGGGTATGGATCAGTCCTTGCCAATCCGCTCTGGTTGCGGCCAGCGTTGCGGTTTCAGCTCTTTGGGCTCGGCGCAAGCGACCAAATAAGTCGGTCTGCCATGAAAGAGTGGCTCCCACGCTAAAGTTGTTGGTGTAGACACGGTCGCCAGCTGTGTTGGTCGTAAAGGAGCGCTGCGTGCTGGGGTTGAGGTCCAAGCTCGGCAAGCGGGTGCCGACGATGTTTTCCAGGCGTGCCTGGGCTTGTTCAATCCTAGCAGCTGACGCTGCGAGATCTTTATTTTGGCTGAGCATTTCAGCCACGAGCGGCGCAAGGCTTGGGTCGCCTAGCCTTTCCCACCAGTTTGAAATGCCAACTAAGCGTTCTGCCGTGTTTTCGGATTGGGCATTAAACCCTTCAATTGACGCGTTGCTCGTGTCGGTTGAGAGCCCAAGAAAATCGACCAGACTGGTGGCGCGCTCATAGTCGGGGCCAACCGTGCAGGCAGAGACAAGACAGGTCGCACCAAGTGCTATGACGGCCAAGGATCTCATTTACAGGATTTCATTTGATGGGACTCGCAAACTGCATTGACCGATGGCACTTGATCTCTGCCAAGAATGAACAAGCTTGTACTGTATATTGTACGTCGCGAGGGCTCATTCCAGTTGTTTCGGCCCCAAATTAAATCATTTTTGTTTGACTGCTGAATTGTTGCTTTGTTGCCGTGGATCGAAAACTGCTGGCATATGCTGTGACATCACGGTTTTGACATAGACTTTTTTTGTTGGTTTTACGCAAGTATTTTATGGGGTTGATTGGTATCTTTTTAACTCATGACGCGAGATGTGTGATTTAACGTAGGGGGAGTATCAGTTTCAGATAAGATACAAATCACTCTCTATTGTGGCGATGCTCGATTTACATGAGATTACTTTGGTTTGTTTCAAGTTTCTGATTTACCTCAGCACTGACCATGTATGTGCAGTCCACGAGAGAGGATGGGCTGCAGTTGTGTGACTAATGCAGCACTCTGTCACCGATTAACCAAAACTTAACTTTCCAGCACTGCTGGAGATGGTTTTTCTATAAGATTTGCTGGGCAGCGGGGGTGGTTTGCATGTTCCGAGCGAACTGGTGCTGCTTCAAGATATTTTGGGGCAAACTCTTGAATAATCGATTGAGCAAGGGAGGGGCGCCGGTGCGGATTTTTGCGCTTCTGGCCATGTGTTTGCTAACTGTGGCATGTGGTAGTTTGGGCGAGATCTCAATACCGCAAGCGCAGTTGCTACCGAACCACGACGCGACTGCTCAGGCTGACGCCCCTGGCATTGTTTTCAGCAGCATTCAGATCGAACGCATGAGTGACTTGCCGGAGATCTCTCCTGTCGAAAATGTTGATCTGCAAGATGTTGCAGAACCTTATTTTAATAAATCCGCTTCACTCGATGACTTGCGCCAGCTGGGCACTGATATGGAAGCCGTCTTCAGGGACGCCGGTTATCCTTATGTGCGTGTTGTTTTACCGCCGCAGGAAATTGTCGATGGCAGTGTTCGCTTTCAGGTGGTTGAGGGATGGGTTGAGGGTATTTCCGTTCTTGGTTCATCTGTTACAGCCAAAGGCCAGGTTCAAACACGTCTGTCTGAACTGAATGGGAAAGGTCCGCTGTCTCTGCAAGATGTGGAGCGGACAGTTGCTCTGTTGAACCGGGTTCCTGGTCTGACGTCGCGTGTTTCCATTGCGCGTGGCAATCAAGGCCCAGGCGCCATGCGACTTATCGCTGACGCCCAGCGTGATGATCCTCGTGTTTTAGTGAATATTCAGAACTTTGGCGCCAAAAGTCTGGGGCGCGAAGGGACAACTTTGTTCACTCATATTCCTGGGTGGGCGCCCTATGGCGACGAGTTGGAATTTGCGGTTTACAACACTTGGGAACCGGACGAGCAACTAAGCGGACAGGCTTCCTATTTGCGCGGGCTCACTGCAGGTGGCCTGACCGCGAAAATCCGGGGCGCCTATGCGGAGGCGGAACCGTCTGGCGCAGTCGCGACGTTGGGGCCAAGTTCTGACAGCATTACGGGCGGGTTTGAGCTTTCTCAACCATTGTTCCTGACACGAGAAGACTCACTTTCCGCCTATGCGGGTTTCGATTATGCCGACCTGAACGGTGAATTGTTTCAAGGCACCGTGCCGTTGAGTGAGGACAAAACACGGGTCTTTTATGCCGGTCTTGAAGGCGAAGCCATTTGGGATGGATGGTCAGTTTCAGGGCTTGTGGAAGGTCGGCAGGGATTGAGTTGGCTGGATGCCAGCGCCAAAGGCGATGCCAATCTTGCGCGGACGCAGGCCAATCCGGAAGCGCATCTGGCGCGGGGTGAACTCACAGTGATCAGCCCTGAACTTTGGGGGATCGAAGCAGAGATTAAGATCAAAGGGCAATACGCCACTGATCCTTTGATGGCGATTGAAGAATTTTCCTTCGGCAATTACGGCATTGGGCGTGGATATGACCCAGGTGCGGCAGCAGGTGACAGTGCCATCGGGGGCGCTCTTACGTTGACTGGCTTTAATCAACAGTTCTGGGGCGATCGTGTTGGGGCCAAGTTGCTTGCCTTTTATGACGTGGGGCGTTTTTGGAATGAAGATTCTACAGGTGTGCCAGCGCGCACTCTTGCCTCGGCCGGTGGCGGTGTACGGTTCGTTCTGAGCGAGATGGTGCGTGCTGACCTTACGTACGCACATCCGCTGGACCAACCACAGGGCCTCGGAGAAAGCCGCCCCGGCGCGCGCGTTCTGTTCAGTATTACAGCGGATGGTATGGCATTTTGGGATGAACTTATAACTTTGATTGGGGAATTGGATGCGGATCCGGAGCCTTGATCAAACATATGTGAGCCGACGCCGCACGGTGGCACGGCGCATTGGGCTGGGTCTTGTTGCGTCCCTATTGTCGGCAGTTCCTGTTGGGGCTGAACCAACAGGGGAAGTTGTTGTGGATCATACCACCGTTGCGGGTGGCGGTTCTGCCGTCGATTTTACGCGAACGGCCAACGCTGCAACAGGCGTCGACTTGGATATTACCCAGAACACTGCGCGGGTCGTGATCGATTGGACAAGCTTCAATATCGATGCAACTGATGTTGTGAATTTCAATCAGGCTGCCAGCAATTGGATTGCGGTCAACCGTGTGACCGGTGGCGCGGTAACGCCGAGCATGATCAATGGGGCATTGAATGCGACAGGTCATGTTTGGATTCTAGATCCATCGGGTGTCATGTTCGGTGCGGGGGCGGTGGTGGATGTTGGCGGTCTTTTGGCGAGCAGCAGCAATATCGATCCTGCAGCATTTGTTGCCACAGATCCAGCGAATGGAAGTTTTGCATTTACCGCAGACGGCGCAGGTGCGGTCACAAATGCGACCACCCTTGAGGCTCAAGGGCTGATTGCACTTGTGGCACCCGTTGTGACAAATTCCGGAACGCTTAGGTCTGCAAACGGTGATGTGCTTTTAGGGGGCGCGCAAGCTTTTCACCTCAAATTTGTGGAAGCTGATCGAACGCCGTCTGGCGGTGGGGCGACCTATCAGGAGCTTTTGGTCACTGATTTCATCATTGATACAGGTGTTGTTCTCGATCCAACGCCAGGGTCGGAAACCATTCCTGTTACACAGACCGGTAGAGCCGAGGCGGGTCGGGTGATCGTGTCCGCTGCTTCCGTCGGTGGTGGCGCATTCTTGAACCTCGACGGTGTGATTGAAGCGAATGACGTCGGCACCTCTTCTGGCGGGGTCATGTTGCTTGGTGGCGCCAATCTCACAGGCGGTGTTGTGGCTGCGACCGGTACGGAGACAATTCGTACGTCTGATTTGAGCATCGCGGCACCAAATGCTTTGACTGTACAAGGTAGCGCAATTGTCATTGGTGACAGTGCGCCTGGTATCAATGTTGGATCAGCGACCGTTTTGGCGACCACGGGAGATGTGACTATTGCGGATGCCATTGTCACAACAAGCGCACTTTCGATCACGGCAGCGGCTGGTGACATTGATGTTGGGGCGACCACGTCTGGTGGGGCGATTACGATGTCTGCCCAGGACATTGATCTGACGGGCAAGGCGGATGCGACGGGAGCGGCGTCTCTCACCGCCACCGCCGGGGATATCTCTTCGACAGGCGTTCTGGAGGTTGAAGGCTCAGGCGTAACGCTGTCGGGTCCAGCACTTGGTGGCACGGGTGTGACACTCAATGCTGTGACTGGCAACGTTGCAGCGGGT
>Ga0209344_10003580_pt1 | contig 15149 bp, 15 predicted proteins | sample Cruoilmetagenom6_FD_187293 | JGI IMG/M metagenome (GOLD analysis project Ga0209344, IMG submission 187293) | Oil polluted marine microbial communities from Coal Oil Point, Santa Barbara, California, USA - Santa Barbara Oil Seep Sample 6 (SPAdes)... | ecosystem: Environmental > Aquatic > Marine...
ATCTCAAGAAATTTGGATAACAAAAGCGTGGACACGTCCAGAACTTCATAATAGCAAAAGACAAAGTAAATTAGAATTGTTTTCTACCGAAGAAGAAGTTATAGCTGATTTAAACAAACCTGCACGTATGTACATTGTTAAAAAAGGCGATACTTTATCTAGAATATCTTCAAGAAATAATACAACTATAGCAGCTATATGTAGCAGCAATAATATGAAGAGAAACAGTACGTTGCGTATAGGTCAGAAATTGATTATTGAATAAAAAAAACGGAACTTAAAATTTAAATCCCGTTTTTCACAATAATTAACTAAAGGGTGTTGATTAGACTTTAATAGTAATGCTTTTAGTTTTATTTCCTTTATTTATAGCTACTTTATATACAATTGTTCCATCATTATTTTTTGTGTATTTAATATCACATTGGACACCTTCAATAGACCAATTTGGATATTCCTTTATAAGCTGTGAACTAAGAGCATAAGGTAATTTAATAGCTTGATAATTTTCTTCACAACTTAATAAGTGCCCGTTTCTATCATATATAGCTGTTATAAGGTTATCTCCTTCTTTAAATTCAACTGTATAACTTGTATTTACTTTGGATTGATAAATATCAGCCATTTGAATATTATAATTAGCAACTAACTTCTGTAGTTTTTCAATTTTTTTTGAAAAGTCTTGATGAGTTACAGTATTCAAGTATTCTGCATTATAGACAGTTTTACTTATCGAATAAACATTTTGAGTTGAAGGTTCTACTATTGCTAAATCATTTTGCGCAATCATAAGGTTGGTTAAACCTAAAAAGAAAAGACCAATTACATACGTTTTCATAAATTAAAGATTTTAAAATTATACATTTCGTTTGCTATTAATAGTTGACACTTCTTGTTTTAGAGATATCAAATTGATATGAAACGAATGTAGAATAAAAACTATGTAAGTCATTGAATTTCAAATAGACAGGTAATGAACAAGCAATAGACAATTAATAGACAGAATGAGAAATAAGTTGAATGTTTTACCTCAAATAACTAAAAATCAAATATTTATATGTTTTGAATAAAATCGTCCAGATCTACATCTTCAGAAAGGTTAAGTTTTTTTCTTAAGCGATAACGACTGGTATTTAATGAAGAAATAGTTATGTTTTGGAGTGTAGCAATATTACGACTGTCCATTTTTAAACGAATTAAAGAACATAATCGAATTTCGTTTTTACTAAGATTGGGAAATAAGCTCGTGAGTTCGCTATAAAAAGAATCACTTAGTTTATCTAGACGTTCGTAAAACTCTTGAGTATCTCCATCTACAGTTGTTTTATTTTGGATATCAAGTTCCAAATCAACTAATAGTGCTTTTTGCTCTTTTGTATTAGCAGATTTAATCGTTTTTATTTTAGTAGCCAGCTCAATTGCCCATTGCTGATTTTGTGTTAAGTTAATTGCAAAATCTGACAAATCTCTTTTTTTAGATTCAATTTCAGATTGTAATTGTTTATTCTCTAAATCAGTTAGTCTTAATTTTTGTTCAGCTATTAATTGTTTATTTTTTGCTATAGTTATTTTTCCTATACGTCTAAGATATAGGGCAATTAAAAATCCTATTAATGATATTGATAAAATGGAGATAATCCATAATTTTGAACGCTGACTACTTATTTTATTCTCCTTCTCTATTCTATCTATCTTAAAATATAAAGCGACACGATCTAGAGAAATAGTATTTAATTCTTCCTGCCATTTTTTATCAGCAATTATAGAAACTGTATATAAACTATCTGTAATCGATCGTTTTATATTGGAAACATCTAATGCGTCTTTAAAATAATTTTCAGCAACAAACAAAGCCTCTTGAACACTAAGTATCTCCAAACGTGACTCAATTCTAATATTGTTTTTAAATTCAGGTCTTTCAAGTATATGTTTAAGATCTTTAAATGTTTGTTTGGCTTGTTCTAATTGTTTTAACTTGATTTCTGTTTCAATTACTTGTGTTCCAGCACTAATTAAACGCGTAACATCAAACTGATTTGACCTTTCATTTTTTATGTTGCTGAATAAATTAAAATTTTCTTGATATAGAGGCAACGCTTTTTCTGGTTGCTTCTTGTCTAAATAAATATCAGCTATATTATCACGAATACTGCCTAATAATGTGTGATTTGGAAACTTTTCATTGGTCAATGAATAAGCTTTATTGAAATAAATTAATGCGGAATCTAATTCTTTTTTATTCCAATAAAAAAACAATCCATAATTATTAAATGCCGATGGTTTTGTTATTATGTTATATTCTTTAATAAAATCTATATTTTTTTTATGTTGCAATGCTGCGCTATCTAATTGTCCAATACGAGCATAATTATCAGCCTGCATACCATAAGAATAGGTGATTATTTCAACTAAATTATATCTTTCCTCAGGAAGTAACTTCTTAAAATTCGCATTATAATACTCGAAAAATGACTTATACCATTTTATGGATTCTTTAGGGAATCCAATTTGACTAAACCAATTCCCAGAATGCAAATAACTCTGCATCTTAAAAAGGTAATGATCTTCAATAAATGGTAATAAATCTAATCGCTTAAAATGTTGCAACAAATAAGTTTGAAGTTGTTGTTCAGAAAAAGATTCGCGTCTATAGGTTTTGTATTCATCTTCTGGAAAAGAAGCTTCCATATCAACAGTGATTTGCTGATATTCATTAAATGCTTCTTCACTAGTTAAATCTGTTTGGGAATTACTATAAAATGGTATTCCAAAGTATAAGATGACTAGTAATAGTGAGAAGTGTTTCAATATTTTGAGCCGTTGGTTAGTTTGCCCAAATATACAATTTTATAAGAAATTATTTACACGCAATAATCATAGACATGATACTAATAATATTTCTTACGCAACCAAAAAGCCACACGAACCAAGAGAATTAAAGCTGGAACTTCAACCAATGGTCCAATAACACCTGCAAAAGCTTGACCTGAATTTAACCCAAAAACTGCTATAGCAACAGCAATGGCTAATTCGAAGTTATTTCCTGCAGCAGTAAAGGCAATCGCTGCATTTTTATCGTAGGTTGCTCCCATAGCTTTACTAATAAAAAATCCAATTAAAAACATGATGGTGAAGTATATTAATAATGGTATTGCGATTATTACAACATCCATAGGTATTTCAACGATTAATTCTCCTTTAAGTGAAAACATCACAACTATAGTAAATAATAGAGCTATTAATGTTATGGGAGAAATTCTAGGGATAAAAACTTCGTTATACCATGTTTCTCCTTTTAATTTCACTAATATCTTCCGACTTAAAAAACCTAATAAAAAAGGAATTCCTAAATAGATAAGCACACTCTCTGCTATAGTAACAATTGAAATATCTACAATAGCACCTTTAAATCCAAAATAAGGAGGCAAAACGGTTATAAAAATCCAGGCATAAAAACTATAAGCAAATACTTGAAAGATGCTGTTTAAAGCTACCAGACCAGCTCCATATTCACTATTACCTTCAGCTAAATCATTCCAAACCAAAACCATAGCAATACATCTGGCTAAACCAATTAAGATCAAGCCAACCATATATTCTGGATAATCTTGTAGAAAAGTAATGGCTAATATAAACATCAATACTGGGCCAATAATCCAATTTAAAACCAATGAAATAGATAGAATTTTGACATCCTTAAAGATTTTTGGTAATAACGCATAATTCACTTTTGCTAATGGTGGATACATCATTAAAATTAACCCAATAGCAATAGGAATATTTGTTGTTCCACTGCTAAAAGAATTGATATAATTAGGAACTGAAGGCATTAAATAACCAACACCTACTCCAATTGCCATGGCGAGAAAAATCCAAAGGGTTAAATAACTATCTAGAAAACTTAGTTTTTTAGGTGATGACATTTATTATAATTTAATTTTTGAAAAAATAGAATACATTTCTGTTGCTATTTGCAAACTTCTGTTGGAATAAACTTCTTTTTGGTTTGGTGTACCATCTGAAACTTTAGGGTCTTCATAAGTAATAGGAATACGCTTTTCAGCTCCTGCTATAAAAGGACAGCCAGCATCTGCTTGTGAGCAAGTCATAATAGCTACAAATTGTGTTTCCGGATTAAAAGCATCATCAAATTTTTTAGAGAAACCTATAATTGGGTGTTCATTTTTTGAAAATTTGATGCTATATACAGGATTATTCTCTACTGATAATTTCTGAATATGAAACCCTGTCTCCTCCAAAATTGTTGTAACCATAGGATATAATGCTGTGGCTTCAGTTCCTCCAGAATAGCAGGTCACTTGATTTATTTGAAAGTGATTAGCCATAACTTGAGCCCAAACATGTGTTAAATGACTACGTCTAGAATTATGCGTACAAATACAATTTATACGAATCATCTCATTTTTAGAAACTTTTTCTTGAATATAGTCGATAAGGTTTTTAAGAACTTCTTGACGCTCTTTGTTTATAGTAGAAACATCTATGGTCTCAATATAATCTGCTATAGGTTTATACATTTAAAATTTTTATTTTCAGGTAAAATTTTTAACAACAATCAGATTCAGGTGCACAACAAGAAGTATTTTGTAATTCAGACATTTTCATTTTAGGTTTTTCTTCTGGAATCCCACATTTATCTTTAGCTAAACAATCGGTTTTTTTATTGACTAACAGGAAATTTGTGCCATCGAAATCCAAATTATATTTTCCAATAGTTTTACCTTGATATTCCACTTCTATGTCTAAATCTTCAAGACCTAAAACTTTTTCTGATAACTCTATAATATGAACTAATTTTTCTGGATGTAATCTGTGGTCATAATCATTTTCTTCCCAAAGCTGAAAATTAATTACAGACTCATTTCTAACTGTTCCACCACAATCAATAAAGTGTTTGTCTATTCTCCCTACTTCTGTTACATGAAAATGACTTGGCACTAATTTACCATCTGGAAGTTGAAACGCAATGGTTTCTAAATGGCTTAAATGTTGTTTTATTTCTGAGAGCTTCATAATAATGATTTTTAATAAGTTATTTATAATTTAACAGCAATTGCCATTTTCAATAGTTTCTTGTTCAAAAAATTGCGTAAATAATTGCTTAATATTTTCCCATTCATCTTGGTTAATACAATAGCAAACACATGTACCTTCTATATTTCCTTTTATAATACCAAGAGTTTTAAGTTCTTTTAAATGCTGAGAAATGGTTGGTTGAGCTAAACCAATTTCGTTTACCAAATCGCCACAAACACAGCTATTCAATTTAAATAAATGTTGCAAAATGGCCACTCTTGCTGGATGCCCAAAAGCTTTAGCAATTAAAGCCATTCTATTTTGTTCTTCTGTAAACATTTCTGATTTTGTCAAACCCATAATATGAATCTTTATTTATTCATTGCAATATTACGATTAAGTATTTTGTCTACCAAAATATTTTTATTAAAAAATGATAATTGAATATCATTATGCTTTAAAAATTTTATAAAAAAGATGTATTTTGCATGACTTCTAAAAATTGTTAAATGAAAGTATGTATTGCTGAAAAACCTAGTGTTGCAAGAGAAATAGCCTCTGTTCTTGGGGCAACTAACAGACACGATGGGTATTATGAGGGTAATGGATATGCTGTAACTTATACATTTGGACATTTATGCACATTAATGGAACCAAATGACTACAAACCACATTGGAAAAGTTGGGACTTGAACAATCTTCCCATGCTTCCTGAAAAATTTAAAACTAAAGTGGTTAGTAATTCTGGAATTCAAAAACAATTTAAAATTGTAAAGAGTTTATTCGATAAAGCAGATGTGGTTATTAATTGTGGTGATGCTGGTCAAGAAGGAGAACTCATTCAACGTTGGGTTCTAGATCAAGCTAATTATAAGGGAAAAGTTGAAAGACTTTGGATTTCGTCTTTAACAACAGAAGCCATTAAAGAAGGATTTAACAATTTAAGACCTTCTGAAAAATTTGATAACCTCTATTATGCTGGATTTTCTAGAGCCATTGGAGATTGGTTATTAGGCATGAATGCCACTAGATTATTTACTGTAAAACATGGTGGATATAAGCAAGTACTATCTGTTGGTCGTGTGCAAACACCTACCCTAGCAATGGTTGTGAACAGATTTAAAGAGATAGAAAACTTTAAACCACAACCTTATTGGGAATTACAAACCATGTATCGAGATACCTTATTTTCTTATGAAGAAGGTCGGTTTACCAAGATGGAAGATGGTGAGATTTTGGCTAATAAAGTGAAGGAACACGAGTTTGAAATTGAATCTGTCACCAAGAAGAAAGGAAAAGAATATGCTCCTAAGCTATTCGATTTAACAGGTTTACAAGTGTATTGTAATACGAAGTTTGGATTTTCGGCAGATGAGACTTTGAAACTAATTCAAAAGTTATATGAAATGAAAGTGGTTACTTATCCAAGAGTAGATACCACATTTCTGCCTAACGATGTCTATCCAAAAGTAGCTGGAATACTTCAAAAATTGACTAATTATGCTACTTTAACACAACCTCTTTTAGGAAAAAAAATAAAGAAATCGGCTAAAGTCTTTAACGATAAAAAAGTAACAGATCATCATGCTATAATTCCAACAGGCATTCAAACCAATTTGCAGTACAATCAGCAACAGGTTTACGATATTATTGTAAAACGTTTTATTGCTGTTTTTTATGATGATTGTTCTGTCTCTAACACTACTGTTATTGGAAAAGCTGCAGATGTCAACTTTAAAACTACAGGAAAAGAAATTTTAAAGAAAGGTTGGCGAGTAGTTTTTGAAGCAAATGATAAAGACAAGAAAGAAGCCAATATGCTTCCAACATTTGTAAAAGGTGAAAAAGGACCTCATGAACCTAGTTTTCTAGAAAAGCAGACCAAACCTCCCAATCAATTTACTGAAGCTTCCCTCCTACGAGCTATGGAAACAGCAGGAAAACAGGTGGATGACGATGAGTTACGCGATTTGATGAAAGAGAATGGCATTGGCAGACCATCGACACGTGCTAATATTATTGAAACACTTTTTAAACGTCAGTATATAAAACGAAACAAAAAGCAAATATTACCAACCGTAACAGGAGTTGCCTTAATTGATACCATTCAAAATGAGTTATTGAAATCTGCTGAATTGACTGGTTTATGGGAAAAGCAATTAAAAGACATTGAAAAAGGTGAATTTAGTGCGAGACAATTCATAATTAATATGAAGAAAATGGTGGACGAATTGGTATACGAAGTAAGAAGTGAAACCAAGCGAGCCAACATTTCCCAAGCTACAGTAGTTAAACAACGACAAGCTAAAAATGAAACTAAAAAGAAATCAGGAATTACCTCTGAAAGGTGTCCGAAATGTAAACAAGGCACAATTATTAAAGGAAAATCAGCTTATGGTTGCTCGGCTTATAAAGCCGGTTGTAAATTTATTCTTCCTTTTAAGATTTATGAGAAAAAGATTTCAGAAAAACAGTTTTTAAGATTACTCCAAAAAGAATCTACAGTTAACTTAAAAGGCTTTAAAAAAGAAGGTGAAACTCTTGAAGGCTTATTGCACTTTGATGATGCTTTTCAACTTATTTTGGAACCTAAGAAAGTGAAATCGAAACCTGTTCCTGATATTTTGGCTTGTCCTAAATGTAAAAAAGGGACAGTCATAAAAGGAAAAACAGCCTATGGTTGTTCAGCTTATAAAGAAGGTTGTGATTTTAGATTTTCTTTTGAAGAATTAAGAAAACAAGCTGGAAACAAAACGCTTACCAAGGAATTAGCGTACAATATTCTTTCAAAATTTCATTAGACTACCACCTCTCAATTTAATTATTCTAATCATTTTATAAGTACAATTCAAATATTTTAGTATCTTTGTTAACCAAATGGTTAAACTATATAGTTAAATGGCTAGAACTAAAGACGAAAATACTGAAGAACAAATCCTTGAAGCTGCAAAAAATGTTTTTCAGACAAAAGGTATGGATGGAGCAAGGATGCAAGAAATTGCAGATAATGCAGGTATAAATAAAGCGATGCTTCATTACTATTATAGAAGTAAACAATTACTTTTTGAAGCTGTTTTTAAAAGTGCTTTTTCCCTATTAGCTCCACAATTAAACAAAATATTAAATGATGATTCTTCAATAGAAGATAAAATTAGAAACTTTACAACTAATTATATTTCTTTTATAATAAAGCATCCTTATTTACCAAACTTTATAATACAAGAACTAAATAGAAACCCAGATTTTATTCATACCATACAGAAAAACAACACGTTTTTAAATATTGAAAAATTTAAAGCTCAAGTGGCTTTAGAAGTGAGTCAAGGGATTTTAAAACCAACCAAAGGAGATCAATTATTCATTCATATTTTATCCTTAAATATTTTTCCTTTTGTAGCAAAACCACTTGTCAAAGCTTTTGTTAAGATAGATGATGAGGGTTTTAAACAACTTATGGAACAACGAAAAACAGAAGTTTCAGAATTTATTATTAATTCTATAAAACAGCATTAAAAATGAAAACAACTTTTAGCATATTGGTTTTCTTTTTATTAACCTTACAAGGTCAAGCGCAACAGCAAATTACTTTGGAAACCTGCTATCAGTTGGTTTCTGAAAATTATCCATTAGTCAAGCAAAGAGCGCTATTAGAAAATAAGAATGTCTTAGAATTAGATGCTTTAGAAACAGCAAAACTACCTCAATTAAATTTTGATGCAGAAGCATGGTATCAATCTAATGTAACTCAAATTCCTATTCCAAATTCAGGAGTCGAGCCACCAAATAACGATCAATATCGTGCAACGCTTTCAGTTAATCAGTTAATATATCATGGTGGTTCTATTGAAGCGTCTTCAAAAGTAAAATCGGCACAATTAAAAACACAACAAAAACAATTGGAAGTAAGTCTTTACCAATTAAAACAACGTATCAATCAGCTATATTTTTCCATTTTACTTTCAAATGAATCTTTTAGTTTATTGAAAGCTAAGCAAATACAGTTAGAAACAAAACTTAAAGAAGTGAAATCTGGTATTCAATATGGAACAATATTACCTTCTTCAGACAAAATTATTGAAGCTGAATTATTAAGAATAAAACAACAATTCTCAGAAATAAACAATAATAAAAAGGTGTTGATAGAGACTTTGTCTTCCATCATTGGTAAACCTTTAAATATATCAACCAAGTTTCAAGAACCTAATATCTCAACAAGCCTCACTCCTACTGCTCAGCGTCCAGAAATGGAATTGTTTCAATTAAAAAAAGAAGAAATTGAAAGTCAGGAACAGCTTATTCAAAAAGACAATATCCCTAAATTAGTTGGGTTTGCTTCTGGAGGCATTGGAAATCCAGGTTTAAACATGCTAGATAACACTTTTGAACCTTTTTATATTGTTGGTGTGAGATTAAATTGGAATGTGTTTGATTGGAATGCTAACAAAAAGAAGCGTGAATCTTTAATTATTAATAAAGATATTGTTAATAATGAAACTGAAATATTTCAATTAAATACCAATATTGAGCTTAACCAATATCAAACAGAAATTGATAAAATTTCTGAAAATATTGTCATAGATTCAGATATCATCCAGCTTAGAAAAGACGTGTTGTTATCCACAGAATCTCAACTTAAGAATGGCGTAATTACCACTTCAACATATATTACCGAATTAACTAATTTATTTGAAGCTGAAAACATGTTGGTAACCCACAACATTCAACTGGAATTAGCAAAAGCAAATTATAACATCATTCAAGGACACTAAATATGAAACAAATACACACATATTATATAACAATTAGCTTAGCCATTTTAAGTCTGGCATCTTGTAGCGACTCAAACGGTAAAGCTGATGGTTATGGCAATTTTGAAGCCATAGAAATAACTGTTTCGGCTGAAAATAATGGTAAACTCATGACATTTCAAGTAAATGAAGGAGACAACCTTAAAAAAGAAACTTTTATAGGATATATAGACACTATACCATTGTCTTTAAAACGCGAACAACTTTTAGTTTCGAAAGAAGTAATAAGATCTAAATCACAAGGTGTTTTATCTCAAATTGATGTGTTGCATGCTAAGCTAAAAACAGCTAATACCAATAAATCTAGAGCAGAGAATTTAATAAAAGATCATGCTGGAACACAAAAACAATTAGATGATGTTTTGGGTGAGATTGATGTTATAAAACAACAGATGCGAAGTGTAGAAATCCAGAATGCTCCAGTAGTAAACGAACTTAAAAGTATAGATATCCAGTTAAAACAAATTGATGATCAAATAAAAAAATGCAAAATAATCAATCCAATAAACGGAACCGTTTTAACCAAATACACTGAACCTGGTGAGATTACGGCTTTTGGAAAACCACTTTACAAAATTGCCGATTTAAACAACATGGAATTACGTGTGTTTATAAGTGAAACACAATTGGCGAATATAAAAATAGGTGAAAAAGTAACTGTCAAAATTGACAATCAAGATACAATGAAAAATTATGAAGGAACTGTTACATGGATTGCATCGGAAGCTGAATTTACACCAAAAATTATTCAAACAAAAGAAGAACGTGTTGCTTTGGTTTATGCTGTAAAAGTTACTGTAATAAACGATGGTAGCTTAAAAATTGGCATGCCAGCCGAAATGTGGCTCCAAACTTCAGAACAAACAAATAATTAAGTCTAAATAATTATAAATCAACCTTTAAAATTAAATATTATGAAAAAAACAATTTTATCATTGGCAATGTTGGCATTTATTCTTTCAAGTTGTAACAACAAAAAAGAAGAAGTGGCTACAGAACAAACTACTCAGGAGCCAGTTGAAGTCGTATCACATGAAAACCACGATACGCATCAAGCAAGTTCAGCATTAAACAACGACTGGATGAATGAGATTCAAATGGATAATGGCTCTCAATGGATAGCTAATATTGAAACGACTGATGGTGTAAACGATATGCTTAAAATGATTTCTGAAAGCAACACAGAAACCGTTGAAGACTATTTAGGTCTAGCCAATAAATTAAACGAGAGGAAAAACACCTTGGTTAAAGAATGTACAATGACAGGTCCTTCACACGATAATCTTCATGTGTTTTTACATCCATTAATTGAAAAAATTGATGTGCTTCTAGAAACAAAAACTACTGAAGAAGGTGCAGAAGCCTTAAAAAGCATTACAGATAATTTAAAGGCTTACAAGACTTATTTTAAATAATTTAAATAGCATTTATCATGGAAAAACATGTTTACAACGTAGATATCACATGGAAACAAGAGCGTAAAGGCACCATGTGTTCCCCAGAACTACAAAACGAAGCGACTCAAGAAACAAATTGTATAGAAGTTGCAACACCACCTGAATTTGATAAAGGCATGCCACATATCTGGTCGCCTGAACATTTGTTTACAGCTGCAGTAAGCAGTTGTTTAATGACAACATTTTTGGCAATTTCAGAGTATTCAAAATTAGAATTTATCAGTTTTAAATGTTCATCAAAAGGCATTTTGGAAAAAGTAGATGGCAAGTTTGTCATGAGCGAAATCCATTTATTTCCTGAATTGGTTATTGAAGACGAATCCAAACGCGATCGTGCAGAACGCATTATTGAAAAATCGGAAAAAGCTTGCTTAATCTCAAATTCTATTACATCTAAAATTGTATTAGAATCTAAAATAATTATACAAAATTAGATAGTCGTGGGAATTTCTGCTTCAAAAATATCAAAATCTTATAAAGACGTAAAAGCCTTACAGAATATTTCATTTGAAGTCAAACCCAATGAGCTTTTTGGACTTATAGGTCCAGATGGCGCAGGAAAAACGACGCTTTTTAGAATCCTAACTACCTTGTTAATTGCAAATGAAGGGGAAGCTTCCGTTGCAGGTTTTGATGTGTTAGACGACTTTAAGGAAATTAGAAAACACGTGGGTTATATGCCTGGGAGATTTTCCTTGTATCAGGATTTAACTGTTGAGGAAAACCTAAACTTCTTTGCCACCATTTTTGGAACAACTATAGAAGAAAACTACGAACTGATAAAAGATATTTATGTACAAATAGAACCTTTTAAAGATCGAAGAGCTGGAAAATTGTCTGGTGGCATGAAACAAAAACTCGCCTTAAGTTGTGCTTTAATCCATAAACCAAAAGTCCTTTTTTTAGATGAACCAACAACTGGAGTAGATCCTGTATCCAGAAAAGAATTTTGGGAAATGTTAAAACGACTACAACAAAAAGGCATTACCATTTTGGTATCCACACCTTATATGGATGAAGCTGCTTTATGTGATAAGATTGCATTGATTCAAGATGGTGAAATATTGCAGATTGATACTCCTGAAAACATTGTAAAACAGTATCCTAAAACCATTTATGATGTTAGTGCCAATAATATGTATCAATTAATAAACAGTTTAAAGACATACCAGCATCAACATAGTGTCTATCCTTTTGGAGAGTTTGTGCATTATACAGACAAACGCTCAGATTTTAATCCTAAAGAACTAAAAGCATATCTGGAAGAAAACAATCTTTCTAATATTACCATTGAGAAAACACAGGCAACCATAGAAGATAGTTTTATGGAATTGGCAAAATAACTTTTCAGTCTGAATGTACTTGATAATTAATAAACAATTAGACTGTGCTCTAAAATATAAATGAAAGAAACCAATGTCATACAAGCAGAAGGCTTAACCAAAATGTTTGGCGATTTTACAGCTGTAGATGCCATTACTTTTGAAGTTAAAAAAGGAGAGATTTTCGGATTCCTAGGAGCCAATGGCGCAGGAAAAACGACTGCCATAAAAATGCTTATTGGCATTTCTAATCCAACATCTGGACAAGCACATATAGCAGGCTTTGATGTTTCTACTCAAGCTGAAGACATTAAGAAAAACATTGGTTATATGAGTCAGAAATTCGCTTTGTACGACGATTTAACTGTTAAAGAAAATATTACTTTTTTTGGTGGTATTTACGGACTTTCTAAAGTAAGGATTAAAGAAAAAACAAAAGAACTCATTGAAGATTTAGGCTTAGAAGAAGTTGCAAATCAATTAGTTGGTTCTCTACCTTTAGGCTGGAAACAGAAAATATCGTTTTCAGTTGCCTTATTACATGAACCAAAAATTGTGTTTTTAGATGAGCCAACAGGTGGTGTTGACCCAATAACCAGACGTCAGTTTTGGGAAATGATTTACAGAGCATCACACAAAGGAACTACTATTTTTGTCACTACTCACTATATGGATGAAGCCGAGTACTGCGATCGTGTTTCGATAATGGTAAATGGTAAAATTGAAGCGTTAAATACTCCAAAGATATTAAAGAAACAATTTCAAGTTGATAGTATGAATGATGTGTTTCTAAAACTAGCAAGAGCATGAAACGATTTATAGGCTTTATTACAAAAGAGTTTTACCACATTTTTAGAGATAAACGCTCGTTGTTTATCCTTTTTGGGATGCCAATTGTCCAAATTTTGCTATTTGGTTTTGCTATTACTAATGAAATAAACAATGTGGATATTGCCATTTTAGATCATTCTAAAGATGCCACTACCAAAGAGATTATAAATAAAATTTCTTCCTCTAAATATTTTAGTATTATACAACTTATTGAACGTGAAGACGATATAGAATCTGTTTTTAAAAAAGGAAAAGTAAAAGCTGTTTTAAACTTTGAAACAGATTTCAGTAAAAATCTAATCAAAGACCATAAGGCTACAGTACAAATAATTACAGACGCAACAGATCCCAACACAGCAAATACCATTAGTAATTATGTAAATTCTATTTTACAAAAATACCAACAAGAACAGAACAAAGCCATCAAAATCAATTATGTGATTGTTCCTGAACCAAGAATGGTTTATAATCCAGAACTAAAAAGTGTCTATATGTTTGTTCCTGGTGTAATGACTATTATTTTAATGTTGGTTTCAGCCATGATGACTTCAATTTCCATTACAAGGGAAAAAGAATTAGGAACAATGGAAATTCTATTAGTTTCTCCTATAAAACCATTTCAAGTTATTATTGGTAAGGTGTTTCCATATATTTTCCTCTCTATAATCAATGCCATTGTTATTGTTTTATTGAGCATATTTATATTTAAAATGCCAGTTCAAGGCAGCCTGTTTTTATTGGCTTTAGAAAGTATCTTGTTTATTATTTCTGCTTTAGCTTTAGGGATTTTAATCTCAACCATTTCGGCAACCCAGCAAACAGCTATGATGATTTCGTTAATGGGATTGATGCTTCCGGTTATTTTGCTGTCTGGTTTTATATTTCCTATTTCAAGTATGCCACTACCATTACAAATTATAAGTAACGTCATTCCTGCAAAATGGTTTATCGTTATTTTAAAAGGGATTATGTTAAAAGGTGTTGGTTTACAATTTATATGGAAAGAAACCTTGATTTTATTAGGAATGACCGTGTTTTTTATTGGATTGAGTGTGAAGAAATATAAAATTAGATTGGAATAATATGAAGATAATTTTCTACATCATACAAAAGGAGTTCAAGCAAATCTTTAGAAATAAAGGCATGCTTCCTATTATTTTTGTGTTACCACTACTCCAATTAGTTATTCTATCGAATGCTGCAACCTTTGAAGTCAAAAACATAAAATTTGCATATATAGACAATGATAAAAGTTCTTCATCTAGAGCTTTAATAGAGAAATTCGAGGCATCAACTTATTTTTATGTCTTAACCGATTTTCCTTCGGAAGAAATAGCAAGTTCTGCAATGCTTAAAGGTGAAGTTGATGTGGTTTTAGACATTCCTTCACATTTTGAACGTAATCTACAAAAAGAGAAAAAGGTGAATCTCGGGATTACTATAAATGCCATAGATGGTGCAGCTGCTGGTGTAGAAAATGTATATGTAACACAAATAATACAAAGCTATAACAAGCACCTTAAAACGGATTTAATGCAAATATCAGATGCAAAAATTCAACCTGTAAACATTGAAACAATTCCTTTGTTTTGGTATAACGAAACTCTTAACTATAAAACCTTTATGGTACCTGGAATTCTTGTGCTATTAGTGACTATGATTACTTTGTTTCTTGCAGGAATGAATATTGTTCG
>Ga0209344_10003581_pt1 | contig 15148 bp, 15 predicted proteins | sample Cruoilmetagenom6_FD_187293 | JGI IMG/M metagenome (GOLD analysis project Ga0209344, IMG submission 187293) | Oil polluted marine microbial communities from Coal Oil Point, Santa Barbara, California, USA - Santa Barbara Oil Seep Sample 6 (SPAdes)... | ecosystem: Environmental > Aquatic > Marine...
CTGAACGCGCTTTCACCAACCAGCGACAGGTGCGATAGATTTAGGCCCTCCGCGTTGTTAACCACGGCAATCCGCACCCCGTTTAATGTGACATGCTGGCGGGATGCATCGTCTTCATCGGTTTCCAGCCCAACGTCAGGGTCGGGATCGGCAGCATCGTCAAACAGGATCATCAACGTATCTTCATCCGGTTCAAAATCCATGATCTCGGCCTGATGTGCATGTGACAGCCATGGGCCCAAAACGACGGAATCATCACCGTCCCCGGTGGTGACAATATCATCCGCGCCCGCAATGATCACATCATCGCCACCACCGCCGTTCAGATAGTCGCGCCCATCGGTGTCATTTTCGCCGCTTTCAGGATCCACACCTGACAACGTGTCATCACCCCATCCGCCAAACAATGTGTCCTGCCCCGACCCTCCGGTCAGGCTATCATTGCCGATATCACCGTGCAGCGCGTCATCACCTTCACCGCCGTTCAGGGTGTCATCACCGTCACTTCCTACAAGGCTATCGTCACCGGCGTCACCTTCAAGGCTATCATCGCCACTGTGGCCGAACATATGGTCCGTCCCTGCCCCACCTTTCATCAGATCGGTGTCATCACCGCCATGAAGTGTATCATCACCATCACCACCGATAAGCGTGTCATTTCCTTCGCCGCCAAACAGCTGATCTGCGCCCGCGCCGCCGGACACCTCGTCATCACCGGCATAGCCATTTGTCAGATCGTCCTTGTCCGATCCGGTTAATGTGTCCGCCTCATCGGTGCCAACGGTGATTTCTTCGTCGCGACCGTCACTTTCCGCTGTGGTTGTTGAAGATGAATCCGTCTCGCTGTCGATGTCGATGTCGGAGGCTACCGCAAAATCCATTATGCTGGTGCCATCTTCTGTCTCGGTCTCTGTGACAGCGTTGGCGTCTTCTGCAGCTTGATCCGAAGCCTCACGATCCGTCTCTTCAGATGCACCGTCGTCATCTGACATGCCAAAAAACGCGGTCGCACCAACCGCCATCATACTCATAAGACCCGCAAGCAATAACATCACAAAACCCACTACTTTTTTGGGGAAACCTGCGGGTCACCTTGATGTCATGAACCAACATTGCGTGGACCGCTTTTACCCAGTGTAGAGTCAGCCACAGAGATGCTTTTGGGTCAATTCTGATTGCAATACTTGGTTAACGCGCCGCGTTTGCGGGCCAATCAGAATCTCTATGTTGATTGGTTCCAAACCGTGGGTTGTTGTGCATAGCTGATATAAAGCGGGTGTTTGGGGTGCCCTGCTTTGGTCAATCCCAGATGATGAATTGGGCGTTCGGTTTGCTGCAGCAACGACGCAACATCAGGTCCTCTGCCAAAGTGCTCACCATGCGTGCCCCATGCCGCGATGATCTGATCCGCCCACTGGCAGCTTTCTATGATTGTCACGTCATTTTCGGGGCCAACGGGATCGGCTGCAGCGCGCATTTTTCGCGGGTCTGTATCGCGCCACGCAAAGATATTTGTCACCCGGAATGCACCAAACCCCAACGCGCGGGCACGTCTTTCGCACCGTTCCACCGTCGGGTCGTTTTGCACCTCAGTCGCGGTTGACGGGTTGAGCATGATAAACAACGCTTTTTGTCCCTCAGGATCCCAGATGCGGGTCAACATATAGCGATACCGCTCGCAGTCCGAATACACTGCAGTTGATTGGGCGTCATCCTTGAGGTGATCACGAATTATCATGTCACAAACACACGGTTAGGGTGCAATTCCCCGGCCTTGTAAATGCCAACCGCCACTGCGCGGCCATCCAAAGAAGCCCAGCATTCATCGCCATATTCAGCATCAGCAGAATACACCATTCCCGCATTCCCGTTGCGCATTTTGGCCGCTCCATCTGTTGTCGCGCGCAGTTCGGGTAGCTCGCTAAGGCCAACCTCCAACGGTAGGATATGTTCATCAAGCGCCGGGTCGTGGGCCATTTCATCAATCTGCGCGATAGTAAGACCTTGTTCCACCTCAAACGGTCCGGACCAGACGCGCCTGAGCCAAGACACGTGACCATAGCATCCCAGCGCCTCACCCAAATCCCGGGCAATCGAACGAACATATCCGCCTTTGCCGCACACCATTTCCAGCGTCACGTGATCAACGTCTGGACGATCTGTCAAAACCAATTCTTCCACCCAAAGTGGGCGGGCGGACAATTCAACGTCTTCGCCATCTCGAGCCAATTTATAGGCCCGCTGCCCGTCAATTTTCACAGCTGAAAATTTGGGCGGCACCTGCATAATATCGCCCACGAATGGACCTAAGGCATCTTTGATCGTTTCATCATCGGGGCGAAGATCGCTAGTCGCGATAACCTCGCCTTCCTGATCGTCAGTATTGGTGGCTTGCCCCAAGCGAACCGAAAATTCATATGCCTTCAGTGCATCGGTGATAAACGGGACCGTTTTGGTGGCTTCGCCCAGCGCAATGGCCAATACACCGGTTGCATCCGGGTCCAGCGTTCCGGCATGCCCGGCCTTCTTGGCTTGCAACGCCCAGCGCACTTTATTGACGACGGACGTCGACGTCATGCCGGCGGGTTTATCGATCACCAACCACCCCGAAATGTCGCGGCCTTTGCGCTTGCGTGCCATTCTTTGTCCCTTTTGTTCCAAGTGTCGCCGGTTACGCAAACCCTGACCCGTCGTCAATCCGCTTTAGGTGCAACGCTGCCTACGATGGGGCCCATGGGGAACCCTGCATCATACCGCTCTAACCCCGGCGCATAGAGACGCGAAATGTTACCGTCAAAATAGAGCGCCTGTGGAGTCATTAGCACGTCGCGGAAAAGCGAAGCAAAAGCGTGGAAATTGATCCGCTCATTCGAAATGGCAAAAACGGCGCGCTGGCCGTCCGCCGAAGTGCCAACACCATTTCGAATATAAAGGCTGTCACTTTGTTGCAAAAACCGGGGGTGCAATTCGCCATCAATCACCAACATCGGCCCGGATTGCGTTGCGTGAATGCAATCCGGTTTTTCCTTCACAAACCGCGACGTCTCGACAACATCCGCACGGGTGTCGCGGATGCAAAACACCCCGTTTGGCAAAAGGCCGAAATTTCCGGGACCATCTGAAGTGATTATGTGCTGGCCTTCGAAACCGTTCTCGACGTATAGACCAACTGGGCTGCGGTCAGAATGATACATGCCGCCATTCATCGCAAATCCAAGATGCAAACCATCGCGATTCAGGGTGTCTTCTACGTTGGTAAAACTGCCAAACGGATTGCCGGTTTCACCGGCATTCAAAAACAGCCTTAGCTCTTCCTGAGATAGATCGACCTCACACACCGTGTAATCCGCCCCTGCATGGGACAAATCACGACACTCTGCGGCCCAAAGAGGCAGAGGAACAATCATCAGAAGTGCAACAAGCCAGCGCATTGACCTAGCTTTCGATATCGCGTTGCACCCGTTCTTGCGAAAACAGGCGGCGGGATTCGTCCATCTGATCAAATGTCGTGTCCAGCCGGAACCTCAGGTCAGGCGAATATTTCAAGGCCAGCTTTTTGTTGATTATCCGGCGCAACTCACCTTTGTTGCGGGCAAGAAGGCCAATAACGTCGTCCTTGCCTTCACCACCAAGAGGCGACACATATGCCGTGGCCACTTTCAAATCGGGTGACGTGCGCACCTCGCCAACTGTGACGGATAACCGGTTCAGGTCCGGGTCGTGGACATCGCCACGTGTCAAAATTTCGGACAACGCGCGTCGGATCAGTTCGCCAACGCGAAGCTGACGCTGTGAAGGGCCGGAGCCATCATGAGACTTGTTCTTTGCCATATATGTGCATCTAAGCGGTCATGATGGCTTTGCCAAGCTGCGATACCCGCGCTATTCAGGGCAAAATGCATTTGGAAAGACAAAAAATGAGTGATCTGCCGGGTATCGTAGTGACAGGCGCATCAGGTCGAATGGGCCAGATGCTGATTCATACAATTCAAGAAAGCCACCGCGCGCGCCTTATTGGTGCTGTCGAACGGCCGGGACATGCATGGGTTGGTCAGGATGTTGGGGTCGCAATGGGCGGCGCAGATCTGGGCGTAATTGTCACTGACGACCCGCTTGAGGCATTTGCAAATGCACAGGCGGTTATTGATTTTACGGCCCCTACGGCAACGCTTGCCTTTGCCGAAATCGCAGCACAGGCCCGTACAGTTCACGTAATCGGCACGACGGGTATGACAGACGACGAAATCACCCGTCTTGAACCTGCGTCCCGTCACGCAACAATTGTGCGTGCAGGCAACATGAGCCTTGGCGTCAATCTGTTGACCCAGCTCACCAAGAAAGTCGCCGCGGCATTGGACGAAGATTTCGATATCGAAATCATTGAATCTCATCACAATCAAAAGGTCGATGCCCCGTCCGGGACGGCATTGATGCTGGGCGAGGCCGCAGCCGAAGGGCGGAATGTATCGTTGAATGCTGTATCAGATCGAGGCCGCGATGGAATTACCGGCAAACGTCAACGTGGCGATATCGGATTCACAGCCATTCGCGGTGGCGACATTGTCGGCGAACACGACGTCATGTTTGCAGCAGCCGGCGAACGGATCATTTTGCGTCACATTGCCAGCGATCGGGCCGTGTTCGCCCGTGGCGCGCTTAAGGCCGCGTTGTGGGGCATCGGGCGTGGGCCCGGCGCGTTTGACATGCTGGACGTACTTGGGTTGAACAACGACTAAGTTTCGCGTCCCATAAGGATTTGCGACGGCGAATGGCCAAATTCATTCCGGAAACATCTTGAAAAATGGCTGGGTGAATTGAAACCACTTGCCAATCCCGCCTCGACCACGCTCATTTCCGTTTGGGTCAAGAGAAAATAGGCCCGTTTCAAGCGAAGTTGCATATAGTATTGCTTGGGTGTTTGATTCAAATACCGCCTAAAAAGGCGCTCGGATTGACGTGCTGAAATACCTGCCGCACTCGCAATTTCACCGGGCGAAATCGGGAACTCAAGGTTTTCTTCCATTGTCTTCAAAACTGCATTAAGCCGTGCGTTCTTGATGCGCTTTCGCGCGGTCGCCTCGGCGCTTGCAACGTGATGAGCTTGCCGAATAGTGATGTAATTCATACTCTCGGCGACTTCGCTGGCGAACTGGTTCCCCTGGCTTTGCTCAATGAAATCCAGAAACAGATCAATGGCGGTGATCCCACCCGAACTGGTGCAGCGAGAATTGTCAGACAAAAAGGGGCGCGTGCTTAATGCTACATCCTCATACATTTCGGCAAAAGCATCCCGATATGCCCAGTGTAATGTCACCGGAGACTCTCGCAGAATTTTAGATTCCGCCAAAACGAACGCACCGGTCATCAACCCTGTAACGCGAATATCACCGCGTGCATGGCGTGATAGCCATATATTTAGACCCCGGTTTTTCAACTCAGAAACGGTCGTGCAGCCAACAATCACAACATCTGTTGGAGAACTGCAATCATCCAGCCGCGCACAGGAAAACGGCTTGTCCCCTAAATTCGACGTTGGTTCGTCATCGATCGCATAAAATGCCCAACTGTAAAGCTCTTTACCGGCGCACAGATTTGCGTTGTGCAATGTCTCGAGTGCCGAAACGAGAGACATCATGGAATATCCCGGAAGCAAAACAAACTGGAATTCATGCGGTTTCAATAAAATCCGACCTCTTCACGTTAGACTCAATGGATATGGCTCTCGCGAACGCCTTGTTCTGGGCTAGAGGAAACCAAGGTTCTGTGGGCGTTTCGAAATCCTTTTGTATCTTAAAACTCAAGGTGAAAAACTTATCAAGCCCACGCAAGGAAAGGGCGCAGATGAATGCGTGAACACATTCTTGCGAGGACAGCAATGCAATCTAGTGTGACACTCAAAACTCACTTACCCATGAGGGATCGCTGACAAAGCCGTCGCGAAATCCAGGAGGCATATGTAGATGAGACCTTGTTTGGCAATTGCAGGAATTCTAGCGGTGCTTGCCAACACGGCGACGGCTTTCGTGCTGGATGGCAAAATTCTAGAACAGGATGGATCAGGCCAGTTCGTCAAGCTTGGAACCGACACACCCTTCCAGGTTGGGAACGATACCTTTGACGACGATAATCTCTATGCCTTTGATGAAGATCAGAACATCCTGCTTAACGAACCTGTTCGTGTTGATATAGGCGGCGAAAATGGTGTCATTGCTCAAGGCACTGTTGTGGCAAGTCACTATGTTTTCTTTGACAGCCTTTCCAGCATTCAAATGGGATATGTGGATTTTGACGCGCCCATTTTGGGCATAGCCACCTATCAGGACACAATGGCGGCCACCGATTTTCTGGCCAACACGTCCGTGAAATACATCAGTGTTGAATTGCGCGGATTGGAAAGCGGCGACTATGTCTGGATTGATAAAAAATTCCCTGAACGGCTTTGGGTTTACTGGGCCGGATCATCGCCGGGTGATTACATCCGTGTGTTCACACAAGAATCGATGAACGCATTTACATCTTAATAGTGAGAACCGCGTTCATTGAGTAAACTAGCTTGGGATTTCCGGGACATTTTTGAACACGCCGCCTAAACATAATTGCAAATTCAAGCCTTAATTAGGCTCTGTTACGCCTGATATGGGCATCAAGTGCGGCCAACCCTTCGTCCAGTCCTGTACGCCCAAACCCCAAACGGAACCTGTCTTGTGGTGTAGGACCAAGTTCAGACCGGTAGATCGTGCTGGGCAAGAACAACACACCGCTTTCCTCGACCAAAGCCCGGCAAAATTCTTCTACTCCTTCCGCGCCTTTGTAACGTGGAAACCCCATACAAGCCCCATCCGGACGCTGCCATTCAAACAGGTCAGGGTAGCGCGCAAAAAACGCATCCCACTTGGGCAGGTTTTCATCAACGATGGCGCAATTGCGGGCCAACAACGCGGCACGGTTTTTCAGGCCAATCATCGACAATCGTTCGCTGGGGCCAGAATTGCAGATCGACAAGTAATGCTTAAGGCGCTCCATCTTTGACAGAACGTCTGTGTCCTGACAGGCGATCCAACCGACCCGCAACCCCGGCAAACCATAGGATTTCGACATGACACCCAACGACAATCCGCGCTCGTACACGTCCGAAATATACGGGAGGTGCTCGGCTTCGGATGGCCCCAATCCGTTAAAAATCTCGTCGTGTAGAATATAAATCCCATGCTTGCGGCACAGGTCGATCAATGCGTTGTACCGATCCAGTGGCAAGATTGCCCCCGTCGGGTTATGCGGGAAATTGATCGTAACCAGCCGTGTGTTTGGGCGGATCGCATCCGCCACCCGATCAATATCCAATGACCAATTGTCATCCGCATCCAAAGGAACACCCGTCGCGCTACATATCGCACTCGGAAGGGTTTCGTGCGATTGATAATTCGGCGTGACCACGATCGCATGGCTGTCTGTGTTCAGAATGACGGAATTTGCAGCAAAGATACCTTCGCTGGCCCCCGCGAAACACAACACATTTTCGGCCTGCATAGAGACGAAAGTCTTCGCAATTTCGGCGCGCAAGTCCGGCGCGCCCCATGTTTCGGTATACCCCAGCCACATGTTTTCAAATGCTTCACGGTCTTCGGGCGATGCCAAATCCAACAGCTCGCTCAACGACATGCTTTCCGCATCCGAGGCCGTCATGTGATAGCGCGCCTTGAATTCCCACTTTGCAAAATGGGTTTCCAGTCTGAAGTCAGGCAAAGTTGTCATTTGTATAACTTTCAAGTTTGCATCGGGCGAAATCGGAACCGCGATAGCATTGTATCAATGATCGATCGGGGGGAAACCGCCTTCTTTGGACTCAAGTCTTACCCAAAGTTCGATAGCACAGCATAGGCGTTAAAGAAGCTTTTCCATGATAACCAGATGCTGTGCAATTTCTGGATCCTGCACGCTGGTAGGATCAAATGGGGCTTCGTTGAAACCCCGCACCGCGTAGAAGTTTATGGCCTCGCGAAGTCCGCTGCTCGTATCAAGGTAAAGCGCGATAAGACCCATTTCCCGCGCCTCTGTTTCAAGCCTGTCCATCAAACGTGTGGCAAGACCCGTGCCGCGGGCCTGGGGTCGTACAAATAGTCGCTTGATCTCACCTTTGCCATTCGCGATCCGGTGCAAAAGCACCATGCCGATAAGATCGCCATTTGAATTTTGAGCTGCGATAAAACGCCCATCTGGTCCCAAAAACTCGTCAATATGTGACACAGTCTGATGAAGCTGACTTTCAGGGTCAACAACCTGCCCCGTTGCTTCTTCATGGCGGGCAACAGCAAAATTCAGGTATTCACGATTCAAATCGATCCAGCCGGGCAAATCCGCCAAATCTGTAACCACTTCGATCTTGAATTCTTCGGTGGTCATAACGTCCCCTTACCAGACGAGCTGCGCACTTCTGATGACTAATCTGAAGGTTGGCTTTACGCTCAATGCTGATTTCGCACAAATGTCATGTGACGTTTTGTAAATCTCGTTCAAAAATCGACGGCAATCCCTTTTTTTTCCCAATCGCCGTAGCGAACGGGTTCCAGGCCTTTGCGTCCACCCAGCTCCTTTGGCAATTCCTGCTCATCGGCGGCTTGGCGTCGTTCTTCGGCCTCAGCCAAGGCGCGGATCGCCGCGGGAGGAAGATCTTTGCTGTCATCTGCCATGGTCAGGGTTCCTTTGCGCTTAAACCCTTGATATACGCGCCCGTCACCTCTCGGCAAGGACCCGAAATGAAAACCCCAACCGATTCCACCCGTCGCAGCGCCGTCTATCTCCTAGATGAAATTTTAGGAGAAGGGCGGCTTTTGTCCGAATTGCTGGCCAATGGCGCATTGGATCGCCTTGAACCCGCAGAACGTGCCCGTGCGCAACGGTTGACGACAGAAACGTTGCGCGGGTTAGAACGGGCCGACCGTTTGCTAAAGCGCCACTTGCGCAAACCACCTGCTTTGCATGTCAACAACATCCTGCGTCTCGGCACTGTAGAACTGTGCACAGGCGGTGACGCACATGGCGTGGTTAACGAGGCCGTGCGCCTTGTCGGATCACACAAACGGTTTGGCAAACTCAAGGGTCTGGTCAATGCCGTGCTGCGCAAAATGGCCGCTGAAGGCCCTGCAGCCTGGCAAGAATTGCGCATTCCGCGGTTGCCAAAATGGTTGCGCGCGCCGTTGTCCGAAGCATACGGAAACACCGCAGTCGCCGGGTTTGAAGCGGCGCAATTTGCCGGTGCACCGCTTGACCTGACCGCCAGGTCAAACCCCGAAGCTGTTGCCCATGCGGTTGGCGGAACACTTTTGGCGACCGGTTCAATCCGCCTGACGAATGCGGGACAAGTTTCCGCCCTTCCGGGTTATGCCGAGGGCGATTGGTGGGTTCAGGACGCCGCCGCCGCCCTGCCTGCCCGATTGTTAAACGCGCAACCCGGTGAACGTGTACTTGACCTGTGCGCGGCTCCCGGCGGCAAAACCATGCAACTGGCCGCCACCGGCGCCGACATAACGGCCCTTGATAATTCAACCAACCGGATGAAACGCGTCATCGAAAATCTGGAACGCACCGGCCTGAAAGCAACCTGTGTCACACGCGATGTGTTTGACCACACCGACGACGGATATGACGCGATACTGCTGGATGCACCGTGTTCGGCAACTGGTACAATCCGCCGACACGCTGATTTGCCACATGCACGCGATGGTGCGGAAATCGGCGAACTCATCGCATTGCAATCCGCGATGATCGACCACGCCCTCACATTGCTAAAACCCGGCGGGCGGCTCGTATTTTGTACCTGTTCTTTGCTGCCAGACGAAGGCGAATGTCAGATAGAAGACGCATTGGTCCGTCATCCAGCTTTGAAAATAGACCGTGATGTGCTCGATCAGCCCGGTGTTGAAGCCGCTTGGATCACCGAAGAAGGCGGGCTTCGTCTGCGCCCCGATTATTGGTCTGAAAATGGCGGAATGGACGGGTTTTACATGGCTTGCATGCGTACTTAACAGCCGCACCACCAGTTTCCGGATTAAGTCGGTGACTTGAAACCTTCATCATAGTATATTGCCCCTGATAAGCGCCGAAAAGAGCGCCCAGAGGCCAGGTCGATGTCGAAATCCGGATCCCTTTCGGCGCGTTGGACGCGCTTTATGAACCGCATTCAGGCGCGGCGTTCCGCATGGGCGCGCCCAGTCACTGCATTTGTGTCACAACCCGAACCTCGTACCATCGGCAGTTTTGCCAAAGGCCGGCAATTGTCTGCAGGCAATTTCCTTTTGGCGGGTCATTTGGTCCGCGAACCTGGTCGGGATATGTGGGAACTGCCCATACCCGACGACGCATTTGAAGAAGAATTACACGGGTTTGTCTGGTTGGATGATCTGGCCGCTGCGGGGGATTTACCTGCACGGACCTGTGCCCAAACTTGGGTTTCAGGCTGGATCACACAATATGGGCAAGGTCATGGACCCGGCTGGACACCGGATTTGACAGGACGCCGGTTGATCCGCTGGATCAACCACGCGATTTTCCTAATGAACGGACAGAACCGGGAACAATCCGAAGCCTTCATTTTGTCGCTTGCGCAACAAACGCTGTTTCTTGCCAAACGGTGGGGCGCGTCGCAAACCGGGCTTCCCCGATTCGAGGCTTTAACCGGGTTGATTTATGCTGGCCTGTCTCTTGAAGGTATGGATGAACACGTCAATCCGACCGTGCGCGCACTGGCACGGGAATGCCAATCGCAAATCAGCGAAGACGGCTTGTTGCCAACGCGTAATCCGGAAGAATTGCTTGAGGTCTTTACCTTACTGACATGGGCTGCATTGGCCCTCAGCGAAGCTGGGCTATCACCATCATCCGAACATTGGGCGGCGATCGAACGCATTGCCCCGACGTTGCGTACTCTGCGCCACGCTGACGGCGGATTGGCACGGTTTCATGGTGGCGGCCGCGGAATGGAAGGGCGTCTTGACAATGCGCTTGCCACAAGTGGCGTCAAAAGCCGCCTGCCGGACGGGTTGTCGATGGGGTATGCCCGCCTGAGCGCGGGACGCACATCAATCATTATTGACGCAAGCCCGCCTCCAACAGATGTCGCATCGACCAACGCACATGCGTCGACTTTGGCGTTTGAACTGACATCCGGACGTCGGCCTTTGATCGTTAACTGCGGGTCAGGCGAAACCTTTGGATCAGAATGGCGTCGCGCAGGCCGGGCAACCCCATCACATTCAACGCTGACAATTGCATCCCAGTCCAGCGCGCGGTTGGGTCCGTCAGGCGCCCAACAGGATTGGTTGGTTGGTGGCCCCGAAAAAGTGCCCTTCCAATTGAGTCAGGCACCGGACGGGACCCGGTTTGAAGGTGGTCACGATGCCTACATCAACCGTTTCGGACTGATGCACGCCCGCACGCTTGAACTTACGTTTGACGGGCGTGGGATTGCCGGTGAGGATATGTTGCTGGCACAAGACGAGGACGAAAAACGCCGGTTCGACAAAGCCCTTGATGCCACACAGCTGGAGGGAATTAAGTTTGAAGCTCGATTCCATCTTCATCCAGACGTCGACGCCGCGCTGGACATGGGCGGGTCAGCCGTGTCCTTAGCCCTAAGAAGTGGCGAAATATGGGTGTTCCGTTGTGCCGGACGTGCGAAAATCGCTATTGAACCCAGTGTTTATCTAGAAAAAGGTCGATTAAAGCCCCGTGCGACCAAACAGGTCGTTCTATCTGCCCGCGCAATGGAGTATGCGACGCGCATCCGATGGTCGTTGGCCAAGGCTCAGGACACCCCGATCAGCATTCGTGATCTGGCGGTGGATGATCCATTCCCAATGGCCGAAGACTAACTCCGACCAAACAAACGCAGGACCCGTTTTACATGCCCGACACTTCGCCAAACCTCGCCCCCGTTCGCCGCGCTTTATTATCTGTCTCCGACAAGGCAGGCTTGATTGACCTAGGCAAGGCATTGGCCGCACACGGTGTTGAACTGCTCTCGACTGGGGGCAGCGCCAAAACCCTGCGAGATGCCGGGTTAGAAGTGCGCGATGTGGCAGACGTCACAGGTTTCCCCGAAATGATGGACGGGCGGGTCAAAACGCTGCACCCGATGGTACATGGTGGTCTTCTGGCGCTACGTGACAATGATGATCACATCGCGGCCATGACTGAACACGGCATTGGCGCAATTGATCTGTTGGTCGTGAACCTTTACCCGTTTGAATCGACTGTTGCCGCTCGCGCGGATTACAACACCTGCATCGAAAATATCGACATTGGCGGACCCGCAATGATCCGCGCAGCGGCCAAGAATCATGGCTTCGTGAATGTCATCGTCGACCCCGAAGATTACGCACCTCTCTTGGCCGAACTGAACGAAAACGAAGGCGCAACAACATTGGCATTCCGCCAATCAATGGCAATGACCGCCTATTCTCGCACTGCTGCCTATGACGCCGCCGTATCCGGATGGATGGCAGCACAGCAAAACAATGTGGCACCACGTCGTCGCGCCGTCGCCGGAACCCTGGCACAGGTATTGCGTTATGGCGAAAACCCGCACCAATCCGCTAGCTTTTACAAAGACGGCTCCGATCGCCCCGGCGTTGCCACTGCTCAACAGTTGCAGGGCAAAGAACTGTCTTACAACAACATCAACGACACCGACGCAGCCTATGAGCTGGTCAGCGAATTTGCCACCGCAGAAGGCCCGGCTTGTGCAATTATTAAACATGCCAACCCCTGCGGCGTCGCACGCGGGTCAACGTTGAAAGAAGCCTACAGCCGCGCCTATGATTGTGACCGCACATCGGCCTTTGGTGGCATCATCGCCCTGAACCAGCCGCTTGACGGTGCAACTGCCGAGGAAATCGCGCAAATCTTCACCGAAGTGGTAATTGCACCGGGCGCTGACGACGACGCGCGACGCATCTTTGAAGCCAAGAAAAACCTGCGCTTGCTGACCACTGACACGCTGGCTGATCCGCGTCAGGCCGCACTAACGATCCGTCAGGTATCAGGCGGTTATTTGGTGCAGGACAAGGACAACGGCCACATCAACGCCGATGACTTGCAAGTTGTAACCAAACGCGCACCAACGGAACAGGAAATGGCAGACATGCTGTTTGCGTGGCGTGTTGCCAAACACGTAAAATCCAATGCCATTGTTTACGTCAAGGACGGCGCAACCGTTGGTGTAGGTGCCGGACAAATGAGCCGCGTGGACAGTTGCCGCATCGCAGCCCGTAAATCTCAGGATATGGCAGAGGCATTAGGCCTTCCCAATCCGCTGACCATCGGCAGCGTTGTAGCATCTGATGCATTCTTTCCGTTCTCAGATGGGTTGTTAACAGCCGCTGAAGCTGGCGCTACAGCTGTCATTCACCCAGGCGGATCTATGCGCGACGATGACGTAATCGCAGCAGCAGACGAAGCTGGGCTTGCTATGGTTTTGACGGGAATGCGTCATTTCCGGCACTAAGTTGGATCAAACACAGGTTGACGGGTAACTAGATGGTGTTCAAAGACTTTGAAAAACAGGGCGCAACACATGTTGGGGAACCTCAGATGAGATTGGTTTTTTGGGCAGGTTTTTGGACTTTTCTTATGGATCAATTGTCCAAGTATTTGGTTGTTCACACACTTGAGCTACGCCAATTGGGCGAAATCGACGTATTGCCACCGATTTTGAATTTTCGCATGGCTTGGAACTACGGCGTGAACTTTGGCCTTCTGTCGCAAGATTCGCCAATCACCCGCTGGGCACTGATTGGCGTTGCCCTGGTGATTTCCGTCGCCGTTTTGTGGTGGGTGAATCGGGATGATGGCGGACATTGGCAAAAAATTGCCGCCGGCCTTTTGGTGGGCGGGGCCATGGGAAATGTCGTAGACCGGTTACTTTATGGTGGCGTAGCGGACTTTATAAACATGTCCTGTTGTGGTCTGAACAACCCATATGCCTTTAACGTGGCTGACATTGCGATTTTTGCTGGTGCCATCGGATTGGTGATTTTTTCGTCCGACAAAAAGCCCGCGTGACCTTGCCTCGCCAATGGGTTAAGTCTTGGCAAAATTTTACGGGAGAATTGCGATGAATGTGTCGCGTGCCTTGATCTTGGTTTCAGCTTTAGCTCTTGTGCTTGCCGGATGCGGCAACCGGAGCGAACGTGAAATTGTACTGACTCAAATCAAGCACAAGGGCTCTGGCCCTGATGAATTTTCGGTCCTTCCAACCAAACCGCTTGTAGCACCCGAAAACTTTAGTGCACTTCCCGCACCAACACCCGGTGGTTCAAACCTCACCGATCCCAACCCACAGGCCGAAGGTATCGCTGCCTTGGGCGGCAACCCAAATGCGGTAATCAATACGGGTATTGGTAAAGCTGACGGATCATTGCTTAATCATTCACGCCGCTATGGTGTCAGCGACGGCATTCGTCAAACACTGGCGACCGAAGACATCCAGGTGCGTCGCCGCCATGGCCGAGTAAATATCCTTCGCATTGGTTACACAGACGACTATACAAACGCATACAAGAAAATGTGGCTGGATTCGCATGCCGAACACAAACGTCTGCGCCGCCGCGGCATCATCACACCCTCTGCGCCACCGCCAAGCTGATCGGTACCTTTTACGTTAAATTGCTCACAACTATGTCAGCGCGCTTGAACCCGTGACAATGAAACGTATCTTTCACACACCGCAGCACGAAAACAAGGGAGATGCCGAATGCGCATCCTGAACCGTTTCGAGATAGACTTGAAACTCAAGTTGACTCTGAAACGTCCAAAACATCAAAAGGGTTCGCATGTTTCGCGCCAGACCCGCGATTTCTGTTTTTCGCGAAACATTTTGGCATCTGCCGTTTTGGCCCTGATGTGCTTGCCAATACCCGCGATGGCCAACGATCAGGTCACGAATTTCACGCTGGATAACGGCATGAATGTCATAGTCGTCGAAGACCACCGCGCACCGGTTGTGGTCCACATGGTGTGGTATCGTGCCGGATCCGCCGATGAACCCCCTGGTGCATCCGGCGTCGCGCATTTTCTGGAACACCTTTTATTCAAGGGTACAAAAACTCTGGCGCCCGGTGAATTTTCGGCAACCGTTGCGCGCAATGGCGGC
>Ga0209344_10003582_pt1 | contig 15148 bp, 14 predicted proteins | sample Cruoilmetagenom6_FD_187293 | JGI IMG/M metagenome (GOLD analysis project Ga0209344, IMG submission 187293) | Oil polluted marine microbial communities from Coal Oil Point, Santa Barbara, California, USA - Santa Barbara Oil Seep Sample 6 (SPAdes)... | ecosystem: Environmental > Aquatic > Marine...
CCGATCTCTAACACCGAGCTAAGTCGGGGCTAGGAAGGCCACCATGAAATCAGTATTCGGAGACCGGCGGGCGATCTTTATTCTGCTCGCCCCAGCATTGACGCTCTACACCCTCGTCATGCTTGTACCCGTCGCGTGGTCGTTTGGCTACACCTTCTTCAAGGGCAACGCCCTCGAAGGCTTCCGCTTTGTCGGACTCGACAACTTCATTCGCCTCGGTTCCGACCCCTACGTGTGGGACGCCTTCTGGTTCACCCTCAAGTACGCCGTCGTGATGACCGTCGGCCAGGTAGCAATCGGTTACGGCCTCTCGCTGTTGTACGTCTTTGTGCTTCGCAAGTCATCCACGATTCTGCGAACCCTCATCTTCTTCCCGGTCGTCATGCCAACGGTGGCCATCGCAGTGCTCTACCAAAAGATGTTCCAGTCGGCGCCCGCGGATGGTGTCGTCAACAACCTGCTGACCACGCTCGGCATTTCCTCGGTTGACTGGCTCGGCAGCGCTAATACCGCGTTCGTCGTGATCATCATCATGGACCTCTGGCGCTCGATCGGTTTTTACGGAGTGCTGCTCTACGCAGGCCTCCTCGACATCCCGGAAGAGATTCTGGAATCAGCCCGCATCGACGGAGCTCGCGGTTTCAGCCTCTTCCGCTCGATCATTCTCCCGCTCTCTCTGCCCATCCTCTTCTCGTCAATAATCTTGAGCGCGAACGGCACGGTGAAAGTGTTCGACTCGATTCTCGCGCTCAACGGTGGAGGGCCAGGCACGAGCAGTACGCCGCTGACGCTCTATATGTATCGAACAGCGTTCACTTACGGTGATTACGGTTACGGCAGCACGATCGCGCTGTTGCTGTCGATTATCAGCCTCATCATCACCGTGTTCATCTTCCGTTCGTCGCGCCGCGACGTGACTGCATAAGGGGCTCCGATGACCAATCACGCACCCACCACAGACACCGTCGCTGCTCCTCGCGGCACCGCAACCGCGACAGCCTCGAAGCCGCGCAAGATTCCCAAGCGCCGCAAGAAGACCCTGCTTCAACACGTCAAGAAGACGCCGATCTATCTCGTGATCGCCTTCCTGTTCTTCATCGAGCTGTACCCGCTGTTCTGGATGTTCATGAGCTCGCTCAAGTCGCGTGACGACTACTTGAACAACCCGGCCTGGTCTCTCCCAACAGAGTTGATCTGGAGCAATTACCCGGCCGCGTGGGAGCAGGGCAACCTCGCGATCACGATTCGCAACAGCCTGTTGGCGACACTTCCGGCTCTCGCGATCATCATCATCCTCGGCGTTGCCGCAGGGTTCGCGCTTGAGGTCATGATCTTCAAGGGCCGTGGCGGCATCCTGCTCACGGTGCTTGCCGGAATCATGATTCCGGGCCAGATGATTCTGCTGCCGCTGTTCACGATCTACTCGAACTTGCACATCACGGGAACGCTCTGGCCGCTGATTCTCACCTATGCCGCGACGGGGTTGCCGCTCACGATCTTTATGATGGCGACTTTCTTCAAAGCCATACCTCGAGAGATCTTCGAGGCGGCCACGATTGATGGCGCATCCATTCTGCGTTCCTATCGTTCAATCGCATTCCCCATGGTGCGCAACGCAATCGTCACCGTGGCGCTCGTGCAGTTCTTCCTCATCTGGAATGACCTGCTGCTGGCCATCACCTTCGCCAACCGCAAGGAGTTGCAGACCGTTCAGGCTGGGTTGCTCTCGTTCAGTGGTGACTTCGGTGCGCTCGACTACGGCCCGCTCTTCGCCGCCATCTGCATCACGACCGGTGGACTCCTCGTGATCTACCTGTTCTTGAACCAGAAGATCATGAAGGGCCTGACCGCCGGATCCCTCAAGGGTTAGTGTGTCGCTCGCCACGAGCGCGCTCACGTTAGGCGCAGCGTTTCTCGGTTCCAAACCGGGAGCGGATGCCCTTGCCGACGCGCTCGTGGCGAGCACTCTTGGCCCCATCGACACCGCCAACATCTACGGCGGCGGTGTCAGTGAAACCCTTCTCGGCGAGGCGATTTCGCGGTCTGGCGGACTGGCTCCGCAATCGCAGATCTATTCCAAGGCCGACCGGGATGCCGCTACGGGAGTCTTCGACGGAGACCGCGTGCGTCGTTCGCTCGACGAGTCGCTCTCGCGGCTCGGGCTCGACCGGTTGCCGCTGTATCAGCTGCATGATCCCTACTCGGTGTCTTTCGAGGAGGCTCTCGCTCCCGGGGGCGCCGTATCGGCACTGCTCGCTTTGCGCGATGAAGGCGTTATTGGAGCGATGGGAATCGCGGCCGGACGCACGGCACTCGTGCTCGACTATGTGAACACCGGGTTGTTTGATGCGGTGCTCTCCCACAATCGTTTTACGCTCGTTGACCAGGCGGCTGAGCCCATCTTCGAAGCGGCACGCGCCCGTGGCATGACGGTCTTCAATGCTGCGCCCTTCGGCGGCGGAGTGCTTGCGCAGCCGGGAGCCACCACACCGACCTACGGCTACAACCAAGTGATGTCCGCGGAGTTTTCCCAGCACATCGCGCGCGTGCATGATCTCGCTCGAGACTACGAGGTGGATGTCGCCGCGGCAGCGCTGCACTTCTCGCTTCGCTCGCCACTCGTCGACAGCACGGTGGTGGGAATCTCCACGGTGCAGCGGCTCGACGAGCTGGCGGTGCTGGCGGCCGCATCCGTCCCTGAGGAGTTCATGCTGGCGGTGGAGGCCCTCGGCCCACCACCGCCATCACCCAACGATTAGCGGCGCGTTAGGGCCCGGTGTATTCGTCCCGCCACAGATGCTCGGGCGCAAAGCCGAGCTGTTCGCGGGCTTTGTCGATCGACATCAACGTTCCGAATTCCGCCACGTCTCGCAGCGGCACTCCGGGAAACCACTGCGCGGCGAGTTCTGCTGTCGGCAGCGCATGTCCCGTGTCGGATGCCGCAATGTTGTAGACCTCGAAGCCAGGTTTGGCGTGGTGCAGCGCCAGAGACACCGCAAGCGCCCCATCCCGAGAATCGATGTAACTACCGATGAGATCGCGCCGGTAGTTCGGCTCGGATGCTCGGGCAAAGGTGTCGTACTCGTCGGGGGCCACCACGTTTGTGTAGCGCAGCGCGGTGATGCTTGTTTCAGCGTTCCAACGGACAAGCTGGCCTGCCATGGCTTCTTCGAGAACTTTGCCAAGGCCATACGTGTTATTGGCGGCCGTGTACTCCTCGTCGACCGGCAGAGCGGGCGGATTTTCCTCAAAGGGAAAGCCCATTGCCGTGATGCTTGAGGCGTACACGATCGTGCGGATGCCGGCACGCAATGCCCCAAACATGACGTTGAACGAGACCGTCATGTTGTTGTGGAATGTCGCCGCGTCCGGCACGAGACCGTTGACGGGGATCGCCGCGAGATGCGCGAGAGCATCGAGAGACTCGAAGCGCGCCGTCACCCCGTGCAGAGCATCCAGTGTCTGGCCGTAGTCGGTGAAATCGACGCGAGTGAACCCCGCGCCTGGAGTGCCGTGAAGATCGAGGCCGATGACCTCGTGACCGTCAGCTCGAAGTCGCTCGACTGTTGCTGCTCCGAGCTTTCCCGATGATCCTGTAACCGCTATGCGCATGGCTCTACCGTACGGGGAAATCGGCGGGCAACGGCAGGCCGATCACGTCATGAGCGACACCATCGAGATGGCCGAAACGACCACCTTGCGGCAGCCCGGTTTCGACAAAGAACCCCTTGACGGGTTCATAGACTTCAACGATGTCGTGGGTGTCTCCAGCCTGCGTTAGGACAATGTCTCCGGACTGCACATAGCGTTCTTCGCCCTCAACGAATATTTTCGCTTTGCCTTCAGAGAACAGCCAGATCTCGTCGTCATCATGATGATGACGTTCGAAACGACCGCCTTCCATCGGGATAGCAAAACGGCCAATTGCTGCCGTTCCACACCAGTCTGGACGGTTATCTGGATTCACCCACGAACCCGGTTCAATAATTGGCACTAGCGGTTCTGGCTCCAGGTCGGTGCTACACCTGCATCGAGGATGCGGGCATCGGGCAGCCCGTCGAGTCCGGTCTCTGCTCCGCCGGGCGTGTAGACCACGACGAGTCGAAGCGGGCTCCACGTGGTGTTGTACGTGGAGTGCAGAGTGTCGCGCGGAATGTAGATCGCGTCGCCCTCGGCAATATCGAAGGCTTCTCCATCGCCGACGGTCTGCTTGCCCTTGCCTGAGATCACATAGATGACCTCTTCCTCGCCGGGGTGCGTGTGCGGCGCGTGGCCCTGGCCGGGGTAGATGATCACTTCACCGGTGGTGAGCCCGGCGCCCTCATCGAGATGAGGCGTGACGAGCCACTTGATAGTGCCCCAATCGAATACGCGAGTCTGAACATCGTCAGGTGAACGGGTCATTGTTTACTCCTTAGATCGAGATTGCTTTGAAGTTTTCGATTTGAGCTTTGATGGCACGCTCCGTCGGCAGTCGCTCTGCCGAGGAAGCCCCGAAGAAGCCGGCAACACCTGTCGTGTTCTGCAGGATGAACGCGGCATCATCCGGCTCGGCGATGGGCCCGCCGTGACAAATGACGATGACGTCGGGGTTCACCTTGGTTGCCGCATCCCGAATCTCTTGAACACGTTGAGCCGACTCTTCGAGCGTGAGCGCTGTGTGCGCGCCGATCGTGCCCGCTGTCGTCAGCCCCATGTGCGCGACAATGATGTCGGCACCCGCCTGCGTCATCGTCACCGCCTCCTCGGTCGTGAAAACGTAGGGGGTAGTCAGGAGGTCGCGCTCGGCGGCGAGTCGAATCATGTCGACTTCGAGGTCGTAGCCCATCCCCGTTTCTTCGAGGTTCTGGCGAAAGTTGCCATCGAAGAGACCGACGGTGGGAAAGTTCTGCACACCCGTGAAACCCATGTTCTTGAGGTCATCGAGGAAGTACTCCATGATGCGGAACGGGTCGGTGCCGTTGACTCCGGCAAGCACCGGAGTATCGCGAACGATTGGCAGAACCTCTCGGCTCATCTCCACAACCACCTGGTTGGCATCACCGTACGCCAAGAGCCCACTGAGCGAGCCACGCCCGGCCATGCGGTAGCGGCCAGAGTTGTAAATGATGATCATGTCGACCCCACCGGCTTCCGCCGACTTCGCCGAGATTCCGGTTCCCGCGCCGGCGCCGATCAGTGGCTTGCCAGCTTCGATCTGGGCACGGAAGCGTGCGAGGGCGGTTGAGCGATCAATCATGAGTTGCCTCCAATCAGGGCGTGCAGCTCATCCGCCGCACGAATAGCGAGTGTCGCGTCGTTGATGTTGACGGGCAGGTCGATGACGGGCACGCCGGTGGCCGCGGCAAGAACGGCATCGAAGAGAGCAGCGTCGGCAGTCTCATCACGGAACGGCATACCGTCGGCATCGAGAGCTGACACTCCCCCGCGCGGAATCACGAGCACGGTGTTTGAGGCACCGGCGAGTTTCTCGCCGACGATTCGACCGAGCTCAGCGTTTTCTTCTGCCGTCGTGCGCATGAGCGTCACTGTGGCGTTGTGCACGAAGAACTGACGATCTGTGAACTCAACGGGCACGGTCGCTTCCGGCCCAAAGTTGACCATGTCCAGCGCACCCAGACTCACGACTTGAGGAACCCCGGATGTCGCCGCCGCGGTCAAGCGGTCAGGCCCGGCACTGAGCACACCGCCCACCAACTCGTCCGCGAGTTCTGTCGTCGTGAGGTCGAGCACTCCGGCGAGCATTCCGCTGCGCGTTAGCGCTTCGAGCGCTTGACCGCCGGAGCCGGTGGCGTGAAACACGAGCACTTCGTAGCCGAGTTCGACGAGTCGTTCGCGGGCGGCATCCACGGCGGGGGTCGTGACGCCGAACATCGAAGCGCCGATGAGCGGCTTGTCTGAGCTCACCGTGGTTGGTCGCTCAGCGTGTGCCTGTGCCATTCCGGCTATGGCTGCCGCAGCATTGCCAAGAACGGCGCGGGACACTTGGTTGATGCCGGCGATATCGACAACCGAGTACATGAGGGTGACGTCGGTCGCGCCGACGTAGGGCGAGACGTCGCCCGAGGCCATGGTCGAGACCAAGAGCTTAGGAAGGCCTACGGGCAAGTCGCGTACGGCTCGTGCGGCAATGGCAGAGCCGCCACTTCCTCCGAGGGCGAGGACACCATTGAGACGGCCTTGAGCGAGGAGGCGCGCAGACACGACTGCGGCCCCCTCGCCCAGACTTGTGACGGCAGCGCCACGATCTTGCGCTGCACGAAGTTTGTCGAGGCTGGTTCCGGCTGCTTCTGCGAGGTCAGCGTTGCTGAACTCGATCGCTCCTGTGTAACCAGCGGCATCGTGGGTTCCGGCGTTCAGCACGACAACGGTGATACCACGGGCGGCGAGTTGGTCAGCCATCCACTGGTACTCAGCGCCTTTGGTATCGAGGGTGCCTACCAGGGCAATAGTTGCTGAGGTGTTGTCCATCGCTGTCGTCTCCATTGAATCCGCGAGGTGGGTCGTGCTGGAATGAAGTCGAGTCTTGTCCAAAAATTGAAACGTGTCAACAATGTGGGCAGAATGGTCGCTATCGCCCAGTGATTCACGATACGATCGTTTTTGAAACGTGTCAGACTGATTGCTGCGTTCAGGGGGATGCCCCGCTAATTGGTTTGAGAAAGGATCGTGCCCAACGATGGTCACACTGGATTCTCCCCGCTTCGAGCACCACCGCTCGGCGCTCGGCATCAGCGAGGTTTCACCGCGCCTCTCATGGAAGACGCAAGCCGAAGCAGGGTGGCGCCAAGAGGCCTACGAAATCGCGATCACTCGCGCTGGCGAAACGACCTCAAGCGGCCGAATCGAATCCTCCGACTCCATTCTGGTGCCATGGCCAAGCGCTCCCCTCAACTCCCGCGAACTCGCGACCGTGCGAGTTCGCGTCTTCGGGCGCGCGGGCGACACCACCAGCGAATCCGACTGGAGCTCCGCCTCCACCGTCGAGACCGGACTGCTTCAGCCCAGCGATTGGGTTGCTGTTCCCGTCGCCGCATCCTGGCCAGAAGATTCTGAAGCGGATGACCGCCGCCCCGCCCTCGTGCGCCGCCGCTTCACGGCTCGCGCCGGCATCGCTTCAGCTCGGGTCTACGCGACAGCGCACGGGTTGTACGAGCTCGAGCTCAATGGTCACCGCGTCGGAGATGACGCACTTTCCCCGGGTTGGACGGTGTATGGCAAGCGCCTGCGCTACTACACCTACGATGTGACTGACCTTCTCACCGAGGGCGAGAACGCGCTCGGGTCGTGGCTCGGTGACGGCTGGTATCGCGGTCGTTTGGGTTGGCGCGCTGGCTTCCGCAACCTGTACGGTTCTGACCTCTCGCTCATTGCGCAGCTGGAGATCACGTACGCCGACGGGAGCGTCGAGACAATTGCGACTGATGATTCGTGGAAGGCTGCGACAGGCCCCATCGTGGCCAGCGGAATCTACGACGGCGAAAGCTACGATGCTCGAGATGAGCGTCACGGCTGGTCGAGCCCCGACTTCGATGACAGCGACTGGTCGCCCGTCGTTGTTGGAGAACGCAACGCGGCAACGTTTATCGCTCCGGAAGGCCCTCCCGTGCGGTGCACTCAGGAGGTCGCTCCCGTCGAGGTGATTCGCGCACCGAGCGGAGCCCACATTCTTGATCTTGGGCAGAACTTGGTCGGTCGGTTGCGCATCCGAGTGTCGGGCTCAGCTGGCGAGACCGTGACGATCCGCACTGCAGAAGTTGTTCAAGAGGGCGAGATCTACACGCGCCCCCTGCGTGGCGCTAAATCGACCGATACGTACACGCTTTCAGGCAATGGCGTCGAAGAGTGGGAACCGCGCTTTACGATCCACGGCTTCCGCTACGCCGAAATCACCGGCTGGCCAGGAGATGTCGATGCTGCCGTGGCGAACGGCGACATCGTGGCGCGGGTTTATCACACCGATTTGGAGCGCACCGGTTGGTTCGACTCTTCGAACGCCGACGTGAATCGTCTGCACGAGAACGTGTTGTGGAGCATGCGCGGCAACTTCGTCGACATTCCCACTGACTGCCCCCAGCGCGATGAGCGGGTCGGGTGGACCGGCGACATTCAGGTCTTCGCCCCCACCGCCACCTTCCTCTATGACGTCTCGGGAATGCTCTCGAGCTGGCTCAAGGATGTCGCGGTCGAGCAACTGCCCGATGGAACTGTGCCCTGGTACGTTCCCGTGATTCCCGCGCACCACATGTGGACTCCACTGCGCCCCGGTGCGGTGTGGGGAGATGTATCTGTGCTCACCCCATGGGTGCTGTTCCAGCGCTACGGAGATGCTGGCATTCTCGCCAACCAGTACGCCAGCGCTAAGGCGTGGGTTGACCTGATGGATCGCCTGGCTGGCGAGGATCACCTGTGGAATGAAGGCTTCCAGCTCGGCGACTGGCTCGACCCCTCTGCTCCGCCACAGGATCCGGCAGACGCCAAGACAGACAAGTATCTGGTCGCAACCGCCTACTTCGCGTGGTCGACGCAACACCTCGCATTGAGCGCGGAAGTCCTCGGAAAAACCGAAGAAGCCGCCCGGTACTTTGCACTCGCTCAGCAGATTCGGGAAGCTTTCGCCGCCGAGTACCTTCTCGACGATGGCTCCATGACTAGCGATGCCCAGACGGCCTATTCGTTAGCCATCACTTTCGATCTGATTCCGGATGCCGGCAAGCGCGCTGCGGCGGGAACGCGTCTCGCGACCCTCGTCGCCGAAGCCCAGAACCGCATCGCGACAGGGTTCGCGGGCACGCCGCTCGTCTCGGATGCGCTCACGATGACCGGCTCCCTCGACACCGCTTACGACCTACTCCTCGAACCAGAGTGCCCCTCCTGGCTGTACGCCGTCTCGCAGGGCGCCACCACCATTTGGGAACGCTGGGACAGCATGCTGCCCGACGGAACCGTGCATCCCGGAACCATGACCTCCTTCAACCACTACGCCCTCGGCGCCGTGGCTGACTGGTTGCACCGGGTTGTTGCAGGACTTGCTGCCGCCGAACCTGGCTACCGCAGCATCCGGTTCCGCCCCCAGCCTGGTGGCGGGTTCACGCATGCGGCTGCCGCTCACGAGACTCCGTACGGCCGGGCATCCATCGACTGGCGCATCAGCAACGGAATGTTGCGTGTTGAGGTCGTCGTTCCCACGGGAACGGATGCCTCTGTCGAGTTGCCGGGCCAAGCACCCATCGCTGTCGAGAGCGGAACTCACACCTTCGAGGTTGCGGCGCCACTTTCCGGGCACACCGAAACCCAGTCTTCTCTCGCCTAGCTAGAGCGCTGTTTACACGACGACAGCGCTCTGGCGCGCAAAGTTTTTTTAGCGCGCTAGGTTGACTAACGAGCCGCTGGCGTCGTGGATGCCCGCACGATGAGCTCGGGGCGAAACACGGTCTGACGCGGAATCATCGTAGGATCGGCCGCTTCTTCGAGAAGCACACGGAGCGCCGTTTGGCCGATCATTGCGCTGGGCTGACGAATCGATGACAGCGGAACAGCAGCGGCACTGGCGAAAGCGATGTCATCGAATCCGATGAGGGCGATCTGTTGCGGCACGAGCAGCGACCCGTCAACGATGAGCGACTGCAAGAGTCCCAGCGCCAAAAGATCATTGGAGGCAAAGAGGGCATCGGGGCGGTGGCGGCGGGGACGCTCGAGAATGCGTTTGCCGGCTTTCACGCCTTCTTCCACGGTAAGCGCGGCGGTGGCGATCACTTCCATCTCGACGTCGAGTTCACTGTTATCGACAGCAACGCGGGCACCTTCTAGCCGATCCCGAACCTGGTGAATGTCGAGAGGACCACCGACAAAAGCCAACCGGCGACGCCCAGTGTCGATGAGGTGCTGCGCAGCAATCTGCCCACCGGCCACGCTGTCGACTGCAACAGAACTGAACTGACCATCGACATTGACCCTGTCGACGAGCACTGCAGGAATGTCGCGGGACTTCAGCTGCTGGAGCCGTGCATTAATGTCTCCATACGGCGAGATGAGAACGCCGCGAACGCGCTGCTCTTCGAACAGATCGAGGTACATTCCTTCTCGGCGTGAATCTTCATCTGTGTTTCCGACAAGAATCGCAATCCCATTCTTGGAACCCTCGTCTTCTGCCCCGCGCACGACCTGATTGAAGAATGGGTTCTGGCCATCGAGAACTACGAACCCGACAGTCGCGCTGGTTCCGGCCCGCAATCGCCGAGCGGCATCATTGCGAATGTAGCCGAGTTCTTCAATGGCGCTTTTGACGAGTGCGCCAGATTCTGGCGACACCTCTGACGGCTTGTTGAGGTAATTAGAGACCGTGCCAACCGAAACACCAGCGAGCCGCGCAACATCACGGATGCTTGAGGTCGCCATTATTCTCCTAGCAGGGGTCGGGGTAAGTGCGGGAATGGCCCACGGGTGTTGAACCTGTGGGCCACTCACACGAGTGCGGCTGACTTAGAAGTCGAAGTCCGCGATGTTTTCTTTGTTGAAGGTGTACGGGTCGCCAAGCAATACCGTACCGTCAGCGCCGACTGTGTAACTTCCGAGCTTGCCTGCGTCGAATTCGTCACCCTCGGCTCCCGTGATGTCGCCTTCGATAAGAGCCTTTGCGCCGTAGGCAGCGAGGTAACCGAGGTCACCCGGATTCCACAGAGCGAACGCCGTGACGGTGCCGTCGTTGACGAAATCACGCATCTGGTTCGGTGTTCCGAGACCAGTCAGTTGAACCTTGCCCTTGAAGGAGGAGTCCTGCAGGTAACGAGCAGCAGCCGAGATGCCGACCGTGGTTGGCGAAACGATTCCCTTAAGTTCCGGGTAGGTCTGCAGCAGGGCCGCAGTCTTGTCGAAGGAGGTCTGATCGTCGTCGTCACCATAAACGACCTCGACGAGCTCGATGTCGGGGTGGTTGGCGGCGAGCTCAGTCTTCATGAGTTCGATCCAGGCGTTCTGGTTGGTCGCGTTAGCCGTAGCCGACAGAATTGCGATTTGACCGGCGTCGCCGATCTGCTCCGCGATCAGGTCAACCTGAACCTTGGCGATTCCCGCCGAATCTGCCTGATTGATGAAGAGGTCGCGGCAGTCTGGGCTCGTGTCAGCGTCGAAAGTGACTACCTTCACGCCAGCATCACGGGCTTCGCCAATGGCGTCGCACAGAGCCGAAGGGTCGTTGGCCGAAAGAGCGATCGCTCCAACACCCTGCTGAGTAAGCGTGTTGATGTAGCTGACCTGGCCGTCGGGGCTTCCGGTTGCGGGGCCGACTTCAGCATAAGTGCCGCCGAACTCTGCGATGGCTTCTTCTCCACCAGCATCCGAGGTGTCGAAGTAGGCGTTTCCGAGGTTCTTGGGCAGGAATGTGATGGACAGGTTGCCATCGTCACCGCTGTCTCCACCGGTTGCGGCGCAACCTGTGGCCACAAGCGCGAAGCTCACTGCAAGTGCAGCAAATGCTCCCGCGCGCTTTGAAGAGTTAAACATCGTCGTTCTCCTTTAGGGGTGTAAGTCGATGACTGTGACACCGACACTGGTGCAAGAAACTCAGCCGGTCGCGGTCGGTGAGTTCCCTCTAGTTCCTCCGGGACGAGCGCGCTTATTGCGCGCCCAGGCCAAGAAGCTTGTACCCACCACCGACGCGATAAGCAGCGTTCCGGTGATGACGTTGATGACGTCTGATGTGACGTTCGCCAGACGAAGAGCACTCGCGAGGGTCCCGATGAGCAGCACGCCGGCGAGCACTCCGGGAAGAGCGCCGCGGCCACCGAAGATCGAAACGCCACCGAGAAGCACCGCCGCGATCACCGACAATTCAAGACCGGTGGCATTGTCGCCGCGGGCGCTGCCAAAGCGAAGCGTGTAGTAAATGCCGGCGAGGGCAGACACCACACCGCTAAGCATGAAGAGGATGAACTTGGTGCGTTCAACGTTTACGCCTGAGAAGCGAGCGGCCTCGGGGCTGAGCCCAATTGCGAAGATGCCCCGTCCGAAGGTGGTGAAGTGCAAGAGGATGCCGAACACCAGCGCCAGCACGACGATCAGAATCACTACGCTCGGAATGGCGGTATCGCCGATCTTGGACTTCGCAATGTCGGTCCAGAACTTGTTGAATTCAGTAACCGCGGTGGTGCCCAACAGTCCGACAGCAAGCCCGCGGTACAGCGCGAGTGTTCCGATCGTTACCGCCAGCGAGGGAAGTCCGACCATCGTGATGAGCGCTCCATTGATCGCCCCGGCGATGAGACCCACGAGGAGGGCCACGAGGGCGGCGGCCGGAATCGGCATCCCATTCTGGTGAAGCACTCCGACGGTCACGCTCGAGAGTCCAACAATGCTGGCTACCGAGAGGTCGATTTCACCGGTGATAATCACGAGAGTCATCGGCAGCGCGATCAGAAGAATGGGTGCGATGTCGAGGAACAGGTAGGTAATTGTGATCGGCTGAGCGAAAGCCCGAACAGAGATCATCGAGACAACGATGACGAGGGCGAGGGCGCCGATGACGGCGGCTTCCCGAGAGATGAGGAGTCGGCGCCAGAGGGGCTGAGAATAATCGCGGTACGTGCGTGCCGCTGTGGTGCCGGTCATGACTCGTCCCTCATTTCCAATAGTTTGCGAGATTGTCGAACGGCAAGAACGCGATCGAGCACAATAGCGCCGATGATGAGCACGCCGACTACCGCTCGTTGCCAGAAGTCTTGAACGCCCAGGATGGGCAGTGCGCGGTTGATCGTCAGCAACAGGAAGGCGCCGATCGCCGCTCCCCAAACCGTTCCACTGCCACCGAAGATTGCAACGCCCCCAATCACGGCAGCACCGACGGCTTGCAACTCAAGGTTTACTCCGGCTTGAGAGCTCACGGTGCCGTAGCGAGCGGCGTAGAGAACGCCGGCGAGCCCGGCAAGAGCTCCCGAGAAAATGAATGCCACGAGAACACGCTGCGTGACCTTGAGCCCGTAGAGGTTCGCAGCCTCGGGGTCAGACCCGATGGCGTACAGCTCGCGCCCGGCGCGCTGGGTCCGCAGAAACCACCCCGCGGCTACCAGCACGACAAGAGCAATGATCGTCAGCCACGGAATGCCGAACAGTGAACTCGTGCCCAAGCTCAAGAAAGCCGAAGGAAGGTCGGAGCCGTTGATGCGGTCGCTCCCCGTCCACAGCACGTTAATGCCGCGGTAGGCATACAAGGTACCCAGGGTGATAACGAGCGCTGGCACTTTAGCGAAAGCGACCAACGCGCCGTTGATGAGGCCCAGCAACCCGCCAAAGATGATGCCGATGAGGAATACCGCGATGATCGGGATGCCGGGGAGGTCAATAAAGAGGCGGCCAGTCAAGTAGGCCGTGAGCCCCAGCACCGAACCGACCGACAGGTCAACGCTACGGGTGATGATGACGATCGCCTGTCCCACCGCAAGCAGCAGAAGAATCGACGGCGTCAGCAGCAGGTCGCGAAAACCATCCGGGCTGAAGAGGAACGTAGGGTTACGTGCTGTCGCGACCACTACGACGAGCACGAGCGCGATCATGATTCCGGTCTCGCGAGCCTTGATCAGTTTGCTGAGCATTTTCATGAGGCCACCTCCGCGTGGGTTGCGGCGAACATGACGGACTCAGCCGTGGCATCCGCTCGATCAATTTCTGCCGTGATGCGGCCTTCGTGCACAACGAGCACGCGATCGGCCATGCCCAAGACTTCGGGCAGCTCGCTCGAGATCATGATGATGGCGAGGCCTTCTACGGCAAGCTCGGAAAGCAAACGGTGCACTTCGGCCTTGGTGCCAACGTCAATTCCTCGTGTTGGTTCGTCAACGATGAGCAGGCTCGGGTTGGTGGCAAGCCATTTAGCGAGCACCACCTTCTGCTGGTTGCCACCGCTGAGCGTGCCGACTTCGGTGTCGAGGGCTGAAGTCTTCACTTCGAGCTTGCGTGACCACGTGCGGGCACTGGCGTTTTCGACAGCGCTTGTAACGAACCCAAATTTGGCGAGGGCGGCGCGAATAGCGAGCGTGGCGTTCTTGGCGACGGATGACTCAAGAACAAGTCCTTGGCGACGACGATCCTCCGGCACGAGTGCTAAACCGAGACTCATCGCTGCGGCAGGATTGCGCTTGGGAATGCGCGTGCCGTTGACCGTCACCGTTCCCGACTTGTACGGATCCACGCCGAAGATAGCGCGAGCGATTTCGCTGCGGCCAGCGCCGACTAGGCCGGCCAATGCCACAATCTCGCCTGCTCGCACGGAGAAGTTGATGTCATGGAATTCGCCGGGTTCGCTCAGGCCCGAGACCACGAGAACTTCATCGCCCAGCGGGGCATCCACTTTGGGAAACAACGAAGCCACATCGCGGCCGACCATCTGTCGCACGATTTCGTCCACGGTGGTCTCGGCAATTGGACTCGTAGAGATGTACGCGCCATCTCGCATGATGGTGACGGTGTCGCAGAGATCGAAGACTTCCTCAAAGCGGTGCGAAATGAAAAGGAGGGCGCGGCCTTCATCGCGAAGGCTGCGAGCGACGGCGAAGAGTCGCTCAACCTCAACGCCACTGAGCGCTGCGGTCGGCTCATCCATTACGAGCACTTTGGCGTCAAGGGAGATCGCCTTAGCGATCTCGATGATCTGTTGGTCGGCAATCGACAGTCCCTGTGTTGGACGATCTGGGTCAATTCGCACGCCAAGACGTTCAAAGAGGCCGAGTGCTTCGGCATGCATTTTCTTTCTATCGATGCGCCCGAGCGACTTGACGGGCTGCCGACCCATGAAGATGTTTTCGGTGACTGACAGGTCAGGGAAGAGCGTCGGCTCTTGGTAGATGACTGCGATGCCCGCGCTTTTGGACTGAGCAGTAGAGGTGAAGTCGACCGTCGAACCTTCAAGAGTGAAATCTCCACCATCACGCTGGTAGAGCCCCGCGATGATTTTCACGAGCGTGGACTTACCAGCACCATTCTCACCAACGAGGGCGTGAATCGAGCCGGGATGCAGCGCGAGCGTTCCGTTGGTCAGTGCGACGACTGAGCCAAAGGTCTTCGCAATGCGTGAGAGCTCAAGCGTCGGCGCGCTTGGCTGCGGGCTGTTCGACATCGTTGTCTACCTCGTGTGTGTGATGAACTCAACTGAATCGAT
>Ga0209344_10003583_pt1 | contig 15147 bp, 15 predicted proteins | sample Cruoilmetagenom6_FD_187293 | JGI IMG/M metagenome (GOLD analysis project Ga0209344, IMG submission 187293) | Oil polluted marine microbial communities from Coal Oil Point, Santa Barbara, California, USA - Santa Barbara Oil Seep Sample 6 (SPAdes)... | ecosystem: Environmental > Aquatic > Marine...
GCTCTATTCTATCAGCCTCATAACGAAGCGACTGATCCATTGGGAACGCATCAACAATCTTTCCTGGATTAAAAATATTACTTGGATCAAAAGCAAATTTAATACGCTTCAATATGTCATAATTCTCCTCTCCAATCATCAATGGGATAAATTCAGCTCTTACAATTCCGTCACCATGTTCACCACTCATTGAGCCTTGATATTTCTTAACTAAATGCGCAACATCAGTTGTTATTTTCCTGAATAACTCAACATCTGCTTTCTTTTTTAAATTCAATATTGGACGCAAATGCAATTCTCCTGCTCCAGCATGCGCATAATACACTGCTTTTTGTCCGTGTTTTTGCATTAACGCAGTAAACTCTTCAATGTAATTTGATAAATCAGAAATAGAAACTGCTGTATCTTCAATACAAGCAGCTGTCTTTTTATCGCCAATCATATTGCCTAACAAGCCTAAACCTGCTTTTCTGAGTTCGTTTGCTTTATCAATATCATCTCCTGAAAGTATTGGATTAGCAAAGCTTAGTTGTGTAGATTCGAGTGTATCGAGAATCTCTTGAACTTTTGTCTTTACATCTTCAATGGTATCAGCTCTAACCTCACACATTAAAACCGCTTCAGGATCACCAATGATAAAAGTCCTGTTTTCTTGTTGTGTTTTATTGTGTTTAGTGAGGTCTAAAATGGTTTTATCTATCATTTCACAAGTGAATAAATTGTGCTTAATAACAGGTCCAACAGCATTTAAACAGTCTTGAATACTGTTAAAATGCGCAGCAACCATTATAGATTTCGTTGGAGGTAATTTATTTAATTGTAATGTGATTTGCGTTGTAAATGCAAGCGTGCCTTCACTTCCTGATAGTAATTGACACATATTGAATTTATCTTTAGTTTTAGAAAAAACTTCAGAATTTATCAATTCATCAATAGCATAACCTGTGTTTCTACGATGTATTTCTGGTTTAGGAAAGTTATTTCTTATCTGTTGTTGAACATCATTCGAAGACAGCTCTTTATAAATTTGATTGTAAATTCTACCTTCAATAGTATCTAATTCTGTTTTCTTTTGAAATACTTCAGATGATACTTCAGAAAACACAACTTCACTTCCATCGCTCAAAATTGTATGCAGTTCTAAAACTTTATCTCTCGTTACTCCATATTGAATCGACGTTGTGCCTGAAGAATTATTTCCAACCATTCCTCCTATCATACAGCGATTTGAAGTCGATGTGTTCGGTCCAAAAAAGAGTCCGAAAGGCTTTAAATAAGTATTCAGTTCGTCTCTCACAACACCAGGTTGCACTGTTACTGTTTGTGCTTTTTCATTCACACCTAAAATCTTTGTGAAATGTTTTGAAACATCCACTACAATACCATGCCCAACACATTGACCTGCCAAAGATGTTCCTGCTGTTCTTGGAATTAATGATGTTTTATAAATGTTAGCAAACTGAATAAGAGCCTTTATGTCAGTTTTTGTTTTTGGAATAGCCACTGCTAATGGTAACATTCTATACACTGAAGCGTCTGTTGCGTAAAGTGTTTTCATTAATTTATCAAAGTACAATTCGCCTTCTAATTGAGAGGATAGGATTTGTAATTGAGAATTAGTAACCATGAATAAGAATATTTATAAAACTATAAAGAAAATTAATAAAACGCAGTTTTTGGCGTTATTTTTGTAAAACTAACCGAAATATAACTTAATAGGCTGTTTTTTTTTAAGCCTTCATCAATTTTAATTAACTTAAATTAAATCTTATGAAAAAATTATTTTTAGTAGCAATTACATGTATCGGTTTTGCAGCTTTGTCTAGCGCTCAAGAAATAGCAGAAAACGCTATTGGTCTTCGCTTAGGAGATAGCGATGGTGTTGGACCTGGAGTAAACTACCAAAGAGCTTTAGATGAAAATAACAGATTAGAGTTAGATCTTGGCTGGAGAGATGGAAGTAATTATGATGCTTTTAAACTTGCTGGCTTATACCAGTGGGTTTGGAATCTTGACGGAAACTTCAACTGGTATGCTGGTGCTGGTGGAGGAATTGGTTCTGTAAAAATCAATAATGCTCCAAAAGGAATTGACGATAGTAATACTTTTGTTTTTGCAGCGGGCGATGTGGGAATTGAATATAATTTTGATTTCCCTTTATTACTATCATTAGATTTTAGACCAGAAATCGGATTTGGAAATGATGATTTTGATACAAACGATTTAGATTTTGATATCGCTTTAGGCGTTAGATATCAGTTCTAAACATATATAAGGTAAAAAAAAGCCACTTTAATTAAAGTGGCTTTTTTTTTGTTTATAAATATCGTTCTTTGATAATTTGACAATGATGATTCTCATGTCCTATTAAAATAAAACCAAGCGCTCTAACAGAAACATCACTCTTGCTGGCATTACCAATACGTAGTAGCATATCATCAGTAAAACTTCCAAAAAGAGCGACAGTTGCCAATCGTAGTGCTCTATATTCTTTTAATAAACTTTGTTTAGATCGCTTATTAGCATTGCTTGCTGTGGCGTATTCATTTTCATTATAACCAGGCAAAGCTTCAATTTCATTTCTTGCAAACGACAATGCTCTATAAGTGAACACACGTTCTGTATCTATAATATGCTGAACAAGCTCTTTGACGGTCCATTTACCTTCAGCATAAGTAAAATCGTATGTTTCTTCAGGTAAAGACTCTAAAAGTGAAATAACAGCATCTCCATTTTGTCTCAAGCCTTCTATTAAATCTAATTCACCAACTTTATCCAGGTAAAGCTTGTAGTATGAATTGTACTCATTATCATTAAGTAAATCTTTTGTCATCTAAATCTATGTGTTATCAAAAATAATAAAAACCTTTTATCAATATATTGACAAAAGGTTTTTATGGATTTTAAATCGTAATTAATCTTATGCTTATAATTCGTTAAAAATTGTATGCATTAAACGCTTCTTATCATTAATACTCTCTTCTAACGATATCATAGTTTCTGTTCTATAGATGCCATCGATGTCGTCTAGCATAAAAATAATATCTTTTGCATGTGAAGTATCTTTAGCTCTCACTTTACAGAAAATATTAAATTTCCCTGTAGTAATGTGCGCCACAGTTACGTAAGGTATTTCATTAATACGCTCTAACACAAATTTAGTTTGAGAGGTATTGTTTAGAAACACACCAACATAAGCAATAAACGAATATCCAAGTTTTTTATAATCCAATGTTAAAGACGATCCTTGAATAATTCCAGCTTCCTCCATTTTCTTCACTCTAACATGAACAGTTCCAGCAGATATCTCTAGTTTTTTTGCTATATCAGTGAAAGGAATTCTCGTATTGTCGATTAACATATCTAAAATTTGATGATCAACTTCATCTAATTTGTACTTTGCCATTTTCCGAATTTTATTAAATTTTATACAAAAATAACGCAAAATGACTGAAGATAATGCATTACATATTAGTTATTTTTCAATTTCAGTGAAGATTTCTCATTATTTATTGATACGAAATCGTTTTCGCTTCCTTCAAGAACTATTTCGCCATCAATAGTCAAAACCTCAGAACCTCTAGCATCAATCACTTTATGAGCAAAAAAAGCACTCAAATCTGAAATTTTCTCAACTTTCGGCACAAAATGAATAGTATGGTTAATTAGTTTTTCTGTAAACTGAATACCTATATCTCTACTAGCTGTAGCTGTATTCCTTATAATAATATCATAAAACAGTTTCTTATTCTCAGGAATCTTAAAATAATCTTCATATTTGCTTCCTGTTATGATGTTTTCTGAAATGTACTGAATAGCGACAAGCAAAGATTGAAAGATAAATTCGCGAGTAATTTCTCTGTTGTAATCATTAGAAAAATGTCCAGCTTCAAATAAAACCGTAGGTACATTAAATCTTTGGAATGTATCACCTACACAATTTATATTGAAAGCATCATCATAAATCCCAATCTGATTTGGAATTTGTTGTTGCAATTGTGAATGCATTACTGAAATAATTTCCATAGCAACCTTTCTTGTATCAGTAATTGTACAATTGTCATCTTGTGCAGGAGCAAGAAATGAAACAGTAGCCGAATTTCTAGTGTCTCCTGCGCTGAATATTGTACGTTGACCATGTAGATTAAAGCAATAATCGGGTTTAAAAGAATCAAACACTTCTCTTAAAACGTTACTTTCTGGTTGCGAAAGCTCTTGAGCATCTCTATTTAAATCAACATTATTAGCATTTAGACGCGTATAAGCTTTGGCTCCATCTGGATTTAGTATTGGAATAATTTTAAGCGTACAAGTCTCTAGAATAGATTTCGAGATAGCTTCTGAAGCTAACAACACATTAAGCATGTCAAAAACGGCTTTAGTCGTCGTACTTTCATTGCCATGCATCTGAGACCACATTAATATTTTCTTCGAACCAGATCCTAATGTAATACTATAGATGTTTTCATTGTTAACAGAACGTCCAACACGATTCACAAATGGTTTTAAATCTGAATTTTCTAAAAGATTAATAATTGAATCCGTATGAATATAACGTCCAAAAAGAGATGCTTCTTTATAGGAGTTGAAAAGTAATTTTAGTCGTTCTGTTTGCATAAAAAATATTGATTATGACAAAGGTAAACAAATGATATTTTACATTTGTAAACAACAAAATTCATCAATTAAAATTACAATCGTCAACAAAATTTAATTCACTTTGCTTTTAGCTAGGTGAAAATCATATTTTAATATAAGTGAGTTATTTAATTGTATATAAAATATTATTTATCAGTTTTTTAAATGTTTTTATATAAAGTTTTACTTATGTTGTATTAATATGTTTTATGTTTATTAAATAGTTAATTCGCATAATATGTTTACATTTGTAACGTTAATAAGCTAACAATACTTGTTTACAATGATAAACACAGAAGACTTTACAAATAGATTACAAAAAGTGATCGATTATTATGGTGAATCTGCATCGTCTTTTGCTGAAAAAATTGGAGTGCAACGCTCTAGTATTTCACATATACTTTCAGGTAGAAATAAGCCAAGTCTTGATTTTGTTTTAAAGGTACTTTCCTCCTTTCCCGAAGTTGAATTGTATTGGTTAATGAACGGAAAAGGAACATTTCCTTCTGAAGCTAAAAACACAAGACACTCATCTATTCATGATTCAGAAATAACATCTGAGCCTAAGATTCCTCAATTAGTAAAATCTAATGATAAATCTATAGAGCGCATCGTGATCTTCTATAAAGATGGTAGTTTTCAAAATTTTGAAAATTCATAATTAATTTCTTTTTTTTAACATACATGTATTCGTGAATCTTCTGATATTACTTAGTAATCGATTGCCAATTTTGTAATTTTGTATAAAATAAAATTTCATGAGAATACTGTTATTGTTAGTCTGCTGCTTACTTTTTACTAGCTGTTATACTATTGACCGAAAATGTACTGATTTTAAAACAGGTACATTTGAGTTCACTTATAGTATTGATGGTGTTGAAAAAACAGGAAAATTTGTTCGTACTGAGACCATGAATATTGACTATTTTGATAATAAAATAGATTCTGCCTCTGTACGATGGATAAACGATTGTGAATTTATTCAGAAAGCACTTCGTCCTAAATCTATGGCTGAAGAAAAAGCCATACATTTTAAAATATTGAGTACAACTGAAGACACTTATACTTTTGAATATCAATTAGCTGTTAAAGATCCTTACAAAAAACCTCGTATAGAACAGGGATCAGCTAAAAAAATTGATTAATTATGTTAGAATTTTTACTGACTAGTGATGCTGTAATGGCATTGTTAACCTTAACGTTTTTAGAGATCATCCTCGGAATAGATAATATTGTATTCATATCAATTGCGGCTAACAAACTTCCCGAAAACCAACGTTCTAAAGCAACCAATATAGGTTTATTGTTAGCTATGGTTCAGCGTATTATATTACTGTTTTTTGTGTCTTTTTTAGTTGGATTATCAGAACCATTTTATTCGTTAGAAAATTCATGGTTTAAAATCCATGTTAGTTGGCAAGCTATCATATTACTTGCTGGCGGATTGTTTTTAATTTACAAAAGTACTTCAGAAATTAGAGAAAAAGTGACAGACCCAACGCATGATGAAGACGATTTTAAAAGCAAAAAAATCAAAACGCTTTCCCAGGCTTTGGTGCAAATCCTTATCATAGACTTTATCTTTTCTATAGATTCTATATTAACTGCAGTTGGAATGACGAATGGCTTACATCCAAATCATAACTACACACTTGTGTTAATGATTATAGCTGTAATGATTTCAATTGTTATTATGATTGCTTTTGCAAACGGAATTAGAAAGTTTATTGATAAAAATCCAAGTATTCAAATGTTAGGATTAGCTTTTTTAATTCTAATTGGATTTATGCTAGTGACTGAAGCAGCACATTTATCGCATACAGAATTCTTCGGAAACACAGTTGGAGCCATACCTAAAGGCTACCTCTACTTTGCAATCGCATTCTCTTTATTTGTCGAGTTTTTGAATTACAAAACGGTTAATAAGAAGCATAAGAAATCTAATCCAAAAGAAACTTAAATCCTGCAGATATAATATTTGCGCTAAGTGTATTATCTCTGTCGTACTGAGTATATTTCAAATCAATACTCTTTAAACCAAGTTTCCATATATGGAATTTTGTAAAGATATCTGTATAAGTAGCACCTAAACTAAATTGATTAGCTGAATATTCGGATAAATCATAATCTGATGTATAAAATTCATCTGTAGACAAATGCTCTTCATATTTAGCAAAATAATCTGCTGCAGACTGGTTGTAAAAACGATAGGAAGGATAAATGGTAAACTTATCAGACAATTTTATAGGAACTTCTACACTTGCCGTATGTGAGGTAATTCCCCAATCGTCATAATAGTAACGATAAAACGTTCTCACCACAAAGGTTTCATTAATATAATAATGTAATCGTCCACCAAGAGCCACTTTAAATCTAGAATCTGGCAAACGTTCAACATCATCAGCGAGGTGAAAATCTTCAATATAAGAATCTGCAACATCTTTAAAATACACACGCTGAAAAGGCGTTGACAGTAAACCGTCTTGCATCACAACATCTAAAGCCAATGAACCTTGAAGTTTTTTTGACAAGATTTGCGAAAACCCAAATCCTACAGCATAGGTATTTCTTCCTTCACTATCAAAAGTTTTAAAATCAGGATTATAATTAGGATTTCCTGTAATAGTGTACTGACTAAATAAATCGCCATTTAATCCTTGTCCATCACCAAAAGGTCTCAATTCAGTTGGATATAAAGCATTCCATGTATCTATATACACATTTCCATTAATACTAACTTCTGTATTTTTTTCATTAAATAACTTCGTATAGCTTCCTCCTGCACCAATTGAGAAATAATCATACTCTGAAGACACCGATAATTTAGCAGACCAGATATCATTTCTATCATCTGAACTATGCGAGTATGATCCTGTAAGATTTGCCCAGACATCGCCTTGAGAAGCTCCTGTACTTGCATCGTATGGATTTGCTCTTCCATTACCATCAAAAGGTCCAACATTACTAGAAGATGCAGATGTATAAGCCGAAATTCCAGCATCAATTGTAAGCACATCATCATCATTTAATGGAATTGAAACCACAAAAGCAGCCGTAAGATCCGTTAATTCTTCAGTACCAATTCCTCCACTTACAGCAGCATTATCTCCATCTTGCGTATAATAACTTGACAAAAAGTCAATTTCTGTAGTTTCTAAAACCCGTTTTTTATAGGTGCTTGTTGAGTCTTGCGATTGTGCTTTACATATATAAAGCGAAAACAAAACGATTACTATGGTTAGTGTCTTTTTCAAAGTTTTCTTTTTTTTAATTAATTGCAACCACAACCTCCTCCAGTTTTTCCTCCATTTCCGCCAGCAGCAGCTTCTCTATAAGAATGAAAAGTGCTAATATTTCTATCGGATTTCTTATCTGCTAAAACCATATCAGGATCGTTCAGATTTACTTTTTCATACTCTTTAACAGCCACACATGAGGATAGCGATGTTAAAACTAAGACGATTACAACTAGACGTTTGATCATATTTTGTTGATTTTAATATTAGTTGATGTGAAAATGTTTCCATCTTCGTCAATAATAATACATTCTATATTTGTCAATTGATTTATTCTATTTAAACCAACTTCTTTTCCCATTACAAAAACCGAAGTTGACAAGGCATCTGCTAATTCGGCTTTAGGTGCAAAAACAGTAACACTAATAATTCCTGTAGATGGATAACCCGTTCTAGGATCGATAATGTGCGTATAACGTTTGTCGTTGAAATTGACATACTTTTCGTAATTACCAGAAGTTACCACTGCTCCATCTGTAATTGGTAATAATGCAAATGCTTTATTTTTGTTTAACGGGTTTGTTATAGCAACTTTCCATTCGTCTCCATTGGTTTGTTTTCCCCAAGTTGTCATATCACCTGAAGCATTAATAATTCCAGATCTAACCCCTTTTTCAATTAATAATGCTTTTGCTTTATCAGCTGCATACCCTTTACCAATAGCACCAAAACCAATTTTCATCCCTTTTAGTTTGAGGAATACAGTAGAATTGGTTTCATCTAATATGATATTTTGAAAACCAACTTTACCTACAGAAGCTATGATATCTGCTTTGGAAGGCATTTCAGTCATACTACCATCAAATTTCCAGATTCTATCCATTGAAGCATAAGAAATATCGAATGCTCCATCTGTTAATTGAGTGATTGCCAATGAACGTTTAATTAAATTGAATAATTCTCTATCTACTTTAACAGGCTTCACTCCAGCATTACTATTAATTAAAGATGTTTGTGATTTTGAATCCCAAGATGAAATAAGATTTTCTATTCGTGAAATTTCATCAACAGCTAAATCAATATACGTATTGGCTTTGATTGAATCTTTAGCAATTACAGTAATATCAAAGCGACTTCCCATAAGCTTCAATGTTCGTTTGTAAGTGCTTTGCGCTTCAATTTGAAGTGTCGTAAGAATAATGATTAAAGATAAATAAAATGCTTTCAAACGGTTATTTTTTAAAGGATTCTAATGTTTTTATGTAGGCTGAAGGTGTTGTTTTTTTATAACCTATAGCACCTAATTCATTCCCATCTGAATCTAAAACAACAACGTAAGGAAAGTAACCATTTTTGTTAAATATTTCAGCTAAATTATTGTTATGTGCTTGCTGTTGCTCACTTAAAGCATTCTTTTTTCGCTTTGGAAAATCGGCTTGAAGCATTACAAAATTATCTTTTGCATACGATTGAAACTCTTCAGTACTCCAAACTTCTTTATCTAATTTGATACAAGGCGCACACCAATCTGAGCCTTGAAACACTAGGATAATTGTTTTATTTTCCTTTGTTGCTAATGCTTTTGCATTCTCGAAATCTGTTATCCAATCTTGAGCATTTACTGATGAAATTGTAATCAATAAAAACAATGTTGCTAATAAAATATTTTTCATATTATTTGGGTGAAGTTATTATTTAAACGAAATCTTTTAGTAAAACTTACATTGATATATATCAACTTTTACAATTACAGAAAATTAGCAACTTTAATAAGACCTTCATAGTCTTCAATAAAGATGCTACTTCGTTTACTTGTTATTAATTTTTCTTCTTTAAAATCTTTTAGCATTCTTACCAAAGATTCAGTCGCTGTTCCAACCATACTTGCGAGATCATCTCGATTAATAATGATTTCAGTGCTTTCAAGAGGCTTATTTCTAAATTTAGATTCTAAAATTAAAAGGTTTAAAGCCGATCGTTCTCTTACAGTATGTTTAGCTAATATTTTTGTTGCATTAATATACACTCTGAATTCATGACTTAAATTTTTTAAAAGTCGTTGTGATAATTGATGAGATGCATTTACTGCTTTTAGAAAAGCAGATTTAGAGATAAAATCAATTTCAGTATCTATCAATGCTATTGCAGAATCTGGATATAACTCTTCACTCAGAACCGAGTGATAGCCAAAAAACTCTCCTTCTTTACATAAGTAAAAAATATGTTGAGTTCCAAAATTTGTTTCTGCTAGTTTTTTAACCTTACCTTTTTTTACTCGATAGATCCCTTTAGGTTTTTCTCCTTCTTTAAAAATATAATCACCACCTTTAAATGGAATGGTCATCATATTTGATTTTATAATCTCACAAATAGAATCTGGTAATTCAGAAAACATATTTTGATTATCAAAACTATATTTTTTATTTAAAAGCTTATTAATGTTCATTGCGTACTTAAATTTATTTTTTTGTAATTTTCTAATATTAATACACTTAAAGCTTACAATTTATACTACAGATTTAAGATTGCATATAAAACGCAATATGGTTTCAAATCTTTAAACTAACATAAGATTTAAGTCATTACTTAAAAAAACTTGTAACTATTACAGCATCACAGGTTGAAATAGCATGTGAGTTAAATAGTCTTTCTGTAAATTTTTAAATACACCTTGGTGGTTGAAATAAGCCTTCTAAATAAAGAGATGAAGACGATTCTTGATAAATGAAGTTATGCAATTTGTAGTCTGAAAAATCAGGAGCACTTAAATCTACTACATTAGGTGTTCCAAAAGATAAAACAGCAATACTACTTATATGTCTATGATGTTGAAAGGGTAATTGTTCGTGATCTTGCTTCTCTTCTTGATGTGCTTTGTTATGGTCTGATTTTAATTCACCATAATGCTTAGAAACGAATACAAAAAAATTATCACCATATTGTTGATGATGAAACTGAGCATGTTCTATAAACTCATCCAACTGAATGAAATCATTCATCTTTAGTCCAATACTTTGGAATAAAAAAACAAAAGACAATATGATTGAAAAGCTTTTCACTCTGTAAATATACGCTATTTAAAATAATGTACCTTGACCAGACTGATCTTCTTTAGACTCAGATGTGTCATCAGAAGAATCTTTAGACTCTGAAGATTCAATGGTTTCATCTACTACTTCAATATCTGCTGCAGGTACGTCTTCTGGAGCTTCATAAGGCAATGGTTCTAAAATATTGATTTGATTAACTTTATCCTTAGTCAATTGATTCCCTAAAGCAGAAATTCCTTTTATAGCGATAAACTCCTCAAGGTTAATAGTTTCATTCTCTTTTCTATCTTTGCCTCGCTCTTTAGTAAATTCAATTTCAGCCATAGGCTTCCAATCGGTAGATACTATTTCTAATTGTGAATTTGGATGCTCAGAAATAAAAGATTCCTCTTTGCCTTCATTTTCAATTAAAAAACGTTTAACATAATACATTTCTTTTTCGCCATTATAATAAATAACAGATATTGGTTTTTTAGGAATCCATTTTTCTAAGACAATCATATCGTCATCAAAATGAGTGGTCAATTCTGGTAAGATGGTTTTGAGTATACCAGATTGCGTGATGATTAATAAACGATCTTCGCCTCTAAACTCTCCAATTAACTCACCTCTTGCATCGACATTAAGTCTTTGAACCGTATCATCAAACCATATTTTTCTTGGCTTTAAAGTCGATACACCTTTTTCTTTAAGTTCTATTTTCTTAACCGAATATTTAGTAACTAGATTTCCTTTAGATGCACGACCTTTAATCAAGACCTCTGCAAAATCGATGTCCCATTTTAGTTTTTTGATACTACCCGCTTGACGCAAATGAATCGTTATCACTTCTGCTTCACCATTTGGATTTGCTGAAAAATAAAGCACCTTTGAGCTTTTGTTACCATTAGTCATATCATACTCACGATCTCGAGTTACAGATGTGACTGCGAAACGTTTAATATATGTTGGTCCTTTGCTGCCATCACGATAAATCATATTGTAAATGGTACGCTTGTCTTTTTTCTTAAAGACAGCCACATGAATAATATCTTTGCCTATAAATGTTTTGCTATCGACTTTTGTGACCATCATTTTTCCATCATTGGTAAACACAATAATGTCATCAATATCACTACAATCACAAACATATTCATCGCGTCTTAAAGAAGTCCCTATAAAGCCTTCCTCTCTATTGACATATAGTTTTGTATTTCGGATAATTACTTTTGTGGCATCAACATCTTCAAACGTTCTGATTTCGGTTTGACGTTCACGACCTTCGCCATATTCTTTTTTAAGGCGTTCGAAATATGCGATAGCATAATCGATTAAATTTGCCAAATGATGCTTTACTTCAGCAATTTGATCTTCAAGAGCATCAATTTTTTGCTGCGCTTTGTCAATATCAAACTTAGAAATACGCTTGATTCGAATTTCAGTTAAACGCACAATATCCTCTTCGGTAATGGCGCGTTTTAAATGTTTTATATGTGGTTGTAATCCTTTGTCTATTGCTTTAATGACACCTTCCCAAGTTTCTTGATCTTCAATATCACGATAGATTCTTTTTTCAATAAAAATTCGTTCTAAAGACGCAAAATGCCATTGTTCTTCAAACTCACCAAGTTTAATTTCAAGGTTGCTTTTTAAAAGCTGAACGGTATTATCTGTTGAACGACGTAACATTTCAGTTACACCAACAAAAAATGGTTTATTGTCTTCAATTACACATCCTAATGGAGAAATTGAAGTTTCACAACTTGTAAACGCATAGAGCGCATCAATTGTTTTATCTGGTGAAATTCCTGAAGGCAAATGCACTAAAATTTCAACATCTGCAGCTGTGTTATCTTCAATTTTTTTAATTTTGATCTTACCTTTATCATTCGCTTTTAAGATGGAATCAATTAAAGATGATGTATTTGTTCCAAATGGAATTTCAGTAATAACAAGAGTGTTTTTATCGAGTTGAGAAATTTTAGCTCTTACTCTTACCTTTCCTCCTCTTAAACCATCATTATAATTAGAAAAATCTGCAATTCCAGCAGTTGGAAAATCTGGAAGTATGGTAAATCGTTTTCCTTTTAAATGCTTAACAGATGCATCTATGAGTTCAATAAAATTATGAGGTAATATCTTGGTTGATAATCCAACAGCAATACCTTCTCCTCCTTGTGCTAATAAAAGCGGAAACATTACAGGTAAATTTACAGGCTCTTTTCTACGTCCATCATAACTAGCCTGCCATTCTGTAATTTTTGGGTTATACACAACATCTAAAGCAAATTTAGATAATCGAGCTTCAATATAACGAGAAGCTGCAGCACGATCTCCTGTAAGTATATTTCCCCAGTTTCCTTGTGTATCAATCAACAAATCTTTTTGTCCGATTTGAACCATTGCATCAGCAATACTAGCATCACCATGTGGATGATATTGCATTGTATGACCTACAATATTTGCGACTTTATTGTAACGTCCATCATCAAGATCTTTCATAGAATGCATGATACGACGTTGCACTGGTTTAAAACCATCTTCAATTGCTGGAACAGCACGTTCTAAAATCACATACGATGCGTAATCTAGAAACCAATCTTTATACATACCAGTAACTTTGGTAATGGTTTCATTAGTATCGTCTTGTTCGTTGATTAAGTTGTTATTGTCATCGCTCATTAATAAGAGGCTTTTTTATTAGCTTTTACGATTTTTTTCAAGGATTGTCTTATGTATCTACGTTTACGTTTTGTAACTAAAGTGATGTTGAATGTCTCACTTCGTTTACCACCACGAGAATCTTTTATATAAATTGATAGTGTTCTGTAAATGATATAGTTTTTAAAACTATAAGCTATTAAACTTTCTTTATCAAATTCAACAACACGTTGTCTGTAGTTAAAATAATCAGAAATTAATAATCCTTTATTTGTTAATATTACTTTATCACCATCACTATCATATTCAAAATATTTACAAATAAAATGGACTAAGAAAAATAATCCTGCAAATACTAAGGCAAAAGTTACGGAACTCAAAGTCGCATTACCACTAAAAATTCTTAGTGAGGTTATAAAGATAGGTAAAGTAATGGCTAAAACTAGAAATATAAAATAGACTGATACAATTATCTTTTTAACATGTGAATTATTGGTACGCATAAACTTTTCTAGTAGTTCAATTAATATTAAAATTATTAAAAATTGATGACAATTGCTTCTTTTCTAATTTTAAATTTAGCACACTATCATTTTCTGTTTTAACTTTTAAAGTTAAGGAATTTGAAGTTTTTAAAACAGATTTTTTAATTATAAAATCACAAAGATCAGCTGTATTTACTTCTTTTCCGTTAACTTCAAGTATTTCGTCTCCATAAGAGATTTTAGTTTTTAAATCTTCATCCCAAACATATCCAATAATCAATTTATTGTTTTTTAATGTTTGTGTGAAACCAAAATCGCCATCTAAATTTAAAGAATCATTGTATGAATTAAAATAAAATCGTTTATTCTTATAATCTATTGTCATTATACCATGATTTAATAACTCAGCACCAATTTTTGAATGACCTCCTTTTGTTGTATGTGTTATCGCATCATTAATCTCAAAATCATTAATTATTATTTTCGGTAAATGAACTCTTACTTGACTATCAATAGGAACTTCTCCAAACAAACTTAATGATGATGCTCCATCACTTTTTCCTATGACATTAAAAATATGTTTAACTTTAAATTTGTGGTAATTATCTTCTGACAAATCGTAGAGGCTTCCCATTCCTGTATCTATCAGAACCATCTCTCTGCCTTCGTCTACTCCTTTTAAATCTATCCAAACATAAGGACTACTTTGGTCTCCTATTAACTTGAGTTTTTCAGATTGCTTTTTATCTAATTTTAAACGTTTAATATCATCTGTTAATTTTAAAGTCTTTTGTTCTGCATTTATTTGAATAATAGAATGACGAAGCATATTACTTCCTATAAAGCCATCAATCTCAAAACATTTAAAGATATCACTCCCATTGAGATCATAAACTAAAGTTGAAAAATTTTGAAATTCTACAGAACCAAGTTTCAAGCTTTCTATAATAACAATATCTAAATCTTGGCTGATTTTATTAGCATCACTTGTTGAAATGGTAACTTTATGTTTTGGCTGTATCGCCTCTCTTACTTCCTTGGAAATAATATTTGGTGCACCTGTATCTAATAAAAAACGATACGTTTTTCCTTGAATAT
>Ga0209344_10003586_pt1 | contig 15128 bp, 14 predicted proteins | sample Cruoilmetagenom6_FD_187293 | JGI IMG/M metagenome (GOLD analysis project Ga0209344, IMG submission 187293) | Oil polluted marine microbial communities from Coal Oil Point, Santa Barbara, California, USA - Santa Barbara Oil Seep Sample 6 (SPAdes)... | ecosystem: Environmental > Aquatic > Marine...
TATATATAGCCGTCATATACTCCATTTGATTTATCTATTGTAATCCAAGGTCTGTCAATGGGCCATTTAGTACCATCATAATTTGCATTAATTACTTCAGTTGGTGTGTTCCAAGACAATCCTCCATCTAAAGATTTGCAAATATATACACCACCATTAACAGGTGGGTCAATTCCGTCAAAATCAATATAGCAAACAAAGACGTCTCCATTTTGGTTGAAATCTATAGATGGATCAGCAGAAGAATATCCAATCACTGTATGAGGTAGTTCTGCAGCAGAACTCCAAGTTTGTCCACCATCAAAACTTGTTTTTGTCTTAATTTTAAATTGATTGGAAAAATTAACCCAACCCATCCAAGCCACTACCAAATGCTGTGAGTTATTGGGGTTTATAGATAAATAAGGTTCTCCGTCAAAAACATTTCCATTAGATATGTTTTGGTTTTGTCCAAATGATGATAAACTCACAAATAGTAAAATCGATATTGAAATTCCTTTCATCTTTTTTTTGTTTTAATTGTGGTTCAACACATGCTTGATTTTATATGTTTGGTAACAATTTTATATGTGTCATGTTACACATATATCTATTATACCTACTATCAAATATAACAAATTATAGTTCTTGTAATTTATCGTTTATTTGAACTTTAGTGAACGTACTCTAACGACCTGTTAAACGCAGTTCTACTTTGCGAACGAAAAGATAATAAATTTAAGCAACAATGATTTGAGAATCTGCCTGATGTTGATTTTCATGTCTCAAATTATTGTTTGTCGACTAGGTAGCGCAGCTACCGTAAGTTGTTAAATTTATTAGATTGGGAGTTCAAGAAGTAGAGTCAAATTGCTTTTAGCTACTGTTATGTCTCGTTAAAGGCTTGAGCCTGTCAGCTGGAGCTGTAGTGGCTATATATGCCTTAAGCAATTTGGTTTAGCAGGTCGTTAGGTCACATTTTACTTGTGGGGTGGGAGTGCGTAGCACGTAACAACGCAAGTCAGCTTCAGCTGAATGTCTTGTCCTGAAATATGGCTACAGGTTAAAATTGAATTTACGCTGATAATTTACCCGCCTGTCGGACGGGCAGGTATACCATATTTGGTGTTTTAAAGTCTAAAGATAAGTGTAATCTTATTTCGTTGTATAAATTAATTGCATTTTTTGTTGCTCTCTTTGCATGCGCTACACTGGCGAAGTTTTGATCGAGATAGAATTCATCTTTTAAGATTCCGTTTACACGTTCTGCCATGGCGTTTTCGTAACAATGGTTTTGTTCTGTCATACTGATGCTTATCTTATTTCTTTTAAGTATTAGCGTGTATTGATTGCTACAATACTGTATTCCTTTGTCTGAATGATGAATAAGTCCTTTAATACTTCGACTACGTTCAGTACAGGTGTTTTTAGTTTGATAAATGGCCTTATTAAGTGCTCTGACACATCCATTAAGTTCAAGACTATCACTAAGGTCATAACCGACAATCTTTCTAGAATGCATGTCTGTAATGAGTGCGAGATAACAAAACCCTTTTACAGTTCTTATATAGGTAATATCGCTCACCCAAACTTGGTTAGGTTTGTTCACTTCTAGATTTTTAATAATGTTTTTGTACTTATAGAACCTATGCAACGAATTTGTTGTTCCGAAGCGGAATATCCCTGAAGAGTACATCACATTATTATTGAAATTGAAGATTAAGGTCGTGTAATCTGGATGCGATGCTTCTAACCAACTTACGATATACATTCTATCACCAATCTTACGAGAGTTATATGATAAATCTTGGTTTTTGTGCCCTTTTCTTGGGCCAACGACCCATTCGTATTTAAGCTTACCATCATAAAATTCCATGTGTATTCCTCCGCCATTTTGATAGTAATAATTCATAGATGTACCATCCAATAAATGTTCTGGTTGTTTTGCCTCTGCCTCTTTTTTTACCTGTTTTAAAGAAGACCCCGTTTGTTTTTCTTGTGCGCTTGCAAGCTTTGAATTTGCTATTGTGATCAGTATTAGAATAATCGCAACTCTCATTTTGAATAGTTTAAAATGTGGATATATTATTTTCAATTTTTTTACTCGGAATTACCCAAATCAGGGCTACAATAAAGTAACAGGCTACAGATAGCCATGGAACGAAGAAGGCCAGTACCACACCAATAAAGTAAAGCATTAGCGATAATTTTTCTTTGATTCCGAAACCGAGTATCGTTTTTAGGTTAAAATCTTTACCGTGAAATTTAACAATGGAGGCTTGTAGGAATACAAAAGCCACAGCGCTCATCAACAAATTGAAACCATAGAAAGCCAGCGGAGCCGCTTCAACATGGTTTTCACCCAACCAAGAAGTAGTAAAAGGAATTAACGATAACCAGAACAACAGGTGTAAATTGGCCCATAAAATCCTGCTATTTACCTTTTCCGTTATCTGGAATAAATGGTGATGGTTATTCCAAAAAATGCCTACATAAATAAAACTCAATACATAACTTATAAATATAGGCAATTTAGGCAGCAGTGCCTCCATCGTAGTTTCTTCAGGGGCTTCCAATTCCAACACCATTATGGTTATAATAATGGCAAGTACGCCATCGCTAAATGCCTCCAATCTGTTCTTTTTCATTCTACTAAATTTTGGTCGGTTACGTGATGAATTATCTCGTTGAATTTCAGTTTCAAATCGTGCTTGATAAGACTGTCCCGTATAATTGGCTCTATTTCTTCCTGATATTGCTTTAGCTGCGAAGCCGAATAAATTTTTCGAATTTCCTGGGGTTCGTCTCTTAGTTTGCTATTCAACTTAGGGCGCACATATTTCGGTAGGTTTAGGTATTCAATTTTTACATGATTTGTTCCAGCTTTCTTTATTTCCAAAAATAGTTTGTCGATTAATTCTGGTTTCAACTTCATATGCGGCAAAAAGGGCCCAACAAAAGCATAGGTTAGTATTCCAGCCTCGTTTAATTTTCTCAATGTTCTTATTCTCGTGCTAGCCAACGGAGCTCTTACTTCCAAAAAACGGCTTAACTTATCATCCGAGGTGGTTATAGAAATACCGACTTCCGAATGACGAATCTGTTTCAAGATTTCTACATCATCCAATACCATTGGTGATTTGGTAAGAATACTTACTCTTCCCTGATATTTTTTTTCGGCAAATACTTTCAGGATCCCCCTTGTCAGACGATACTTTTTTTCTACCCCTTGATAAGGGTCGGTTATGGTACTTATGGCAATTCTTGGATGAGGGTCTTTTTTTAGATGGCGTAAAATATCTTTTTGCATCAACTCGGTCGCATTAGTTTTTACATAGACATAATTCCCCCAATTTTGATTGGTCTCGCCAACAAATCGCTCCATAAAACTGGCGAAGCAATACATACAAGCAAATTGGCAGCCAGTATATGGGTTTATAACATAATCAGCACTTGGTACATGAGTACTTCCAACGATGGACTTAGCTTGAATTTCTTTGATTTTGAACGACATTAATTTTTTTGATGAATTACGTCGCAAATATATAGGTAGGTTACCCCCACAAAAAGGTTATTCCTTTTAATAAAATATTAATAATGGTAAATCTTATAATGAATAGCTATTGAAGTATGCTTTCTCGAAATTGTTTAGGAGTTTGTTGACTATGTTTTTTAAAAAATTTAGTGAAATTGGTAGGCTCATCGAACCCTAGCATAAATGCAATTTCGCTAATATTATTCGCTTTATCACATAATGACCTCTTAGCATTTAGAATAAGCGAACCATCGATAAATACTTTTAGTGACTTATTTGTAATGCGTTTGACTGTGGAATTTAGTTGGTGGTAGGTCGTACCAAGCATATTGACATAGTCAGTTGCACTTCTGGTATGCTCAATATTTTGGTCGATTGCTTTTTGAAGTTGAATGAATTGTTCTTTTGATTCTTTATCCGAGCGTCTTTCTTCCCGAGACAATTGTGATTGGACTTTTACAATAAAGGTTCCTAGTAAGGTCTGTAATAGCTCCTGTCTAATGTTATTCTTTACCAAGGAATATTCATTATTTATTAATTCAATCAACGCCAAAAAAGTATCAAATATTTCACTATCGGGAATAGATGTTATGGGATTGTAGATTATAGAATTGAAAGGGTATTCATAGGCTAAATCATTAAATTGAATTTGGTTTTCATACAGGAAGCGTTCGGTAAAAAGAAGGATATAACCATCACATGTTCGTTGTTTTTGCCAAGAATGCACTTGATTTTTGCCAATAAACAAAATGTCTCCTTTTTTTATATCACAGGTGTCGAAATCAATAAAATGGTTTCCTTCTCCTTCCTTTAAAAATATTACTTCATAAAAATCCAAGCGCTTCTTAGAAGCTAAAAATAGGTTATCATTGTAAGTATAAAGGTCTTTTATGGTTAATATTTCAAAACCTATCAGGGACAAATCCTTGCGAAATTGTAGTTCAAAAAACCTATTCTTCATCTAATTGATACTATATTGTTTTCTCGCTCGTGCAGAAATAAGAAATATGTCGTTGATCATATATCTAGTATATGCACATACGAATTTACTTTTTCTTAATAATTATTCATAGTCCCATAAAACGACCCATTTTATGGGACCGATTTCCAGGTTTACATTACCTTTTCCTAGAATGTTCCGTTCGTAGTCTCTTTTAGTAGTTTCGTTAATTCACCTTTTATGATACAGTTTGGTATCAAAAATTACACTGAAAAGATACAACAAATGCTCAAAATGAGATAGATTCATTCAAATTTCACGAAATACTGGAATTAATTACTACTCGTTTTCAACTACTTAGAAACTCACGCTAGACTTCTCCTAGACTTAAGAATTGGACAAGTATAGGGTCATAAAATATTGAAAATGCAAGCGTGGTTGAATTGGTAGACACACTAGACGTAGGATCTAGTGCCGAGAGGTGTGGGAGCCTGCCTGTCGGTAGCCAGATTCTAGTCTCGGAGTTTATCCTGAGCCGAGTCGAAGGACCTGTACTTTGTAAAAAAAATCTTTTTTTAATTGAGAGGCTTTTTCGTTTTATTTGCCCTCATAAAATAGTTTTGGGTAGGAATTTCTTTACTTAAATTGTTTAATCTATATAAATCTAACCAATATGAAGATAGTATTTAGTAAAATCAGTTTATTAGTTATTAGCTATATGTCAATTTTACCTTTGATGTGTTTTTTATTATTTACAAATCAAAGTAAAGAAATGGATAAGCTGTTAACAGTTATTAGAACAAGCACCAATTATTAAATTAATGAACTTTATTTTAAGTTTATTGAGGAATTTTACTGGTTGAGTTGTTATATATATGATGATTGATATAAAGTAATCAGTATGAACTCAAATCTCGCCTTGTTGAGAATTAAGAAGTATGGTTTTAAATGCGAAACTAATATTTAATAAATCAATACTATGAAATCACTAAGAAATCAAATTAAACAGACATTTCAACTACTGGTTTTATGTTTGTCATTAGTATTTTTCAATTCTTGTCAGACTTCAGAGAATGATATCATTTTTAGTTCTGAAGTACTTTTAACTAAAGATTCAAAAATTGTTTCTCTAATGATAGCTGCGGTTGAAGGTAATTCAAGTAATATTTCTTCAAAAAGTATAACTGAAGATGACCAATGTACTGAGTTTGTATACCCAATAACATTTTATGCTTATACTGACGATTCTACTACACCAGAAGCTGTTATAATTAATAATGATGATGAGCTAATTGCTTTTTTAAGTGCATTGACGGCAGGGAATCAATTTTTTATAACATATCCAGTTACACTATTAGATGTTGATGGTGAAGAAACTGTAATAAATGATTACCCAGATTTAGAAGGGATATTGACTATGCTTGTTGATGCCTGTGATGATGATTCTGATGATGATGGAAATGATGATGATGATGGAAATGATGATGGCGATGGAAATGATGATGGTGATATAGAATATGAATATTGTGGTAACGGTAATAATCCTAATGCGAAAGTTATAATTTGTCACAAAGGTCAAACAATATGTATTAGTATAAACGCAATTTGGGGCCATATGGCACACCATAGTGAAGATTACTTTGGAAGTTGTAATAACTAAGCAAAAATTTCAATAATAATATAAATTAAAAAGCATCTCATTGAGATGCTTTTTAATTTTAACAATGTTCAATTTCTATTCTGCAGATTTTACTTTACTGTAAATTAAACTAGCAAGAGCACCCATAATTGCAAAAAATACTATGTAAATTACTGCATTTCCAAGCGTTCCTGTAAGATCGGCCATATTTCCTGTAGCGTAATCTATTAATCCACTACCAAGACCTTTAAGGATACCTAGCCAAACCCCAAATTGGATACCTTGAGAAATACCATGCGCACCTCTGGCCCAGTTTGAATAAATGACAGAAAACGCAAAAGCCATAATTAAACAGCCAAGTGCTAAATGAAGAAAATCTGAAGGGTCTTTCATCAAACCGGGCATCATATGATCTGCAAGCATAAGCTCACCAATGATTCCCCATAATAAATAACCTCCAAAAAAAGCCCATAACCCAGTTACAAGCGTTGAAATTAAATTGGTTTTTGAAAACATAATTTTAAAGTTAATTGGTTAATATAGCACCAAAATAATAATAAAAATTAATTAACTTCTTAATTGTTAACAATTTACATGCCTAGTTTAAAACAGATTTGATTCTTTTAAAAGATTCTTTCAATTCTTCGGTAGAAGCAGCATAAGATATTCGAATATTCTGTGGTGCTCCGAATGCGTCACCAGTTACGGTTGCTACATTAGCTCTGTCTAGTAAAAATAAGGCAAAATCTGAGGCATTATGAATGGTATATCCGTCAATGGTTTTTCCAAAAAAAGAAGAAACATCAGGAAACACATAAAAAGCCCCACTTGGAGTATTCGCAGTCATTCCATTAATATCTTTTATCATATCAAGTACTAAATCTCTGCGTGTTTTAAACTCGTCAACCATATACTGAATTTTAGAAACGGGTGCATCCAATGCAGTAATTGTTGCTCTTTGCGCAATACAGTTGGCACCAGAGGTAATTTGACCTTGCATTTTGGTACAGGCTTTGGCGATCCAAGCCGGGGCACCGATATATCCAATACGCCATCCAGTCATGGCAAATGCTTTTGCAACACCATTTACTGTAATCGTTCTGTCATACATACTTTCAATTTTGGCAATACTAAAATTCGGTTCACCATAATTGATATGTTCGTAAATTTCATCTGATAAAATGTATATATTAGGATGTTTTTCTAAGACTTCCGCCAAAGCTCTATATTCACTTTCAGTGTATGAAGATCCACTAGGGTTATTAGGCGAATTAAAGAAAATCATCTTTGTTTTAGGGGTAATTGCAGCTTCTAATTGATCTGGAGTAATTTTAAAGTCTGTTTCTATAGAAGATGGAATTTCAACATAAGTAGCTTCAGACAACATTGCTATAGCCGAATAACTTACCCAATAAGGAGCAGGTAGCAAAACTTCATCACCGGGATTTAACAATACTTGGGCAACATTGGCAATTGATTGTTTAGCGCCTGTTGAAACTACGATTTGACTTTCATCATAATTCAAGCCATTATCTCTTTTAAATTTTCTACAAACCGCTTCACGCAATTCTAAATATCCATTAACGGGTGTATATGAATTGTAATTTTCATCTATAGCTTGCTTTGCAGCTTCTTTAATAAAATCGGGGGTGTTAAAATCGGGTTCACCCAAGCTTAAACTAATGATATCTTTACCTTGACTTTTTAATTCTCTTGCTTTTGCGGCCATCGCAAGAGTTTGTGAAACTGGTAAATTGTTAATTCTGTCAGAAAGTTGTTGCATTTTTTAGATCCTAAAATTAAGCTACAAAAATAGAGATTATAATGTAATAAATAATGCGTTTAAAATCCTTTTCATATCAAAAAGTTAAATTTTAAACGCATTTTATAATAAAGTGAAATATAAGTTTAGCTAACTAAACTTTAATCTAAGCCATTACCGGCTTTTTGCCTAATTCTTTTAATTGTTGAAAGTGTGATATTATGGCTGCTCTGAAGGATTTATATTCATTATATGGTAAATTAAATTCTTCGGCAGTTTTCTTAACAATTTTTGCTAGATCTTTATAGTGGACATGACTTATATGAGAAAATAAATGATGCTCTATTTGTCTGTTTAACCCACCAGTAAACCAACCTACAATTTTATTTTTAGGTGCAAAATTGGCTGTGGTAAATAATTGATGAATCGCCCAAGTATTTTTCATATTGCCTTCAGCATCCGGCATAGGCATATCAGTATCTGGCATAACATGTGCTAATTGGAAAACTACACTTAAAATAATACCCGCAGTATAATGCATAATAAAGAAACCAATTAATACTTGCCACCATGTATAACCTCCAACAATTAATGGTAAGACAACCCACATTGAATAATACACAATTTTACCAATGATTAACTTAGTCCATTGTGTAGCTGGACTTGGCATCTTGCCATAAGATAATTTTCTTTTTAAATATAAATATGTTTGCTTGAAATCAGTCGTAATAGCCCAATTTATAGTTAATAATCCGTAAAGAAAAATAGAATAATACTGTTGGTATTTATGCATCTTATACCATTCAGCGTTTCTTGAAAATCGAATAATTCTACCAGCATCTATATCTTCATCATGCCCTTGAATATTAGTGTAAGTATGATGTAATACGTTGTGCTGTACTTTCCAATTATAATCATTGCCTGCAAGGATATGAATACTACTCCCCATTAACTTATTAACCCATTTTTTACTCGAATAAGATTCATGATTGGCGTCATGCATTACATTCATCCCTACACCAGCAATACCAATGCCCGTAATTACCATGAATAAAAGTTGTGTCCATGCCGGTAAATTAAGTGTCAGTAATAGTACAAGAGGAGTCAATAATAAAACAAACATGACAATTGTTTTTAAATACAATGTCCAGTTACCTGTTTTTTTAACTTTCTTTTCTTTAAAGTAGTTATTTATACGTTGGTTTAATGTTTTGAAAAACTTGGCAGAATCATGCCTGGAAAATTTTATAGATATATTTGACATAAGAGTTGTTGTCTATTTTTTATAAGTTGCAAAATTACATCATTTTTGGATGCCATAATGTTTTGATGCCTAATTTATACATTTTTTAACAATATAGTTTAATTTTGTAAATCAATTTATGAAAACAATTACCAAGTATTTTAACGATCTAACCGAAGAGAAATTGCATCAATTTGAGCAATTAGAGGGTTTATATAAGGAATGGAATACCCAAATAAATGTGATTTCCCGTAAAGATATTGATGAGTTGTATGTGAGACATGTATTACACTCCTTGGCCATTGCCAAAGTACAAGCATTTAATCCTAAATCACATATTTTGGATGTAGGTACGGGTGGTGGTTTCCCCGGAATACCTTTAGCAATAATGTTTCCTGAAACTAAGTTTTATTTGGTAGATTCGATTGGCAAAAAAATAAAAGTAGTAAAAGAGGTTGCCAATGTTTTAGGATTAAAAAACGTACATGCTGAACATGGAAGAGCTGAAAAAGTGAAAGGTGAATTCGATTTTATTGTGAGCCGTGCTGTAACCAATATGGATGATTTTGCAAAGTGGGTACGCAGAAAAGTTGCTAAAAAGCAAAATCACAAACTTCGAAACGGTATTTTATATTTAAAAGGCGGCGATCTAACTGAAGAATTAGTAAATTTCCCGAAGGCGACTTTATTTAATCTTTCTGATTTCTTTACAGAAGACTTTTTTGAAACCAAAAAGGTAGTACATATTCCTTTGAAACATAAACCTTAATTATTCAACCTCATTACCATTAATAAAAGTTTGAAGAATTTTAATATTCTCTAATTGGTTGCTAGGTGTTTTTAATGGGTTTTTATCTAGAATAATAAAATCAGCATACTTTCCTTTTTTTAAAGAACCTATTTTATCTTCCATATGTATTTGCCATGCGGCATTGATGGTCATTGATTTGATACCATTTAAAATATTAATTCTTTGATTGTAACCTAGTGTGTCACCTTCTTTGGTAGTTCTTTCAATTGCTGTTTGAATCAATCGAAAAGGTTTACTCTCAAACATGGGTTGATCGGCATGCATCGAGTATTTGATATTTTTGTTTTGAGCAGATGCAATAGGTAGTATTTTATTTGCCCTTTCTTCTCCTATAATATGATTTTTCAACGCTCTTCCGTAGTAATACAAATGATTGATATGAAAACTAGGCGAAATATTCAAGTCCTTTAGTTTGTCAATACTTGTATCTGATAATAATAAACAATGTTCAATACGATGCCTAGAATTAGTAATATCCATTTGATCATCAACTTTTTGAAAGGCCTTGAGAACATCAGCATTTGCAATATCACCTTGAGTATGAATAGCAATTTGCCACCCATTTTGATGATGTTTTTTAATAAAACTAACTAGTTCGTCTTTTTTGATCAATGGACTACCTCGATATTCTTCTGGTATATGCAATCCATTTTTTGTCAGGTCAGAAACCATATAAGGTTCATTTATATACATTGAACCTGTATAGGGAGAACCATCATACCAATGTTTTACACCTAAGATCGCATAAAAATCATTGTCCGTTGCTCTTTTTTTTGGTAATAAAAAATCTTTATCATGACGTATGTACATAAAATGTCTGGGGTATTGTATCCTTTTCGGAAGAACTCCAAAGCTTGCTAAAAACTGATTCAGAAAAGAAGATTTAGCGGTTGATAAATGTTCGTATAAGCGCAAAGGTTTTGCATCGTTAATCGTAATACCGGCAGAAACGATTGAGGTATTACCGTTTTTAGCATAATCTTTTAATACTTGAGTAGTAGCATTCATCAAACTTTTAGAAGTAATGATCTCCTTTTTTAGTTGTTCTAAAATAGGAATAAATGCTTCTTGTTCTGCAATCAGTCCTGTTAAGCTCCCATTCTCATCTTTATCATAATAACTAGTTTTTGAAGGGTCTTTTGTTTCATTGTTGATTCCTACCTTTTCAAAGGTCAGTGAATTTGCCCAATAGGTATGCAGGCTTTGAGAAACTAATATTATAGGGTTCTCAGGTGCAATTTCGTCTAAAAAAGTAATATTAGGTGATTCGAGATCTTCCACTAAAATAGGATCGATTCCTTTACAGACAATCCATTCTCCCGGCTTCTTTGTTTTTACGGTAGCTCTCAAGTAATTCCAAACTTCTTCGGCGGTATTATGTTTAAATCCCGAAAGATCGACCATATTGTATAAAAAAGAGGATAAAGCAACATGACTATGACTATCTATAAATCCTGGAAGAATAAAGCCCCCTTTTAAATCGACTATTTTAATTTGATCATTTTTCAAAAGTTCGATTTCCTCATTAGTACCAATAGCATTTATCTTACCGTTCTTTACAAGCATTGCTTCAGCTGTTGGCTCTTCATCTTCTAAAGTTAGTATAGAAGCGTTTATATAAATGGTAGTTTCTGCTTTTTCAAAATCTCTGATTATATATTGAAAGGAAAAAAAAAGTAAAGTAAGTATTACTAGGAGTAAAATAGATTTGAGTTTCATGGTTCTTAAATCTTAATATACCCAAAGATACTATTTTTAGATATCAGGTTTGAAAATTAAAAACTCCTATCAATTGATAGGGGTTTTATAGTGTATTTATTGTTCTAAAAACGGATATTTATAATCTGTAGGTGGTACAAAGGTTTCTTTTATAGTGCGGTTGGAGGTCCAACGTAACAAATTCCAAACAGAACCTGCTTTGTCATTTGTTCCTGAGCCTCTTGCTCCACCAAAAGGTTGTTGGCCTACAACGGCACCTGTTGGCTTGTCGTTTATATAGAAATTACCTGCAGCATTTTCTAAAGCATCTGCAGCATAATCAATTATATAACGGTCACCACTAAAAATCGCTCCTGTTAGTGCAAATTCTGATGTGTCGTCTAGAATTTCCAGGGATTTTTCCCATTCAGCATCTTCATAAACATAAATTGTTAATACTGGCCCAAAAAGCTCAGTGCACATAGTTGTGTATTTAGGGTTTGTTGTTAAAATAACCGTAGGTTCAATAAAGTAACCCTTTGAATTGTCATAATTACCACCAGCAATAATTTCTGCATCAGCATCATTTTTTGCGCCATCTATATAGCTTGAAAGCTTATCAAAAGCCCTGACATCAATTACAGCATTTATAAAGTTTGAAGTATCATCAGGGCTTCCCATTTTCATAGATTTTAAATCTGCCTGTAAATATTTTTTAACATCACTCCATTTACTTTTTGGAATATATGCTCTAGATGCTGCCGAACATTTTTGTCCTTGATATTCAAAAGCTCCCCTGGAAAGCGCTGTTGCAACTTGCTTTGCATCCGCGGAAGCGTGCATCCAAACAAAATCTTTACCACCGGTCTCTCCTACAATTCTAGGGTAGCTTTTGTACTTGCCTACATTTTTTCCTATTTGTTCCCAAAAGCTATTAAATACAGGAGTAGAACCCGTAAAATGTATTCCGGTAAAATCTTTGCTATCTAATAAAACATCTGTAATCATACCTGAATTACCCGTAACCATATTAATAACACCATCAGGAAGACCAGCTTCTTTAAATAATTCCATAATAATTTTTGCAGAATAGACTTGAGAACGTGCAGGTTTCCATATAGCAACATTACCCATCATTGCTGGAGCAGCTGGTAAATTTGCAGCAATAGAAGTAAAGTTAAATGGTGTAATGGCATATACAAAACCTTCTAAAGCTCTGTATTCCATTCTATTCCAGATTCCCGGACTAGAAATAGGTTGATTCTCATAGATTTCGGTCATAAATTCTACATTGAATCTAAAGAAATCGATCATTTCACAAGCTGCATCAATTTCGGCTTGCATTACATTTTTAGATTGTGCAATCATTGTAGCAGCATTCATTTTTGCTCGATACGGTCCCGCTAATAATTCTGCAGCTTTTAAAAAGATGGCTGCACGGTGTTCCCATGAGGTTTTTGACCATTCTTTTCGAGCTTCCATTGCATTTTCTATAGCCTGTTCTATATGTTTTTTTTCAGCTTTATGATACTTACCAACCGTATGTTTATGATCATGTGGTGGATGTATAGAAACGGTATCACCTGTTCTTATTTCTTCAGCACCTATATAAAAAGGAATGTCTACCTGTTCATTATACATTTTTTTATAGGTTGCTAATAATTCATTGCGCTCAGGGCTATTTGGTTTGTACGATTTTACAGGTTCGTTAACTGCTTTCGGTACGTTATAAAATCCGCTTGCCATTGTTTTATTTGTTTTGAGTAATTTGACTATTTTTGGAGCACAAAGTTACAATTTATTTATATAGTTTTTGTGATAGCAATTACACAAATAAATGATTGAACAAATCGGTAAAAATTATGTGCACAGTAACCTATATTCCTTTAGGAAATTCTGATTTTATATTAACGTCAAGTAGAGATATTCCGTTTTCACGGGAAAAAGCTAGTCATCCCCAAAAGATGATAGAAGAAGGTGTTGAACTTTGCTACCCAAAAGATGGAAAAGCAGGGGGCACATGGATAGGATTGAGTGATAAGAAAAGATTGATTTGCTTGTTAAATGGGGGTTTTGAATACCATACTTCAAGGACAAACTATGCTAAAAGTAGAGGTTTAATTGTAAAAGAGTTGTTGAAAATTGATGACCTCCATAAAGGATTTCAAAGAGTAGATCTTGAAAATGTAGAACAATTTACCTTAACAATTGTTGATTGGCATAAGGAATTACAGCTCATAGAATTTGTTTGGGATGGCACAAAGAAACATATAAAATTAATGTTGCAGGAACCCCATATTTGGTCTTCATCTACATTGTATGACAAAAGCGTAAAGCAACTTCGTCGTGAATGGTTTTTAAAATGGCAAAAGGATAATGTAATCCTTAACGGAGTCGAAGGGTCTCAAAAAAGTATTTTAGATTTTCACCACAATGCTGGCATTGGTGATACTTTTATTGATGTAATGATGGATAGAGGTGTGGGTGGCACAGTAAGTATTACATCTATAAAGAAAAAGAGCGACCAACTTTCGATGCATTATGAGGATATTTTTACCAAAGAGAAATCAGCAATACAAATACCATAAACATACTTTTTTGCAACTATTTTCGTTAAATTTGCTACTAATTAGTTGCTATGCATAAAAAGGGAATCACATTTGTTTTTTTAGGATTACTATTTCTTTGTACAGGCTGTTTTGAAATTGTTGAAGAAGTTAGTTTTAACAAAGATGGATCAGGTCATGTTACACTTACCTTAAATTTAAGTAAAAGTAAAACGAAATTAAATTCAATAATGCTGTTGGACAGTATTAATGACTACCATGTTCCTTCTGAAGTAGAGGTAAGAAAACAAATAGCTGAGGCGGTTAATAGGGTGAAGAAAATTGAAGGTATTTCCAACCTTAAAAATACAATGAACTTTAACGATTATATATTTACATTTTCATGTGATTTTGCAGATACTGATGCTTTAAATACCGTTATTTCAAATTTTAGTTCCAGAAAAGATGCTACTCTTATAAAGCAAAATAAACATTTCAACTTCGATAAAAGTAAAAATACCTTTACTAGAAATTATCATTATAATATCGCTAAAGAATTCAAAAAAACGAAGATGGAGGATAGAAAAGTCTTTGAAACAGCTTCTTTCACTACAATTTATCGTTTTGAAACACCTATTGTTACTTCAGAAAACCTAACTGCAAAAATTGCTAGGAGCAAGAAAGCGATTATGTTAAAAGTGAGTGCACACGATATAATTCAGAATAAAAATTCAATCAAAAATCAAATTAAATTACAACCTTAAATACTATGAAAAAGATATTACTAATTATTGCTATTTGTATTTCATATATAAGTACAGCTCAAAATCTAGAAAGTAAAATACCTAATACTGCTAAAGCAGTTGTTTCTATGAATGGTGATCGGTTATTTGAATTGGTTTCAACGTCTGATTTTGATAAGTATGATTTTGCTAAAAAAATGTTCAAAGAGTTTCATAAAAAAGACACCACACT
>Ga0209344_10003587_pt1 | contig 15124 bp, 12 predicted proteins | sample Cruoilmetagenom6_FD_187293 | JGI IMG/M metagenome (GOLD analysis project Ga0209344, IMG submission 187293) | Oil polluted marine microbial communities from Coal Oil Point, Santa Barbara, California, USA - Santa Barbara Oil Seep Sample 6 (SPAdes)... | ecosystem: Environmental > Aquatic > Marine...
AAGGTATCGTCGGCAATGGTCTTCCGGTGATATCAATTGCCATGCTGACTTTGGTTCTGGGCCTGCAGGAAGCTATTGCCCTTGCTGTAATTCCGGCTTTTGCAACCAATTTTTGGCAGGCTTGCCATGGCGGATATTTCAGGTCATTGCTGGTTCGCCTCTGGCCATACCTTCTGTGCTCGATGATTGCCGTTCTTGCCGGTACAAAACTGCTGATCGCCGTAAACCCCTCCGTACTGATAGTTATTCTGGGCCTGCTGATCGGCGCTTATGCCATTCTGGGCGTCGCCGGCAGGGAATTTGCCATTTCGCCGGCCTGGGAAAGATCGGCCGGCCCGATTTTTGGCACTATCACCGGCCTGATCGCCGGTATGACCGGATCGCCTGCTTATCCCGGAATGTATTTTCTCAACGGCCTGGGGTTTTCACGCAATCAACTTGTGCAGGCGCTGGGTATCTCCTTTTCAGCGGTTACCCTTACCGTTGCCATATCCATGAGAAGTAATAATCTTCTAAGCCTCGAGCAGTTTCTTGTTTCATTCAGCGCAATAGTGCCGGCGATGGTTGGCATGGTGATAGGCACGCGCATACGCCACAGGATATCGGAAGCCTTGTTTAAAAAGTTGTTTTATTCAAGTATGTTGATGCTCGGGATTTATCTGGTTACACGCAGCATCTTGCGTTTGATCTGAATACCACAAATATCTCTGTCACCATCAGGTCAAATGTTCCAACTAAGTCAGGCAACATCTAAAACAAGTCGCCCTGATCTATTGCGGCAGGTTTGGCTTTTGTCTGCGAAGTTTTGGCAGCAGAAGCACCGGCATCGATTGTTTGTGCCTTTACTTCACCGTCTTTCATTCTAATTCTGACCATGGCACTGGATCGAAGGCTGCCGGCATTGGTAATCGCCTTGCCCTTGTCATCCATAATCACTGCAAATCCGCGATCAAGGACACTCATATAAGACAATGAACCCAATAACCTGTCGGCCTGCTCAAGCCGGGCAGTGTTTTTATCCAGTAAATGCCGGATGGCTCGTGAAATTCGTCGATTGGTGTTTTCGGTTTTTTCAAAGCCGGATTTTACCTGGTTGGATAATCCATACCAGCTAAGACGGGCGGCCGTTTGTTGATAGCTGGCACGTTTGGCATTGGCGGCAGTTGCTAATCCCTGTCCAAGACGCAGCGCAATCGTATCAAATCGCTGTCGTGGAATATCCAGCAGGCTTTGCGGTGTGGACAGCCCCCGTTCAGCCGCTCTCATATGATTTTTTTGCGTGTCGAGCACCCGGCGGATGCCGGTTTGAAGTCGCGCACCTAAGGTGGTGGTTTTGGCGTTCAGATCAGCGCGAACCGGTACCGCCATTTCCGCTGCCGCAGTGGGTGTAGGGGCACGGATATCGGCTGCCAGATCAATCAGGGTCCAGTCGGTTTCATGGCCCACGGCAGAAATCAGCGGAATTTGTGAATCGGCTGCTGCACGAACCACGATTTCCTCATTAAATCCCCAAAGATCCTCGATACTGCCACCTCCTCGGGCAACAATAATGATATCAGGCCGAGGCAATGACCCGCCCGGCTGGAATGCATTGAAACCGTCAATCGCCCTGGCCACTTCGGGCGCGCAATTTTCGCCCTGCACCCGAACCGGCCAGACAATAACATGTAAGGGGAACCGGTCTTTCAAACGGTGCAGGACATCGCGCACCACTGATCCAGTTGGTGAAGTGACGACACCGATTACTTTCGGCAGATAAGGCAGCAATTGCTTGCGTCCCTCATCGAACAGGCCTTCAGCAGTCAGCTTTTTCTTTCTCTCCTCCAGTAGCGCCATCAATGCACCGGCACCTGCGGGTTCAATATTGTCGATGACAATCTGGTATCTGGAGGAACCCGGAAAAGTTGTTAATTTTCCGGTGGCGATGATTTCCAGGCCCTCTTCCGGGCGGTGTTTCAGGCGGGTCGCTACGCCCTTCCAGATCACACCGTTCAGCACCGCTTTATCGTCTTTAAGATCCAGATAAATGTGGCCTGATGCCGGTCTTGATACCCGGCCCACTTCACCGCGCACCCGAACATAACCAAAATTGTCCTCAACCATTTTTTTCAGGTTGAAGGAGAGTTCCGATACGCTCAGTTCCAGTGCGTTGGTATTTTTATCAGCCATTTTGCCTTTGCCACATACAGGACTAATTAATCACCGGAACATTTTCCCAATGATCATCGCATTCGCCTGGAAAATTATCGCTTCATGAATTTGTCAAAAATTGATTCGACGCCCTGTTGATAATCGTTATCAACATCGCGACCGGTCTCAAACATGTCGCCAAAAAGATCTTCCAGGCCACCTTTTTGTTTGCCCGGTGAACTTTGTCTGGTAAATTCATCTTCCGATCGGTTGCGGTCATAGCGGTCTGCCGGTCCAATATCTTCAAACCCGTCAGTGATAACCTCATCAACCGGTCGGGTTTTTTGGCGTCTGGTTGTTTTGGGCGCATCTTCAACAGGCTGATAACGTCCACGCTTGCCTCTCAGCATTTCCTCGAATATTTGCCCCATTTGGCTGTCTTCGCTGTAGGAACGTTTATTTTTGCTCTTCGTTTTGCGTTGCGAGCCACCCATCATTTGTTCCAGCAAGTCGCCTAATGGATTGTCTTTCTTGCGCCGCTTTTTTGATCCCTTGCGGGTTGTTTTCTTTTGATTTTCACCAATACCGTTTTTGACCAGCTCCCCCAGTATATCGCCAAGAATACCCCCGCCGCTGATTTGGCTGGCATTGGAAAGGTTGAGATTTGTGCGTCGTTGCGGTTCAACCTCACCGGTTGACTGTTTATAGACGCCGCCCATCACCATTGAGGCGAGAACGGGTAGCATTTTCTTGATGGTGTTCTCATCGACACCGCTGACACTGGAAGCCTGATTGGACAGCGCCCGACTGGCTTTTTTCGAGCCAAACAGGTGTTTGAGGATGCCTTTGCCATCGCGGATGCCATCATCGGTAAATGCCGACCAGGTATCATCAATATATTTTGCATGGTGCCCGTCGGAGAGGCTTTGCAGAAAGGCACCTAGTTCCTTTGGCTTTGATGTATTGCGCTTTAAGCCGGTGGAAAATGCCGGCAACAGCGCTTCTATGGCTTTCTCAGCGTCTTTGGAATCAAGATCAAATTGCTGTTTGATTTGGGAGAAACCATCACCTTCAAGTGACTGAAGCAACATTTCGACAAGGGGTTTCATAATGGCGTTCTTCGCTTTTTTGAAATTAATTCTATTCCTGCAGACAACTTAAACAGGTGTTAACCATAAGCAATCTAAAGTGTATTCAGTAGGCTTTCAACAGGTAGGCTACAAATATTGAAAACAACCAGACAGGCTCCAAATACAAATGAAAAATAATTCTGTTGCCAATTCAAAGAATCTCGCCCCCAGAAAGCGTTCGGCACGTACGGAGAGATTGGGCTATATTCTTTTTGACAATCAGACGGCCACTGTGCCTTGCAGGGTTCGGGAGTTTTCCCAGCAGGGAGCCGTATTGACAATGGATGGATGGATGGGGGTGCCGGGCAGTTTTTCACTGTTTGTTGATCCCGAGAATTCACGTTACACCTGTAAGGTAATTTCTCAACGCGGCAATTCCGCCAAAGTGAGTTTTGCTGCCTAACCGAATGCTTCCGTGCAAAGAAGAAGCGGTTTAATAGGCATATTCCTCGAAAATTTTACTCACATCACCCTGCCATGAGCCGTTATACAGCTGTAGTAATTTGTCTGCATAGGTCAAACCACTGGCAATTGACTCACGCAACGGTTCAAGAAAAATAGCCTCATTTTCGCCCAGCGCGTTTTCATAATGCCGCGCTTGCAGGCCAGCCATTGAAATATTCAGCACATTCTTGGCATGGACTAGCATTTTTTCGCCGTTGATTTCAGCCTTAAAGCCCTGTGCCGGAACATCATCACGCAACTGCTGGACCATTTCCGGAGTCCAGTCACGGCAGTAGTCTTCAGCCGCAGCCAGCGAATCTTCATCATATAACAGGCCGACCCAAAAAGCTGACAATGCACAAATTCTGCGCCAGGGGCCCCCGTCTGCCCCTCTCATTTCAAGAAATCTTTTCAGTCTTACATCGGGAAAAAGCGTCGAAAGGTGGTTGGTCCAGTCCCCGATATTGGCAACCGGGTCATTGACCTCGCCTTTTAGTGCACCATTCATGAATTGCCGAAAGGTCACATGGGTACAGTCGTGATATTTGCCATCGCGAATAACAAAATACATTGGAATATCCAAAGCCCATTCGACATAGTGCTCAAATCCAAAATCATTGTTCAGCATAAATGGATGATAGCCACCGCGTTGATTATCGACATCTTTCCAGATTTCACTTCGCCAGGATAACAAACCATTGGGTTTGCCTTCGGTGAAGGGTGATGAGGCAAATAATGTCGATGCCATTGATTGAAGCTTAAGCGAAACCTGCAATTTCCGGCGCATATCCGCTTCGCTTTCAAAGTCGAGATTTACCTGAATAGTTGCCGTGCGGTACATCATATCATGGCCCTGGCTGCCCACTTTCGGCATGTAGTTGCGCATAATATCATAACGGCTCTTGGGCATGCGCGGCGTTTCTTCAAAAGTCCAAAGCGGGCTTGCACCAACGCCTAAAAATCCAATTCCCAGATCAATTGATATTTCCTTTAACATCGCCAGATGGGCATTTGATTCGCGACAGGTCTCGTGGATGGTGGTCAGTGGTGCCCCCGAAAGTTCAAACTGCCCGCCCGGCTCCAGAGAAATAGCACCGCCCCCATCGGGTGCCGCCAAGCCGATGATGTTGCCATCATCAACAATGGCTTCCCAGCTGGAAATCTGCTGCACCCGTTTGAGTAGCTCCTTAATGCCCTTTGGCCCCTCATAGGGCACCGGTGAATTGCATTTCAAATAGAATCCGAATTTTTCGTGCTCGGTACCAATTCGCCACTCGCTTTTGGGTTTGCAACCCGCCTCTATCCAATCAACAAGTTGATTGTTATTTTCAATAGGCCTGTTGTCTGTTGTATCGCGTGCCATGTATTATCCGGTTTTATAGGTGGGCATTGTTAGATCAGAATATTCTATAGCCGAAAATTTGAGATCAGCAATTGCAAAGTTGCTTTTTACCAAATGACGGCGGGCCAGACTGGCTTTGGTTCATTGTCATGGTTTACATTGCCTCAGGCATTACAGCTATTCAATGCCGGTCAGGCAAGCTCTTGAAAACCAAATTGGATCCGGTCGACTACCAGTCGCCAGCGATTGCCTGAACCACCGCCAGTGCGGCAACCGCGGCAGTGTCTGCTCTTAAGATTCGTGGTCCCAGGGAAATCGGAAAAACAAATGCCAAAGACCTGAGCTTCCGGCGTTCTTGCTCGCTGAACCCGCCTTCCGGTCCTATCAGCAGTGCCAGGCTTTTTTTGTCCAAACGCCGAAGCGTCTCAATGCTGTCTGTCTTATCTGTTGCTTCATCACAATAGACAATGGCGCGGACGTCATCCCAGTTGTCGAGGACTTGATCAAGCGCTATCGGATCTTGCAGCTGGGGAATTGTCAATATGCAACATTGTTCTGCGGCTTCCACAATATTGGCGCGCAGCCGCTCCATATTCAGTTTTGTTTTTTGCGTATATTCAGTAATCACCGGCTGTAATTGACCAGCACCCATTTCGACGGCTTTTTGAACCATATAATCCAGTCGGCCTTTTTTTAACGGCGCAAACAAATAGATGAGATCATAAGGCTGCGGCTGGACCCGTGTTTGTGATATAAGCTGTACAGAACAGCTTTTCCTTCCCTGGGCGTCAATTTCACCCAGCCATTCTCCATGACGGCCATTGAACAGCAATATCCTGGCACCGGTTTTCATCCGCAAAACATTAAGCAGGTAATTGGCCTGAGAACGGTCCAGGGTTACAAGTTGCTGATTGTCCAGATCCGAAGAAACAAACAATCGCTGGGTGCTATAATCGTAACGCTGGATCAACAACTAAACCCCTATTTTTTTCCTTCAATGACTATGACATGCAGGCGCAACGGACCGTGGGCGCCCAATATCAAAGTCTGCTCAATATCCGCAGAGCGCGAAGGGCCGGTAATCATGTTGACTGTTCTTGGCAGTTTTTCGTCCGCATATTGAGCCCGCAATGCCTTCCAGCTGTTTTCATAACTGTTCTGCAGGTCTTTCTTGCGCAACAATACGATATGGTTTTCCGGAAGGAAATTGAGTGACGTCGGATTTTCGGGACCTGAAGTTAATACCAGCGTACCGGTTTCTGAAACACCCCCTTGCGCGTGGCTGACACAAACCAGGTCCTGCCCATCGCTGGGGCCATATCGCAATTGTGGCGGCACACCTTCCCAGACCAGTTTTTCCAGTCGGTAATCGCTGCCCATGCGGATGCTGGGCGGTAAATTATGTCTTTGCAGATAACTCATGATCTCTTTAGCCGCTTTCGCATAAGATTTCACGAGCTTGAAACTTGCCTCTGAAGCCTGCACTTTTTTGCTGAACTGTAAAAGTAAATCCTGTTTTGGCAGCGAGGCACTTGCCGGGATTACGCCGCGCGGATGTTCGCTGATGCGGGTAAGCACTGCCTGTCTGCGTTCTTCATCAGACGTATGAACGGTACGTTTTTTTCTCAGAGAACCTTTAATTTTCTCCATTATTTTTTCGCGCGAACTCATCTGCCTTTTCTCAGTCTGCGTTTGTAAAGCTTCATGAATGTTGCCCCCTCCGGAGCCGGCATAATTCGGTGTTTGGTCCAGCCTTCTGCCATTGGCAGTTTCTTGATACGTTTGGATGATCCGCCCCGTATTGCCATCATTCGCGCAGCCAGTGAGGTTACCATTCGGTACAGAGTCCGGTGTTTGGCAAACCATGCCCACAATTTGAGATTTCTACGATGTCCGGCAGGCTCCAGATGTTGTTCGAATTCACGCTCACGCCAGGAGCGCATCATTTTTGGCAGTGGAATATGCATTGGGCAAACCGCTTCGCAACGCCCGCAAAAAGTTGATGCGTTTGGCAGGTGGCCGGCTTGTTCGACACCGATGAGCGAAGGTGTCAGTACCGCTCCCATCGGCCCGGGGTAAACCCAGCCATAGGCATGACCCCCGACTGCCTGATAGACCGGGCAGTGATTCATGCAGGCACCGCATCTGATACAACGCAGCATTTCGGCAAATTCAGTTCCCAGCATCGATGATCGGCCGTTATCCAGCAAGACCACATGATATTCCTCGGGCCCATCGACATCCTGTTTCCGCCGCGGTCCCGTTGACAGGGTCGAGTAGACAGTCATTTCCTGTCCTGTTGCCGACCGGGCCAGAACTCTGGTGATCTGCGCCAGATCTTCGAGTGTTGGCACAATTTTTTCAATCGATGCAAGCACCACATGAACCCTCGGGAGGGTTTGGGTCAAATCACCATTGCCTTCATTGGTGACAATCAGCGAACTGCCGGTTTCTGCGACAAGGAAATTGGCTCCGGTTATCCCCAGATCAGCTGTCAGAAATTTCTCCCGCAAAACCTGCCTTGCTTCACTCAACAGTGTTTGGGGCTCGACCATCGGCCGGTTTGGCGACAAGTGGCTATGCTTTTTTCGAAATTCATCGCGCACCTGATCGATATTGAGATGTACAGCAGGCGCAATAATATGGCTGGGATTCTCACCACGCAGCTGGATAATATACTCGCCGAGATCGGTTTCCACCGGCACAATACTGTTTGCCTCAAGGAATTCATTCAGGCCGATTTCTTCCGAAATCATTGATTTGCCTTTGGTTACTGTCCTGGCATTCGTTTTTCGGCAAATATCCATGATGATGCCACGTGCCTCTGCAGCGTCCGCAGCCCAGTGTACCTTGCCGCCATTCTCGATCACTTTTTTTTCGTAATGATCCAGATAAAAATCTAGATGCGCCAATGTATGATCCTTGATCGCACGGGCGCTATCGCGCAGGGCATCAAATTCCGGCAGATCGTGGCGAGCCTTGGTCCGTTTGGTGGTAAAATTGTTTCGCACATGAAACAAAGCGCTCTGCAGTTGCTTGTCTTCCAGTGCCTGGCTTGCAATGTTTTTGAAATCTGGAGAACTGACTTTCAATCAACCTCTCCCAGCTATCGGTTTGCCATCACACATATCAGCCAGAACCTCGGCCACGTGCCGGACTTCTATTTTGCTGCCCTGATATTTCAGTTTTCCTGCCATATTCAACAGGCAGCCCAGATCACCGGCCAATAACAGGTCCGGTGTCACTTTTTCAATATTCGCGGTTTTTTCGGTGACAATTGAATTTGATATTTCAGAATATTTAACGGCAAATGTACCACCAAATCCACAACATACTTCGCTATCATCCATTTCATGCAGACTGAGTCCCTCAACGCTTTCCAGCAATTGCCTGGGCTGGCCTGATATATTTAACTCACGAAGACCCGCACATGCGTCATGGTAGGTCACTTTTGAGTTCAATTTCGCCTTGACCTCGGTAACACCCAATATCTCGGTGAGGAAACTGGTAAGTTCAAACACCTTGGAAGAAAACTGAACCGACCGCTGGTTCCATTCGGGTATATCGCGAAACAATTCCGGGTAGTGAATTTTCAACATGCCGGCACACGAACCCGATGGCGCCACAACATACTCGTATTTTTCAAAAGCCTCGATCACCTGCTTGGCAATATCAAGCGTGTCTTTTCGATCACCCGAATTCCATGCTGGCTGTCCGCAGCACGTTTGGCGAACCGGCACATGAACCTGACAACCGGCATCTTCCAAAAGTTTAATTGAAGCAAATCCAACAGTCGGGCGGAATAAGTCTACAAGACATGTTACAAACAAGGCAACTTCGCGCGAAGGGCTGGTTTCATCAATGTTGCTCATAAAAAATTTCCAATCGCAAAGGTTTCTTCATGCCTTTTATCTGGTTACACATTTTGTTCTGATTGCCTGATATTGTTTTCAGTTCCAAAGCGAGAAACAGGTGTTGATGGCAAATACTATCTTTATTTGCATTGATTCTATCCAAAACACCAGATGCACGGCATAAATTTTCAACACACCTGCACCAATCCGATGTGTAATTAGTAGGGGTCTGTTACCACGTGCCGGAAGTTCTTCACCTATTGTCGGCAAACACGAAAAGCACTGAAATTTCGTAATTCGATGGACCCCGTTGAAGATGCATGGCAAAATACCGGTGAAGTTGTGCAGGCTGCCATAATTGAGCAAAAACCGGAGTCAGGTTTACCATGTCCCAGATAACGATGCCGCCACCCGATTCCTCAATTCTGGATCGCAGGGAACAATTGATTGCCGGCCTGCGCGCGGCTGCTGACCCTGAAAATGTCATTACTGATCCGGTTGAAACCCTGGCCTATGAGTGTGATGCTCTGGTGGCCTACAGTTGTCCGCCACTGGCTGTTGTTTTGCCCCGGTCAACTGAGGAAGTTGCCGAAATACTCAAATATTGTCACCGCAATAAACTGCCGGTCATTCCGCGTGGTGCTGGAACATCTCTGTCCGGCGGCGCCTTGCCGACCGCTGATTCAGTGGTTATCGGGGTTTCGCGGTTGAATAAAATTCTGGAAATTGATTTGCCAAACCGCTTTATTCGCATTCAATCCGGCATGACTAATCTTTCAGTTTCAGCAGCGGTTTCAGCCGACAGCTTTTTTTACGCACCTGACCCTTCGAGCCAGCTCGCTTGTGCCATAGCCGGTAATATTGCGATGAATTCAGGCGGGGCACATTGCCTGAAATATGGCGTGACCACTAATAATCTGATGGGGGTACGCATGGTGACAATGGCCGGTGAGATATTGGAAATTGGCGGCTCACACCTGGACCCGGCAGGTTATGATCTGCTTGGCATCATCTGCGGGTCGGAAGGCCAGTTTGGCATTGTTACCGAAGCCACTTTGCGTATCCTTGCCAAACCGGAAGGCGCCCGGCCAATCCTGATGGGTTTCAATTCCAATGAAGTTGCCGGTGCCTGTGTTGCTGATATTATCAAAGCCGGTCTTTTGCCTGTGGCCCTGGAGTTTATGGATAAGCCGGCGGTGATTGCCTGTGAAAATTTTGCCAGGGCAGGTTATCCAACCGATGTCGAGGCTCTGCTGATCGTTGAGGTTGAAGGCTCGGACAGTGAAATTGATGACCAGCTGGAAAAAATAAAACGCATAGCAATCGGCCACAACCCGCAGGTATTGCGAGAAAGTGAATCAGCGGTACAGTCCGATTTGATCTGGAAGGGAAGAAAAGCCGCATTTGGCGCTATGGGGCAGATGGCGGATTACATGTGTATGGACGGAACCATTCCAACATCGCAATTGCCTTTCGTCCTTGGCAAAATGCAGGAAATGGCGAAAGAATATGGATTGCGTGTGGCCAATGTGTTTCATGCCGGCGATGGCAACCTTCATCCGCTGATTTTGTTTGATGCCAATAAGCCGGGTGATCAGGACAAATGTGAAAATTTTGGCAATGATATTTTAAAATTGTGTGTTGAAGTCGGTGGTTGCCTGACGGGCGAACATGGTGTGGGGATAGAAAAGCGTGAACTGATGTCTATACAGTTTAATGATCAGGATCTGGAAATGCAGATGCGTGTCAAAGATGTGTTCGATCCCCAATGGTTACTCAATGCGGCCAAGGTTTTCCCGATCGAAACCAGCCGTCCACGACGCACCAGTAATGCACAAAAAGCCGCCTGATATGCCAAACCCTAAACAAGTGACTGAGCCAGCAAGTGAAATTGAACTCGCTGAATTTGTTCACCGGGCAGCGCGGGACAAATCCGCACTTCGCATTGTTTGTGGTGGAAGCAAACAGGCCCTCGGGAACGCTGTCATCGGCAGCCAGGTCTCGACCGCCAGACTTAATGGCATTGACCTCTATGAACCTGCCTCACTGACCTTGGTCGCTGGTGCCGGTACGCCATTGAAGACACTGGAAAACGAATTATCCATCCAGGGCCAGCAACTGCCATTCGAACCAGCCGATTATCGCTCTCTGTTAGGCAGCGCTGGTGAACAGACCATTGGCGGTATCGTTGCCTGCGGGATATCCGGTTCACGCCGAATCCAGGTTGGTTCCTGCCGCGACTCGCTGATTGGCGTGCGGTTCATCAATGGTGAAGGTGATATCATCAAAAGCGGTGGCAGAGTGATGAAAAATGTCACCGGCTATGACCTGGTTAAATTGCTTGCCGGCTCCTACGGAACCCTGGGAATTATCACCCAGGTATCATTTAAACTGCTTCCTGCTCCTGAAAAAACAACCACGGTGATATTGCATGGCATGGATGACACACAGGCTTCGGCGGCGATGAGCAAAGCTTTGGGATCACCTTTTGACCTGTCTGGTGCCGCCCACTTGCCGCAAATGGCCATCGGCAATAAGCAATCGATGACTTTATTTCGCCTTGAGGGTTTTGAAAAGTCTGTCAGTTACCGCGCGCAGCAACTGGCTGAATTATTATCTTCACTGGGTGAAGCCGAGATTGAAGCCAATTCCGAAGCGGCAAGAAAGCGCTGGAAACAGATCACCGATGTCGAGGCATTTGCTAAAAAATCAGGCGCTGTCTGGCGATTGTCATTAAAGCCTGGCGATAGCCCGCAGGTGGTAAACGCCATCAGGCAATCGCGTGATAGTGAGGTTTATTATGACTGGGGTGGTGGTCTGGTCTGGTTGTTAACGCCATTGACCGACAATTGCGGTGAAAAAATTATTCGCCAATGTGTTAATCAGGCCGGTGGCCATGCAACTTTGATACGCGCTGACAAGGAAAGTTTCACCGGCAATGCCTTTCACCCGCAGCCTGAAATTGTAGATAAACTGTCTTCAGCCCTGCGCCGCCAGTTTGATCCCCATTCAATTCTTAACCCCGGCAGAATGGCTACGCTATAAAATGCAGACAGATTTCACCATCCAGCAGCTTCTCGACCCGGCCGTGGCCCACAGCGAAGCAATCCTGAGAAAATGCGTTCACTGCGGATTCTGCACGGCGACCTGTCCAACCTATCAGATATTGGGTGATGAACTGGATTCTCCGCGCGGGCGAATTTATCTGATCAAGGATATGCTGGAGAAAGACCGCCCGGCTGATGAAAAAACCGTCAAACATATTGATCGTTGTCTTTCCTGTCTTTCATGCATGACCACTTGTCCCTCCGGTGTGCATTATATGCATCTGGTAGATCATGCCCGCGCTCATATTGAAAAAACTTATAGCAGACCATTGCTGGATCGCTTGTACCGCAATCTGCTTGCACTGGTTTTACCTTATCCGGAGCGATTTCGATTGGCCCTGCGTCTGGCCGGATTTTCCAAGCCATTTGGGAAATTGTTCTCTGCCATACCGGCATTCAGGCCTATGCAGGCCATGTTAAAACTGGCGCCAAAAAAGCGGCCTGAATACCAACGAACTTTCCAGTCCGGTGTTTTTCCGGCGATCGGCAACAAGCGCTATCGTGTGGCAATCCATTCCGGCTGCGCTCAGCGGGTACTTGATCCCAATATCAACGCCGCCACTATTCAACTGCTGACACGCTTTGGTGTCGAAGTCGTGGTTTTAAAAGACGAAGTCTGCTGTGGTTCGCTTGTCCATCATATGGGGCGCGAAAAGCAGGCTGAATATTTTGCCACCCAAAACATTTTGGCGTGGTCAAAAGAACTTGCAGGAGATGGCCTTGATGCCATTATCATCACTGCTTCGGGTTGTGGTACCACGATCAAGGATTATGGGCACATGCTGCGCAACTCCACCCAATATGCGTCTGAAGCCAAGACAATTTCCGAATTGGCAAAGGATATCACCGAATTCCTCGACAGGCTTGCTTTGCCAAAAGCTGAGGATCAGCAAGATAAGATTTTGGCCTACCACTCAGCCTGTTCCATGCAGCATGGCCAAAAGATAACGGAACTTCCAAAGCGACTGCTCAGAAATGCCGGCTTTCAGGTCCGGGATATCCCGGAGGGGCATTTGTGCTGCGGCTCTGCTGGAACCTATAATATTATGCAATCGGAAATTGCCGAACAGCTAAAAGTACGGAAAATTCAAAATATCAATTCGGTTCAACCTGACATCATTGCCACGGGTAACATCGGCTGTATCACCCAACTGTCATCTGGGACAGATATCCCGGTTTATCACACGGTTGAGCTGCTGAACTGGGTTTATGGCGGCAATCTGGCCGACAAGTAAAAAATAAACCCGCCAAAATGACGGGTTTATCAATCAGTTGTCAGGAGATAATTGGTTGGTTGTCATCCACCAAAAAGAGCGGTCAGCGGATTTGAACCCTGAGTATAAATCTTTGAAGAATTTTTACCTGGTCCGATGACAACAACATTGGTGCCTACCTTGGCTCTTGAATAAAGGTGTTCAACGTCCTTGTTCATCATCCGGATACAGCCCGATGACATATTCAGTCCGATTGTCCAGGGCTGGTTGGTGCCATGGATGCGATACATCGTGTCACTGTTTCCTTTGTAAAGATACATTGCACGCGCGCCCAATGGATTATCAACGCCACCTTTCATCGATGCGGGAAGGATAACACCTTTCCTTCTTTCACGCGCCCGCATTTCTGGCGGTGGGGTCCATGTTGGCCATTCCTGCTTGCGTTTGATTTTCACACTGCCATTCCAGCCAAAGCCTTCGCGTCCAACACCGACACCATAACGCGTTGCGCGATTCTTGCCGGTCACATGGAACAGAAACTTTTTATCAGTATCAATGATGATGGTTCCAACCGGTTGACTGGTGGAAATGGCGACAGTGCGCCTATTAAATTTTCTCGGAGGTGGTTTTTTGTAACGCATCCGCTTTGCCGGATCAAAATCCACCCAGGTTCTTGTCGCATGATCAAAATATCGTTCCGCTGCCGCCTGAGGAACAGAAACAATATTAGCAAACATCAAGGTGCCAAACACCAAAGCTGTTGCAATTGTTATTCTTCTAAACATCTAAATACCCGTTTGTGTTTTTATGGTCCAAAAAGTAAGAATTTAGCTAGCCGCTGGACTGGACCATATAAATTCAGCTCGATTTATACAAGGCGAAACCGCTCAAAAACACCAGTGCTCAACAATATGTGATATTTTAGGCACATATCCAACGGCAATGAGATTACATGTTTGGCATGTGGGCGTTCCAGGAATCCGAAAAGGCCGGCACAAAGGCCGGCCTGGTTTTAAAATTGCGAATCATTAGATCATCAACTGACAATCACCTTTGTGCCCACACCGATGCGCTCATAAAGGTCCATCACATCTTCATTTCGCATGCGGATACAACCCGATGACACCGCCCGTCCGATGGTCCAGGGCTGATTGGTGCCGTGAATTCGGTAGAGTGTACTGCCAAGATAAAGTGCTCTGGCGCCCAGTGGGTTCTGGGGCCCGCCTTTTACAAAACTTGGCAGATCACGGCCCTTTTTCTTTTCACGTGCGATCATTTCCTGGGGCGGACGCCAGTCTGGCCACTCAGACTTGCGGGTGATCTTGTGGGTACCTGCCCACTCAAATCCGGGCTTTCCAACACCCACGCCATAGCGTCGCGCCTGGCCATTATCGAGCACCAGATACAAAAATTTCTGGTTGGTATCAATTATCACGGTACCCGGTGATTTTTCAGTCGAATAGGAGACAATTTGCGGCTCAAAAGAGGGATCCATCTGCCTGGTCGCACTACGCTTTTTAGGCGACGAAGAAACTGACAATTGCGAGGTCGCATTTTGAAAGGCAACCTGCCTGGGTTTAGGGGTGTTATAACGCGGCGGATTATTGTCCCGTGTCCACTGACCGAATGCCGGCACTGTTCGCCGTTTTATTCTGCGGCTGGTACGTGTTTGCCAGAGTGTTTGGGCAGGTTTTGCTTTCCGCACAACCCGGGTACGATGCTTGACCCTCACGCCGCGCCGGGCAGCCGGCGAAGCATTGAGTTGCAACATCCACGGCGCTGTCAGGTCCGGAGATAATACAATCGGGGGAGGTGTGGCATAGCGCTGACCGGCACTGGCGGGTCCCAACAGAAGAAAAATCGAGATGGCGGAATATATTAGTATCTTATGGAGACTGTTTTT
>Ga0209344_10003591_pt1 | contig 15117 bp, 14 predicted proteins | sample Cruoilmetagenom6_FD_187293 | JGI IMG/M metagenome (GOLD analysis project Ga0209344, IMG submission 187293) | Oil polluted marine microbial communities from Coal Oil Point, Santa Barbara, California, USA - Santa Barbara Oil Seep Sample 6 (SPAdes)... | ecosystem: Environmental > Aquatic > Marine...
CAGAGTATTTCCGGCAAGATGAATCCCGCTCAGAGGCCGAGGCGGGCGCGCAGTGATTGCGGGCTGTCGCCCTGGGCGCGGTAGGTGGCGATGGCGCGGGCATCGTCGCGTTTGGCGAGGCGCTTGCCCGCGGAATCGCGGATCAGGCGATGGTGGTGATAGAGCGGCACCGGCAGTTCCAGAAGCTGTTGCAGGAGAACATGGATCTGCGTGGCCTCGAAGAGGTCCTGGCCGCGGATCACATGGGTGATGCCTTGCGCCGCGTCATCGACCACGACGGATAGGTGATAGGAGGCGCCAAGGCCGGGGCGCGCCAGCGCCACATCGCCGACTCTGCCGGTCATGTCCTCCGGCGTGATGCGCCCGGTTTCGCCCGCAGGGCCGGTGCCGGTTTCGGTGAAGGTGACGGGTGGTGCGTCGAGGCGGGCGAGGGCGCGCGCCATGTCGAGGCGCAGCGGCATGTCGGGCATGGCGCCCGAGGGCGGTGCCTTGGGGCGGCAGGTGCCGGGATAGATCAGCCCGTCGGGGCCGTGGGCGGGCGCGCCTTCCTGCGGGGCGGAGACGGCGGCGCGGATATCGGCGCGCGAGCAGCTGCAGGGATAGAGCAGGCCCATGTCCCAGAGGCACTGGAGCGCGGCGCGGTAGGCGGGCAGGCGCTCGGACTGGCGCAGCACGGGGCGGGGCCAGTCGAGCCCGAGCCAGGCGAGATCGTCGAAGATCTGCGCCTCGTATTCGGAGCGGCAGCGGGACGTGTCGAGATCGTCGATGCGCAACAGGAAACGCCCGCCTGCCGCATGTGCCATGTCATGCGCCAGAAGCGCCGAATAGGCATGGCCCAGATGGAGCGGGCCGGTGGGGGATGGGGCGAATCGTGTGGTGAAGCTCATGAAGGGATGAGATCGGCGGTTTCGCCCAGCCAGTCGCGCCAGGCCGATTTGGCGCGGTCGGTATAGGCCTTGTAGCGGTCACGCCGCCCGCGCCGCCCGCCCTTGAGGCCTTCGACGGGGCGAAACAGACCGAAATTGACGTTCATGGGCTGGAAGGTCTTGGCCTCGGCGCCGCCGGTGATGTGATGGATGAGCGCGCCCATCGCCGAATCCTGCGGCGGCGGGGGGAGGTCGCGCCCGAGGATCTCGGCAGCGGCGAGGCGGCCTGCCAGCAGGCCCATCGCGGCGGATTCGACATAGCCTTCGACGCCGGTGATCTGCCCGGCAAAGCGGATATGGGGGCGGGCGCGCAGGCGCATCTGCGCATCAAGCAGGCGCGGAGAGTTGATGAAGGTGTTGCGATGAATGCCGCCGAGCCGGGCGAAACGGGCGTTTTCGAGCCCCGGAATCATCCGCAGCACCTCGGTCTGGGCGCCGTATTTCATCTTGGTCTGGAAACCGACGATATTGTAGAGCGTGCCGAGCGCGTTGTCGCGGCGCAGTTGCACGATGGCGTGGGCCTTGGTTTCCGGCTGGTGCGGATTGGTGAGGCCGACGGGTTTCATCGGCCCGTGGCGCAAGGTTTCGCGGCCCCGTTCGGCCATGACCTCGATCGGCAGGCAGCCGTCGAAGTAACCGGCGGTCTCGCCCTCGTGGAACTCGGTCTTGTCGGCGGCGAGCAGCGCGTCGATGAAGGCTTCGTAGGTGTCGCGGTCCATCGGGCAGTTGAGATAGGCGGTGCGTTCGGCCTCGGTTTCGCCCTTGTCGTAGCGCGATTGCATCCAGGCCTTGGAGAGGTCGATCGAGTCGAAATAGACGATCGGCGCGATGGCGTCGAAGAAGGCCAGCGCCTCGCGGCCGGTTTCACGCGCGATGGCCTGGCCCAGCCCTTCGCTGGTCAGCGGCCCGGTGGCGATGATCCAATGGCCTTCGGCGGGCAGGTCGTTGATCTCGCCGGGTTCGATGGTGACCAGCGGGTGGTCGCGCAGCGCCTGCGTCACGTCACGCGCGAAGGCGTCACGGTCGACGGCGAGGGCGCCGCCCGCGGGCAGGCGGTGACGGTCGGCCATCGCCATGATCAGCCCGTCGGCGGCGCGCATTTCCCAATGCAGAAGACCGACGGCGTTCTGTTCGTCGTCATCCGAGCGCAGCGAGTTGGAGCAGACCATCTCGGCCAGGTCGCCGGTGCGATGGGCGAAGGTGCCGGTCTTGGGGCGCATTTCATGGATCACCACGGGCACGCCCATATTGGCGGCCTGCCATGCAGCCTCGGACCCGGCCATGCCGCCACCGACGATATGAAGTGTCGTATTCATGCGCCGCGATGTAGGCGATTGCGCGGGCTTTGGAAAGGGCGCGGGAAATGGGGCGGAAATGGGGCAGGGGTGGAAACGGATTGTCGCGTGTACGGAAACAGCCGTCGCAACGTGAAAATCACCTTGCAAGACTTTGATGTCAGGAGGAATCGTGGGGTTGACGCAAGCCGTAATGCTTTGCTGCTAAAAACCCGAATTCGAACCAATCGAATGATACTTGCACCAACCCCGCATCAAAAATGGCAGAATTGTGCCGGGCGGAAAAACCAGTGTTCTGGAAACGGTTTGTTTCCTTTTGGGCAACGAAAGCGGTAAATCCCTGCGCCGGATCAATAAATGCCATCCAGGGCGAGCGGCGATTTCGTCGGGAAATCGACACCAGCTGCGTTTATCGTTGCCTTTCAGGGGACAATTTGCGCCCAGGAGCGTTGATTATGGCGCGGGTGGGGTCAGTCCTGATGCCAGTCGGGGGTGCGCTTTTCGAGAAAGGCGCTGATTCCCTCGGCTGTGTCCTCGACCATCATGTTCTCGACCATCACCGCGCCTGTATGGGCATAGGCCTGATCGAGGCCCATTTCGATCTGGTCGTAAAAGGCGCGTTTGCCGATCCGCACGGCGGTGCCGAGCTTGCTGGCGATCTGGCGCGCCAGGGCGTCAGTCTCGGCGGCGAGGTCTTCATGGGGGACGGCGCGGTTGATGAGTCCGAGCGCCGCGGCGCGGTCGGTGTCGATGAAATCGCCGGTGGTCAGCATCTCGAAGGCCTGTTTGCGCGGGATGTTGCGGCTGAGCGCCACCATCGGGGTCGAGCAGAACAGGCCGATATTGACGCCGTTGACGCCAAAGCGCGTGCCGTTGGCAGCCACGGCAAGGTCGCAGGAGGCGACGAGCTGGCAGCCGGCGGCGGTGGCGATGCCGTGAGGCTGGGCGATGACCGGCTGGGGCAGGGCGCGGATTGCCGTCATCACCCTTGCGCAGCGGGTGAAGAGATCGGCGAAATAGGCGCGCCCGCCATCCTCGGCCTGGCGCCCGGCGGTCATCTCCTTGAGATCATGCCCGGCGCAGAAGGCCTTGCCGGCGCCGTCGATGATGACCACGCGGATCGCGCTGTCATCGGCGAGGCGGTCGAACTGATCCTGCAGGGCGGCCAGCATCGCGTCGCTGAGCGCATTGAGCTTCTCGGGGTGGTTGAGGGTCAGCCGGGCGACGGGGCCGTTATCGCTGCGCTCGAGAATTGCCATCTTGAACCTCCGGTTTCGTTATGGGCAACCTTACGCGCGTATGGGCAGGGAGGGAAGCGGATGAGCCTGAAAATGACACGCGCGGCGCTGGAGGATTTCCTGGCGGCGGAATTTCCGCAGGTCGCGGGGGATTTCGAGATCGAGGAACTGGGTGAGAACCGGATCCGGGTGCGGCTGGCGACGGCGGATCGGCACCTGCGCCCCGGCGGGACGGTGTCTGGGCCGAGCATGTTCGCGCTGGCGGATGTGTCGGTGTACCTGGCGATCCTGGCGATGATAGGGCCGGAGGCGCTGGCCGTGACCACCAATTGCAGCATCGATTTCATGCGCAAGCCCGCCGCGGGGGCCGACCTGATCGCCGAGTGCCGGATCCTGAAGCTGGGGCGGGTGCTGGCGGTGGGCGAGGTGCTGATCTTCTCGCTGGGCGTCGATGCGCCGGTGGCGCGCGCGAGTCTCACCTATTCTATACCGCCCGCGCGGGGGTGAGAGGGAAGGGGGGCTGTCTGCCCCCCGCCGCGCCGCTGGCGCGACTCCCCCCGAGGATACTTGGGAACAGAAGAAGGGTGAGGTGGCGTGCAGAAATATGGGGTAAAATGATACCGTAATTGCAACGCATTGAATTTGCGTGATTTATTGCGGTATATGGCTATTGACCTGCGCGGCGCAGGGTTTATAACCGCGCCATCGTATGAAGGGGCTGCGCGATTGCGCGCCCGGCACGTCAACCAAGGGATTTCCCTGCAATGAAAACATTCTCTGCAACTCCGGCAGATATCGACAAGAAATGGATCCTGATCGACGCCGAGGGTGTCGTTCTGGGCCGTCTTGCCTCGATCATCGCCATGCGCCTGCGTGGCAAGCACAAGGCATCGTTCACGCCCAACATGGACATGGGTGACAACGTCATCGTCATCAATGCCGACAAGGTCCAGCTGACCGGCGCCAAGCGCGACAAGCCGAACTACTGGCATACCGGCTATCCGGGCGGCATCAAGTCGCGCACCACCGGGCAGATCCTGGAAGGCGATCACCCCGAGCGGGTCGTCATGCAGGCCGTCAAGCGGATGCTGCCGGGCAACCGCCTGTCGCGCAAGCAGATGACCAATCTGCGCGTCTATGCCGGCGCCGAGCATCCCCACGAGGCGCAAGGCCCCGAGGTGCTGGACGTCAAATCCATGAACAAGAAGAACACGCGGGTGGCTTACTGATGGCTGAAGAAATCAAAACACTCGAAGGTCTGGAAGCGGTCGCCGACGGCGTCGTGGCCGAGGCCGAGGTCGAAACCCCGCGCGAGCCGGTCCGTGACGATCTGGGCCGCTCTTATGCCACGGGCAAGCGCAAGGACGCGGTCGCCCGCGTCTGGATCAAGCCCGGTTCGGGCAAGGTCAGCGTGAACGGCAAGGAGCTGAACAAGTATTTCGCCCGCCCCGTTCTGCAGATGATCCTGCGCCAGCCCTTTACCGTCGCCGGTGTCGAGGACCAGTTCGACGTTCAGGCCACCGTCAAGGGCGGCGGTCTTTCGGGCCAGGCCGGTGCGGTCAAGCATGGCATCTCGAAGGCGCTGCAGCTGTACGATCCGGCGCTGCGCCCGGCGCTGAAAGCGGCCGGTTTCCTGACCCGCGACAGCCGCGTGGTGGAACGCAAGAAATACGGTCGCCGCAAGGCGCGCCGGAGCTTCCAGTTCTCCAAGCGCTGAGCGTCATCACGACAACGTATGCCGGAAAAGCGCAGCCCGTGGGTTGCGCTTTTTCATTTTGGGGCAGTATCAGGCGGTGCAGGTATCGTTGCAGCTGGCAGGGCGGTGATTGTTAGCATGAAATACAGACGCGAGATTGACGGCCTGCGGGCTGTGGCCGTTGTGCCGGTTATCCTGTTTCACGCCGGGTTGAGCGTGTTTTCAGGCGGCTATGTCGGGGTGGACGTGTTCTTTGTCATCTCGGGCTACCTGATCACGACGATCATCATCACCGAGCGCGAGGAGGGGCGGTTCTCGATCCTGCGCTTTTACGAGCGGCGCGCGCGGCGCATCCTGCCGGCGCTGTTCCTGGTGATGGGGCTGTGCCTGCCCTTTGCCTGGTTCTGGCTGCCACCCGAACCGTTCGACGATTTCCTGCGCAGCCTGTCCTATGCGGCGCTGTTCATCTCGAATGTGCATTTCCTTGAGAATACCGGCTATTTCGCCGAGGCCGCCGAGCTGCGTCCGCTGCTGCATACCTGGAGCCTTGCGGTCGAAGAGCAGTATTACATGGTGTTTCCGCTGCTTCTGGCGCTGCTGGGCGCGTTCGGGCGGCGCAAGCATATCGTGGTGATCGGGCTGCTGGCGGTGCTGTCGCTGGCCTTGAGCGAATGGGGCTGGCGCAATTTTCCCGAAGAGAACTTCTTTTTCACGCTGTCGCGCATGTGGGAGCTGTTTGCCGGGTCGATCTGTGCCTTCATCGTGTTTCGCCGCAGCCTTGAACCCAATGGGCCGCTGGCGGCGCTCGGGCTTGGGCTGATTGTCTATTCGATCTTCTTTTACGACGGTGCGGTGCCGTTCCCGTCGGTCTACGCGCTGGCGCCGGTCGTGGGTACCTGCCTGGTGCTGCTGTTCGCCACGCAAGGGACGATGGTGGCGCGGATCCTGTCGATGAAAGCGCCGGTGGCGATCGGGCTGATCAGCTATTCCGCCTATCTGTGGCATCAGCCGCTGCTGGCCTTCGCGCGGGCGCGCTCGATGCATGAACCGGCGCTCTGGCTGTTGCTGGCGCTGGGGCTGGCGAGTTTCGTGCTGGCGGGCTTGAGCTGGCGCTTTGTCGAGCAGCCTTTTCGCGCGGGGCCGAACAAGCTTTTGCGCGGACGCATGGCGCTGTTCGGTGTGAGCGGCGCCGGGATCGCCGCATTCGCGGCCTTCGGTTTCGTGGGGATGGACCAGAACTGGGCGGAAGCGCGCTATGACAATAAGATGCCGCCGTTCTACAAGGACGTCATCGCCAGCATGAAGGGCCATAACCTGACGCGGGCCTGCTATGCGGGGACCAGGAATGACGAGACCCGTGCCGATCGCTTCTGCAAGGTGTTCGACGGGGCCGGGCCGGGCGAGACGATCGCGATCTTCGGTGACAGCCATTCGCAGGCGATCCTGCCCGCCTTCGAGGCCTATGCCGAGGAAAGCGGTGCGCGGATCATCAAATCCGGGCTTGGCGGCTGTCCGCCGCTGATCGGGACCTATGTGGCCAGCGGCAATTACAGCCTTGGCACCTGCAACACGCTGACGCAGGAACAGGCCGCCTATGTGGCGCAGAACGATGTGACGACGGTGGTGCTGGTGGCGCGCTGGTCGCTTTACGCGCAGGGCGGCTATTCCAACGACCAGCGGCATTTCCTGCTGAATTCGGAGCCGCGCCCGCAGCTGGGCGGGCGCGAGGCATCCTTCGAGGTCTTTGCACAGGCGCTGCCCGCCACGGTGGATTTCTACCGCAGGCTGGGGGTGCGGGTGATCGTGCTGCAGCAATTGCCGGAAATGCAGGTCCATCCACGGCGCGGTGTCTATGCGGCGGTCGCGCGCGGATACACGCCCGAAGAAGCGACGGAGATCTTCGAGGCATCGGCGCTGCCGGTGGCTGAACATGATGCCTTGCAGGCCGCGGCGCGGTCGGTCTTTGACGGGCTCGAGGGGGCCGAGGTGGTCGACCTCGCTGATGTGTTCCGCGAGGACGGGGTCTATCGGTGGTTCATCGACGGGCGCTCGGCCTATAGCGATCTGGATCACGTATCGGGCTATGGCGCGTCGCTCCTGAGGGCGCGCATGGCGGAGGCCCTGTCGCGGGACTGAGCCTGATTCAGTCGTCAGGTGCGATGAGGCCAAGACCGCGCAGGTAGATGCCGATGCCGCTTTCCAGGAGGTCTTCGGGCGGGAAGGGTGAGGCGGTGCCGGGCGAGTTGCGCGCGAAAAGCTCCACGACGCCATGCGACATGGCCCAGATATGGGCGCTGAACATCGCGGCGGGGGGCCGTTTCGAGGGCGGGATGTGCTGGCTGAGTTCGTCGGCGGCGCGTTCGATCACGGCGCGCGCGCGGGATGCCTCATGCGCCAGTTCGGGGGTCCGGTTGACCGAGATGCCGCTTTCGAACATCGCGATGTAGTGGCCCGGATATTGCCGTGCGAAGGCAAGGTAGGCGCGCCCCGTCGCCTCGAAGCTGGCCAGCGCCGACGGCTGACCCTTTTCATAGGCATAGCGCATGACGTCGGCGAAGATGGCATAGCCCTGACGCGCGGCCTCGGCGATGAGGTCCTCGCGCCCGGCGAAATGGCGATAGACGGCGGCCGGGGTGACGCCGGCCAGCTTGGCGGCCTCCGATAGGGTGAAGCCGGCGGGGCCGCGGCTTTCGATCAGGCCGAGCGCGGCCTCGACCAGCGCCTGGCGCAGGTTGCCGTGATGATAGCCGCGTTTAGACATCCCATATCTCGGGACCGCCGCAGACCAGCGGATCGGGCTTGCCGATGGCGCGCAGGTCCTTGTGGGCGTAATCCACCTGAAGCAGGACGTGGCGCAGGGCTTCGATGCGGGCGCGCCGCTTGTCATCCGAGCGGATGATCGTCCAGGGCGCGTGGTCTGTGTGGGTGCGCGCGAAGGTCTCGCGGATGGCGGCGCTGTACTCGTCCCAGAGGCGCAGCCCCTCGACATCGATTCGGCTGAGCTTCCATTGCTTGAGCGGGCTGGCCTCGCGTTTGAGGAAGCGGCGCAGCTGTTCGGCGCGCCCGACATTGAGCCAGAATTTCACGAGGTGAATGCCCTCATCCACCAGCATCCGTTCGACATCGGGGGTCTGGTCGAAGAAATGTTCCCGCGCGGAGTCCGAGCAGAAGCCGAACACCTTTTCGACGACGCCGCGATTATACCAGCTGCGGTCATAGAAGACGATGTCGCCGCCGGCCGGCAGGTGATCGATATAGCGCTGGAAATACCATTGCGTCGCCTCGGTCTCGGTCGGTTTGGAGAGCGCCACAAGCCGCGCGCCGCGCGGGTTCAGATATTCGCGAAAGCGCTTGATCGTGCCGCCCTTGCCGGCGGCGTCGCGCCCCTCGAAGACGATGGCGATGCGTGCGCCGCTGTCCTTGGCCCAGGACTGCATTTTCGCAAGCTCGATCTGAAGCGCTTCAAGTTCTTTCTCGTAATGCTTGCGCGGCAGGCGTTCGGAATGAGGGTAGCCGGGATCGAGGATATCGCCGCTATCGGCACGCCGGATCGCGTTGCGGATCGGTTCGGGGGCGTCATTGGCAAAGAAGGCCGAAATCGCACCATCGAATGGGAGCTCCATGAGCCTCTCCTTTTTTGGGGATACTATGACGGGTCAGTCGGCGGGGTGCAATCCGGCGCGCCCCGCGGCGCGATCGATGGCGGCGACCACGGCGTCCTCGTCGGCGTGCTGGGGCATGTGGCCGGTGCCGGGCAGGCGCGTGAGGCTTGCGCTGTCCAGCTGGCGCGCCAGGGGCTCGGCATGGATGTGCAGCCCGACAGTGGTGTCGGCGGTGCCGTGGACAAGCTCGATCGGCAGGTCCAGCGCATCGAGCGCAGGTTGCAGCGCGGTGATCTGGTCAAGCAGCTGTGCGCGTTGCAGGGCGTTGGCGCGCAGGCTGTTCCGGCGCAGGGTGAGCGGCGCGCCGATATGGGCGATATAGCCGGGCGGCACCGGATCGGGCTCGAAGATCGACGCGACGGCGCGTTCGACCCGTTCGTCCTGCACGAAGGCGGTGAGGAAAGGGATCACCAGCGGCCCCAGCACCGGGTGTGAAAGCAGCTTGTAATAGGCCGAGAGGTCGCTGTCCCAGGGTTTGGCCGGAGAGGACAGCGGCACCAGCGCCGCGATGTGATCGGGGCGATGCACCGCCCATGCCAGCGCGACGGCGCCGCCATAGGAATGGCCAAGCACGATCGGGTTCTCGACGCCTATCTGGCGCGCGGCGTCCGAGAGAAGCTCGGCCTGCTGGCGGATGGTCGCGCCGGACCGGTTGATCCGATCCGTGTAGCCGAGACCGGGGCGGTCAAGGAGCGTCACGCGGTAGCGTTTGGCGAGGCGCGGCGCGAGACTCAGCGTCATGTCGCGCAGGTTGCCGCTGGCGCCGTGGATCAGCACGATATCGGGGCCGCTGCCCATGCTGAGCGCATGGACGCGGTGGCCGTTCACCTCGAGAATGCGGCCCTCGGGGGGAAAGGCGGCTTCGGCGCGGGCCTCCTGGGTGCGGGCGCGCGCTTGGACCACGACCCAGAGCACCGCCAGCGCCAGCAGGAGCGCAAGGGCGATCCTAACGGCCAACGGCATGAAGATCGAAGGGCGTTGTCTGGTAGATCTGGTTGATCCAGTTGCCGTAGAGCAGATGCGCATGGCTGCGCCAGCGGTTCTGCGGCGGGCGCTGGGGATCGTCGCCGGGATAGTAGTTGCAGGGCAGGGTGACGGGCGTGCCATTGGCCACGTCGCGATCATATTCCTGCTTCAGGGTGTCGCTGTCATATTCCAGATGGTTGAAGATATAGAGCGCGCGATGCGCCGCATCCTCGACCAGACAGGGGCCGACCTCGTCACTGTGCAAAAGAATATCGAGATCGGGCACCGCTTCGATCTCGTCGCGGCGCATTTCCGTCCAGCGGCTGACGGGGATCACGCAATCGTCGGAAAACCCGCGCAGATAGGGCGAGGCCGGCGCCATGTTGCGATGGCGGAAGCAGCCGAAGGCCTTTTCGTCGAGCAGGTGTTTGGGCACGCCGTGAAGATAGTTCATCATCGCCATGCCGCCCCAGCAGACCCCGAAGGTGGAATGCACATGGGTCCGGGTCCAGTCAAAGACCTGGCAAAGCTCGGACCAATAGGTGACCTCGCTGAAGGGCAGGTGCTCGATCGGTGCGCCGGTGATGATGAGACCGTCGAATTTCTCGCCGCTGGCCAGCACATCCGAGAACGGGCGGTAAAAGCTGCGCATGTGATCGGCAGCGGTGTTGCGGGTGCGGTGCTCGCTCATGCGAATGAGGCTGAGTTCGATCTGAAGCGGCGTCGCGCCGATCAGGCGGGCGAACTGGTTCTCGGTCTGGATCTTCTTGGGCATCAGGTTCAGCAGCCCGATGCGCAGCGGGCGGATATCCTGACGGTCGGCCTGATCCTCGGTCATGACCATGACACCTTCGCGCGTCAGCACGTCGAAGGCGGGCAGGTCGGCGGGGATCTTGATGGGCATCTGTGGTCAGTCCTTGCTTTGGCAGTCAGGTGCGGCGCGCGAGAGCGGTGGCGATGAGGGTTTCAAAGGCGTCGGCGTCGCGGGTGGCGGCGACCTCGTCGGCGGTGATGGTGACACCCCAGCGGGCCATCGCCTCGTAGCGGGGCTGACGATGGGCGAGCGCGCGCGCATAGGTCCAGCGGATGAAGGCATCCGGATCAACTTCGTCCGCTTGAACGTTGTTTTCACGCAGATATTCATCCCAGGCGGCATCGAGAAACTCGGGCTGGTACGCCATCGGCTTGGGCGCGCGGTCAAAGCGGCGAATGAGTTCCTTCGTATGCGCCTCGGAGCCTTCGATATGGATCAGCAGGCAGTGGCGCGAAAGCTCGTTGAGCAGCGGATCGTCGGGATCGTTCCCATCGACCCATTCGCAGATCGACCCGCCGGTATCGCAGACAAAATGCGGATAGCCGTAAAGCTGACCTGCGCGGGTGATGAAATGCGCGGTATCCTGAAGCGCCGCGATCTCGGCATGGCGGAACTGTTCCTGCCGGCGGCGATATTCGTCGATGGGAAAGCCGCCCTTGTCCGGATCGCCCGGCTTGCCGAGATAGGTCGAGACCGGCGCGAGATTGTCGAAGGTGATGTTCGAGCCGATATAGATCGAATCCGTCAGGAGAAGGTCGCGCAAGAACGGGACCTTCATGGCGTGGGCCTTGGCGTTGTCGGCAATGAGTTCGCCCATGTAGCGGGTGCCGATGCGGTAATCGATCGAGTAGTGGAACCAGTCGCCGGACTCGCGCAGCATGTTCGACAGATGCGTCTTGCCAAGCCCCGACATCCCGAAAAACAGGACGCGCTTGTGCGTGGCGTCGCGCCAGGCCTGGGCGGATGGATAGATCATGGGCGGATCCTTTCTGCCGGGATGTCGTAGCCAGCGGCGCAGGGCAGGTCAATGGCAAGCGGGGGACAACGAAAAACCCCGCCCGAGTGATCGGGCGGGGCGATATCTGCCGTGATGGCGCGGATCAGTAGTTCCAGCCGACCTTGACACCGACACCGATGGCCGAGTTGTCGGTGAATTTCGGACGCAGCGGCCCGATGGCGGTGGTGGCATCGCCGATCCAGGTATAGTTGATGCCGGTCGAGACCGAGAAGTTCTCGTTCTTGTAGCGGGCGCCGACGGTGACGCCGAACTTGCCGCTGGTCGGGCCGAGGTTCGAGACCGGTGTGACCGAGTCGCCGTCTTCATAGGTCAGCGAGACCGAGCCGCTCCAGGTGTCGGTGAACCGGCGGCCAACACCCATCGTGTAGGTATAGGTATCGTCGGCATAGGACAGGAAGGCTGTGCCGGTCGCACCGCGATAGATCAGCGGGTCGATGGTGAAGTCGCTCCAGTTGACCCAGCGGATGCCGCCGAAGATCAGGGTGTCCTTGGCGATGCCGGTCTGGAAATCCAGGTTGACGGATTGCGGGGTCTCGACCTCGGTCTTGGTGACAAGGGCGGTGACCGGCGCGGTCAGGGTTTCCAGCGTGGTATGCGAGGTCTTGATCTTGGAGTTGTAGGTCAGGGCCACGCGCAGGGCGATGTCCGGGCGCTCATAGGATGCACCGGCCACGTAGCCGACGCCGTAATCCGAATCTGCCGTGGCGTTGTAACCGGCGACGATGGGGAAGCGCGCACGCGCCTCGAGGCGCTGCAGGCGAAGACCGCCGTGAATGCCGAAACCGTTATCCATGCGATAGCGCAGAAGACCCGTCAGTGCGGCGGTTTCCAGCGTGGCGTTGCTGGTGGCCAGCGGATAGGGCACGCCGGCGCTGTACTGGACATTGGCGCCGAAGGGCTGGTCGAAGATGACCGCGTAGCTGAGGTTGTCGTTGATCTGCTGCTTGTAGGCCGCGCCGACCTGCCAGTAGGGGTCGGCCATGTTGCCCGAGCCGACGCCCAGCACGCTGCCCGAAACCGAGGGTGAGACCGAGCCGAGGCTGAATTCTGCGTAGTTGCCCTGCTCGAACAGGGCTGCGATCGACTGTCCCGAGCGGTCGATGCCGCCAGCATGTGCCGCGCCGGTGGCGGCGCAAAGGGCTGCGGCGGTCAGTATGGTTCTTGTCATTCTGGTGGCTCCTCCGAATTTCCAGCCATGCTATCGGGAAGCGGGAATGGGTCAATCTTTGACGCGGCGTCAGTTACGCCACGTCGCGAAAAGGTGGTGCGAGCGCAACAGTTAGGCGGGTTTCGGGCCGCAAAACGAGGTGAATCAGCGGGTTCTGGCCACACCCTGACGGCCCTTGCGGGTCTCGGACCAGAGGTTGAGATAGTTCGCGCCAAAGATGATGAGGGCGCCCAGAATCACGAAAAGGTTGATCGGCTCGTCGTAAAACAGCAGACCGATCACCGCGATCAGGGGCAGGCGGGCGAAATCGACCGGGCTGACCAGCGTCGCAGGCGCGATGGAAAGGGCCGTGGTCAGGCAGAAATGCGCCATCAGCCCGCCGCTGGCGATGACCACGAGCCAGGGCAGCGACAGGGCCGAGGGCAGGGCGATATCGCCGTCGATCCCGGCGCAGATGAGGCCGAACAGGCTTTGGCTGAGGGTCATCCAGAACAGGATGCACGCGAGCGTCGCGCCCCGCGTCAGCACCTTGGTCGTCAGGATCGACCCGGCAAAGCCGATTGCGGCGCCCATCGCGGCGAGCGTGCCGATATTGAGCGTGTCGGGGCTGGGCCGGGCGACGATCAGGATGCCGATGAAGCCAAGGCAGGCCGCCAGCACCCGCACCCGCGTCAGTCTTTCGTTGAGCACCAGTGGCGAGAGGATCAGCACCCAGAGCGGCGAGGTGAATTCCAGGGCGAAGACCTGCGCCAGAGGGATCACCGTGATCGCGTAGAACCAGAGATTCTGGCCGGTGAAGTGAAACAGGTTGCGCACCAGGTGCAGGCCGGGGTTACGAGCGTCGATATTTCGCCACGCACCGGTCGCAGAGGCCACGAGCATCACCAGCAAGAGCCCGATCACGCTGCGATACATCATGATTTCAAATGTATCGAGCTCGAAGCTGACCGAGCGCCCGCCCACCGCCATTGCCGAGAACGAGACGACCGCGCCCATCATCCAGAGCGCGGCGCGCAGAACGTCGCCGGTATCGGCCTTGAGCGGGTCGGGAACGCTGGGGGTCATTCCCACTCGATGGTGCCGGGGGGCTTTGATGTCACGTCATAGGTGACGCGGTTGATGCCCTTCACCTCGTTGATGATGCGCGTGGCGGTCTCGCCCAGGAATTCATGGCTGAACGGGTAGTAATCCGCCGTCATCCCGTCGACCGAGGTCACGGCGCGCAGCGCGCAGGCATAGTCATAGGTGCGCCCGTCGCCCATCACGCCGACCGTGCGCACCGGCAGGATGGCGACAAAGGCCTGCCAGATCTCGTCGTAGAGCCCGTGCTTGCGGATCTGGTCGATATAGACTGCATCGGCCTTGCGCAGGATCTCGAGCTTGTCGCGGGTGATCGCGCCAGGGCAGCGGATGGCAAGGCCGGGGCCGGGGAAGGGGTGACGCCCGATGAAGGAGGCGGGCAGGCCCAATTCGTGGCCAAGCGCGCGCACCTCGTCCTTGAACAGTTCGCGCAGCGGTTCGACCAGCTTGAGGCCCATCTTTTCGGGCAGGCCGCCGACATTGTGGTGGCTCTTGATCGTCACCGAAGGTCCGCCCGAGAAACTGACGCTTTCGATCACGTCCGGGTAGAGAGTGCCCTGCGCCAGGAACTCGGCGCCATCGATCTGTCCGGCGTATTTCTGGAATACGTCGATGAACAGGCGGCCAATCGTTTTTCTCTTTTCTTCCGGGTCACTTACGCCTTCAAGTTCACCCAGGAAAAGATCGGCCTCGTCGGCGTGGATCAGCGGGATGTTGTAATGGTCACGGAACATCGTGACCACTTCCTCGGCCTCGTTGTGGCGCAGGAGGCCGTGATCGACGAACACGCAGGTCAGCTGATCGCCGATGGCCTCGTGGATCAGCACCGCCGCCACCGATGAATCGACCCCGCCCGACAGACCGCAGATCACCTGCTTGTCGCCCACCTGATCGCGGATCAGGCGGATCGCCTCGTCGCGGTAGGCCGCCATCGTCCAGTCGCCCTTGAACCCGGCGAGGCGGATGAAGTTCTCGTAAAGGGTCTTGCCGTTCGGGGTGTGATGCACCTCGGGATGGAACTGCACGGCGAAGAAATTGCGCGACAGGTCCGCGGTGATCGCGAAAGGCGCATGGGGCGAGGTGCCATAGACCGCGAAGCCCGGCGCAAGCTGGCTGACATGGTCGCCGTGGCTCATCCAGACCTGCTCGCGTTCCTCGAGGAACCAGCCGTTCAGGAGGTCGATGCGCGATTCGGAGGGGCTGACATAGGCGCGGCCGAATTCGGCGGTGCCGTGACCGCGCTCGACCCGCCCG
>Ga0209344_10003592_pt1 | contig 15116 bp, 13 predicted proteins | sample Cruoilmetagenom6_FD_187293 | JGI IMG/M metagenome (GOLD analysis project Ga0209344, IMG submission 187293) | Oil polluted marine microbial communities from Coal Oil Point, Santa Barbara, California, USA - Santa Barbara Oil Seep Sample 6 (SPAdes)... | ecosystem: Environmental > Aquatic > Marine...
CTTGAGCAAGCTCGGCTGCCACTTGTGCTATGCGTGCTTCTTCGGCGGCATCCAGCGCGAGTTGCTTTTGCTCGGCCTCGCCCATCGCGAAGTTGATCGAAATCAGGGCGCCAGCGACTGAGACCATGAGTACCGCGAGAATGCCGGCGACGAGTGCTTTGTTCCGCTTTGAAAACTTGCTGAGCTGATACCAGGTGCTTGGGGGTCGCGCTTCGATCGGTTCGTTGTTGAGGTAGCGTTCAATATCGCTTCCGAGATCACTTGCGGATTGGTAGCGGCGATCTTTTTCTTTGACCAGCGCCTTGCTGACGATGATCTCGACATCCCCCCGGAAGGTCTTGTTGATCGCACTCAGAGTTTTAGGCTCATCCTCACGGATGACACGGACGGCTTCGTGGATCATCTTCTGCTTCAGGTCGTAGGGCATCTGGCCCGTCAACAGCTCATACCCGATGATGCCCAGCGCGTAGACATCGCTGCGGGTATCCAGATCATCCGGATTTCCCGACGCTTGTTCCGGGCTCATGTACGGGATCGTCCCGATCAACTGCCCGATGTCGGTCTGCATCGTCGCGGTTTGGATGTCTGCGTCGGTGGCGCGAGCGACCCCGAAGTCGAGAATCTTGATCTGCCCTTCGTTGGTGACGAGAATATTGCCCGGCTTCAAATCTCGATGGATAACACCTTTCTGATGCGCATGCTGAACAGCGTCAGCGATCTTGGCTAGTAGCGCGAGTCGATCACGCGTGCCGAGTTTCTTGGAGTTGGCGTAGTCGAGCAGTTCTTGCCCTTGGACAAACTCCATCGCGAAGAAGGGTTGTTGCCCTTGCCCCTCATCGAAAGTTCCGGCCTCGAAGATCGTCGCAATGCCTGGATGATCGAGCTTGCCCAAAATCTGCGCCTCGATCTCAAAGCGGAGCAACAGATTCTTGCTCACCACACCGGCCTTGATCACTTTGAGCGCGACCTTCCGCCGTGGCGAATCCTGCTCTGCTTCGTAGACCGTCCCCATGCCGCCCTCACCGATCTCGCGGAGGATCCTGTATTTACCGATTGATTCGGGGAGCGGCGTCGAAGGCGAATAGCCACCCGGATGGGTGTCAGCCTCCGTCTCGCTTTGCTCGATCGTGGCATCGGGGTCAAAGTCTGGAGAGTTGTTCGAGGGATCGTTGGTCATCATGTCCTATCTGCAAAGTGCATTTATGATCTGACCCATGGTAACAGATTTTACATTGATGGAGTCTACTGCGATTCATCACTCCGATGAGGCCATCACATAGCACATCCTCAATTGAACCTCTTTTTATCGCGAATCATCGAACTCCCACCTGATTCTATTATTAAAATGCTTCACGGGACCGCTTGCTATGAGCAGTTGGGCTGGAAGAGAAGCCAAGATGGCGGGAGGGTGGATTGCATGGCGGAATGCCAAGGGTTCTTGGGTTGGTTGGCTTGTAGGGTGATGAGGGCGGCGGGGGATTCGCCTGGGGTGAGGGTGAATGAGCTTGGGTTGAGGTTGAGGGCTCGGGCTGGGTTTGTGGTTGTCATTTGCAAGAGGGTTTGCATTGAGGTGCCGTCGCGGGTTGATAGGAGGCGCATGTCGTCGAGGGTTGTGATTCGGTCTGGGGTGTTGAGGTTTACGATTGAGTCTGTGCCTAGGGAGACATTGATGTTGGCTTCGAGCATTTTTTCGAAGGGGTGCGGGCCTAGTTTTTCGTAGTGGCCGAAGTAGGTGTGGGCTCTTGGGCAGTAGGCGACGGAGGTTTGGGTTTGGGCGAGGTGGGCGATGGTTTGGCCGGGGGCGTCGTTGACATGTGCGGCGAGGATTGGGAGTTGCTCTAGGACTGGGAGTAGGTGGTCGATGGGGTGTTCGTTGTTGCCGATTTCGTTTAGGATTGAATCGTCCCAGACTCCGAAGCGTTCTAGGAAGCCGCGCTGGGTTCCGGTGCCTTTGGATATGAACTCTCGTTCTTCTAATGTTTCGGCGAGGTGGGTGGAGAGGGGGATGTTGTGTTTGAGTGCTGTTTGTGCGGCCCATTGGTAGACTGCGATAGAAATGGTGTTGGTGGCGTGGGGGGAGAGTCCGAAGGTGACTCCGGTGCCTTGGAGTTGTTTTTGGATATTGGGGAGGTGGGCTTCTAGGTAGTCTTCGAGTGTGTGGATGATGGAGTTTGCGGTTGTTCCGATGCCGAAGAACTCGAGGTAGGAGGTGCCGAGCATTGGGGAGTTGGCGAGGGTGGTGATTGGGGTGTCTTTGAGGATTGCGTTTGGGGCTCCGGCGATGTCCCCCACTGCTATGGTGCCTCCGGCGAGGGACTTTTGGATGCCTAGATTGACGGAGGCGGCGATTGCGTCGTCGTCTAGGAGGCGGTTTGCGCGAATCATGTCGAGCCAGGGGACGAAGCCGCCGGCGGGATCGTGGGGATAGGGGCCGATGTGGGTGAGGTCGAGGTGGGTGTGGGCGTTGATGAGGGCGGGGATGATGATCTGGTCTGGGAGGTCGATTGTGGTGGTATCAGATGGGAGGGGGAGGGCGTCGATCTGGGCTGGACAGCCTACGGCGTGGATTTGCCAGGTGCCGCTTTGGGGGGTGAGGACGAGGGATCCTGGGGCGTAGGAGTGGTTGGCGTCGGCGATGAGGGCGGCGTTGATTCTTATTGGGGAACTTGAGGCGGATGGCGACGGGATGAGGGGGGTTGGCGCATCTGGTGTAGAGCGGTCTGATGGTGTTTTTTGGGGGTTGGTCATGTTCTTTTGGAGGGGGTTGATGGGTGCTAGCCGATGGGATGTTGATGGGTGGGGTTTGGTGAGGTTTGGGGCGCACGATGGGCCGCGGGGCGATACTATCTGTGTGTCAATACTATGAACTCTGGAGCTTGGCGGATGACCGGCTGGCTCGTTGCGAATGAAAGAATCTAAGGAGGCTGAAATGTCGAAATATGGAATCAAACGGATTGCTCTGACCACGACTCTTGTAGCAATCGCTGGGCTCGGGACTGGGTGTGTGAGCCAGGGCGAGTATGACAAGCTTTGGGAGACCAACCGGTCGCTGACGAACCGGAACGCGGAGCTTCAGGGCTCGGTGGACTCGATGTCCTCTGCCAACTCGGCTCTATCGGGTTCGGCTGGGAGTGCGGGGTCTGTGATCTCGCAGTTGCAGGACGATAATGCGAACCTTCGGTCGCAGTTGATGGGTGCTCAGGACTCGCTTGATAGCATTGAGAGCCGAATGAACTCGCTTTCGATCGTATCGCTTGATCCGGCTACGGATCGTGCGCTGCGTGATCTGGCGGCTCAGTATCCGGACATGATTGTGTATGACGCGGATCGTTCGATGCTGCGGTTTGCTTCTGATCTGACCTTTGGGTCGGGTTCGGATTCGATCCAGTCATCGGCGAACGGGAGCTTTGCGACGCTTGCTGATGTTCTGAATGCTGGAGCGGCGGCTGGGTATGACATTCAGATTGTTGGGCATACCGATGATGAGAAGCCGGGAGCGAACACTCGCCGGAACCACGCGACCAACATGCACCTTGCTGCACACCGTGCGATTTCGGTACGGAACGCTCTTGGGAGTGCTGGGGTGCCTTGGGAACGGATGAGCGCGATGGGCTGGGGCGAGCATCGTCCTGTTGTTGCCAACAATGCTGGCAAGGGGACTGCGGCGAACCGTCGCGTTGAGATCTTCCTTGTGAACTCGACGAGTGCAGACTTTACGACTGCGGATGCGCCTGTTGAGATTGATTCGTATGACGCACCGGCGACTTCGACCGGGATTGATCCTACGAAGTGAGTTGGTGAGATTTTGATTTTGAGAGCACTCGGCTTTGGCCGGGTGTTTTTTTGTGGAAGCAAGAGAAGACATGCATTGCCAAAGACGGTCAAAGCATGGCACCCAGAAAGAGAGGAACTATTCGGTGACGCGGGCGGGGGCGATTGCGAAAAAGACGGAGGCGATGAGGGCGAGGATGCTGGCGGCGGCGGTTGGGAGGGTCCAGCCTGCGGCGCGGAGGGCTTGGTTCTCGAAGGTGATTGCTGGGGCTCTTGGGGAGACTTTGAGGGCGGCGCCGTACTGCCAGGAGTATTCTGTGATCTCGCCTGATTCACGCTCTGGGATGGGTTCGCCCTTGAGTTTGGCGTTGTTCTGGCGGCGTTGGAGGGACTTGCCTGATTCTGGGAAGCGGAGCGGTTCGTGGGAGGTGATGGATCCGTCTGTGTTCATTTCGTAGAAGTTGAATCGCCAGAGGTCGCGGCGGGATTCGCCCCAGGCCCAATCTTCTTCGTGCTCGATGGAGTCGAAGTGTTTCTCTTTGGTTGGTTCTGAGCCGAAGGGGGTGCGGGTGGCGATCATGAGTCGGGGGATGACTTCGCCTGAGATAACTTTGGATTCGAGTTCTTTGAGTGACATCCCTGAGCGGTCTGCCATGAGCATCATGGACATCCAGTCGACCTGGCGGTCGAAGAGGGTTGGGAGCTCGTGGCGCGGGGGGATTGCTACTGGGATGAGGAGTTCTTCGTCGGCCCAATGGATTTGAAGGAAGGGGGCGTCGTCGATTGTTGTTTCTTGGATGACGAAGTCGTGTCCAAACATTTCGAAGGTTTCGAGCTGGATGTCGATGTAGGAGAAGAGGGGGGCATCGCGGTCTTCGTTGAAGTTGTGGATGCGCTGGGCGAGTGCGTAAGAGGAGAAGATGCCTGTAATAATTGAAAGTCCCGCGATGATCCAGAGGACTTTGCGCGGGCTTGGTTTTTTGTTTGGTGCTGACATGTGTTTAGTGGCCGGCGTTATTTTCAGCGGGCTGATGGGCAGCGTCCTCGGCAGCATGGCTGTTGTGTGCTTCACTTGGGTCAACGGCGCTGAAGAGACCGGCGGTCAGGCCGGTGCGTGGGACGGCGTGGTTGGCGTCTGGGAGATCGACATGGTGGTCGTATCCGAGTTGGGCAAAGAAGTTGTTGACATCTGCGGCGTGCTGGTGTTCGGCGTGGTGGTGGTAGTGAGCTGTCCAGAACGCGAGTTCGGAGCCGGCGTCTTCGAGCCCTTGCTGACGGCGGAAATCTACGATGCTTAGGCCTGCGGTGTTGAAGCTTGGTGCTGGGGAGGAATCAAAGCGTGCATCAATGGATGGGGTATCGAGACCACTGCCTGTACCACCGACGGCGACGGAGTCCTTTTTCCATTCGTAGACCCGATCGCGGGTGTCTAGATCGATCATGGTGATGCCTAGGAATAGGCCTACACAGAAGAGGCAGAAGAGCAGTGCGAAGGAGTTGAGGGCCTTGTCGTAGCGGAGGCCCATGAAGAACATGCAGACCAAGAGTGCTTTGACTGTTGCGATGGACATGGCGCCGACAACATTGACCCACCATGGGAGGTGGATTTCAAATGCCGACTCGACCCAGCTTTCCGCGTTGTAGAACAGCACGGTAGTGAAGGTGAAGAAGAGGAGAACCAAGAGCACGCCGAGCTGGACTTGCCAGCTGACGACGGGGTGCCCATGGGCGTGTTCTTCGTGGGTTGTTGTGTCGTGATTGGTCATGTGTATTCTCTGTGTGCTAACGGTGGTAAGCGATCACGGTTCTTAACTTTTCGGAATGGTTAGTGGATGAGGTAGAGGAGCGGAAAGAGGAAGATCCAGATGAGGTCAACGATGTGCCAGTAGAGTGCGGAGTTCTCGACCATGAGGTATTCGGTTGGGCCGTAGGCTTGGTACTTCCATGAACGGTAGAGGACCCATCCGAGGAGTGAGGCACCGATGACGACATGGAGCGCGTGGAGTCCGGTGCCCATGTAGTAGAGGGACCACCAGAGGACTTCGTATGGGCTTTCGGCAAATGCGTATGAGAAGAAGGTGCCTGGGGCCTTTCCGTCTCCGAGTTTGATTCGGTATTCGAACCAGAACTTGATACCAATGAACAACAACGCACACAAAATGGTGATGACAAGATTGATCTTGAGCCATTTTTGTTTATTGAGTTGGGCACATCGTACGGCTGATGCGGCGGTCCATGATGAAATCAGGAGGATTACGGTGTTGGCACCGCCGTAGACCCAGTTGAGGTGATGGGAGCCGTTGGACCATGCTTCTGGGTACATCATGCGGAAGACTGCGTAGGCACAGAAGATTCCTGCGAAGAGAAGGACTTCGGTGGTGAGGAAGAGCCACATGCCGAACTTTGAGGCGTCGAAGTCGTCATCGCGGGTGCGGAAGTGCGCGGCGAATGGACGGTTGCGCCAGTGCGTCGGGTGGTTGGCGATGTGCGCCGGTGCCGGTGTTGTGTCTGCATCGAGTGTTGTTTGCATATCTGTTGCTCCGTGTCAGTCTGTCTGTATCTCGATTAGTGACTCGATGGGTTTTCGGGGAGTGGATAGTCTTTTGGATCCCAGTGAGGCGGGACGACTTTATCGAAGTCGTATGGGCCGTGGGTGACGACGGGTTCGTGGTGGAAGTTGTGCTCGATTGGTGGTGATTCTGTTACCCATTCGAGTGTGAGTCCGCCCCACGGGTTTGCTGGTGCTTTATCACCTGCGACGAGTGAGACAACAAATGTACCCAAGTGGACGAGGAATCCGAGGAGGAGAATCCATGAGCCATAGGTTGAGATCACGTGGAGTGTTTGGAACTCATCGACATAGTTGGCGTAGCGGCGTGGCATGCCTTGGGTGCCTAGGAAGAACTGGGAGAAGAAGGTGATGTTAAAGCCGATGAACACGATAACGGCGCCTGCGAGGGCTGCTTTCTCGTTGTACATCTTTCCGAACATCTTTGGCCACCAGTGGTGGAGACCGCCCATGAATGCCATGACGGTGCCGCCCATCATGACATAGTGGAAGTGTGCGACGACATAGTACGTATCGTGGAGGTGGAGGTCTGTTGCGAGGGTTGCCAACGGGAGACCTGTGAGCCCACCGATGGAGAAGGTGAAGAGGAAGATGAGAGCGTAGAGCATCGGGGTATTGATGGCGATCGAGCCCTTGTAGAGGGTCGCGATCCAGTTGAATACCTTGATCGCTGTTGGGATGGCGACGAGGAAGGTGAGTCCTGAGAAGAGGACGGCTGCGAGTTCACCCATAGCGGTGAAGATGTGGTGTCCCCAGACAAGGAACGACACGGCCGCGATACCTAGTGAACTGAACGCGATTGCTCTGTATCCGAAGATATGTTTGCGTGAGTGAACCGCGATGAGTTCTGAGATAATGCCCATTCCTGGGAGGATCATCACATAGACCACTGGATGGGAATAGAACCAGAAGAAGTGCTGGTAGAGGATGGGATCGCCGCCCATTGAGGGGTCGAAGATACCGATGTGCATAACTCGTTCGAAGACGAGCAACAGGAGGGTGATCCCGATGACGGGGGTCGCGAGGACCTGGATGATTGCGGTGGCGTAGACGCCCCAGATGAAGAGGGGCATGTCGAACCAGCCCATTCCTGGTGCGCGGAGCTTGTGTACGGTGACGACGAAGTTCATGCCTGTGAGGATTGATGAGAATCCGAGGATGAAGGCGGCGAGGATCATTAAGATGACTCGCCAGTGGTCGGCGTCTGTGGTGGTTGAATAGGGCGTGTAGAAGGTCCAGCCTGTATCGACGCCTCCTAACAGGATCGAGAAGACCCCGAAGAGACACCCGATGACATAGATATACCAACTGAGCAGATTAAGTCGCGGGAAGGCGACATCTTTTGCTCCCAGCATAATCGGTAAGAAGAAGTTACCGAGGGATGCGGGGATGGACGGGATGATGAACATGAAGACCATGATCGCGCCGTGGAGAGTGAAGATTCTGTTGTAGACTTCATTGGCGTTTTTAGCGCCCATGATGTTTGTCAGGCCTGCGAGGCGTTGGCCAGAGGTGTACTGGATCATCTCGCCCGCTTCGTTCATGGTTTCGACGGTGCGGACGGGGTCGAGGAGTTCGTAGCGGACAGCGAGGGCTGAGACACCACCTAGGAAGAACATGAGGAGGACGGCGAAGAGGTACATGACGCCGATCTTTTTGTGATCAACGGTGGACATCCACTGCCAGACTTTGGAGAGTACCCCGGGAGGGCCGTCGAAGTATGATTCACCTTCGTGATGTGCGTGATCTGTGCTGCTCATTAGCCTTCGCTCCCGGCGGAATCGTCCGCTTGCTGATTGTCTTCGCCTGACTCAGATTCGGTTTGGCCGAGGTCTGAGAGGGATTTGATGTACATGATGAGGCCGTGGATTTCGTCTTCGTTGAGTTGTCCCTGGAATGCTGGCATTGATGGGACAAAGCCGGAGACGACCTTGGCGTTTGGATCAAGGATTGATTCGCGGTAGTAGTTGTCGTCGCGCATGGCGCTTGCACCGTTGGCGAGTGCGGCTTCGTAGCCGAATCCGAAGCCGTTTCCTGAGGACCAGGTTGGGCCGGTGCCTGGTGTGCCGTCTACGGAGTGGCAGATTTTACACATGGTTTTGTAGAGCGATTCTCCGAGTACGATCGGATCCTTCGGTGTGCCCCACTCTTTGATTTTGGCTTCGTAGGTTTCTCGTGGGACAATGCGGAGGGTGGCGGCCATGCGTGAGTGTTCGTCGCCGCAGTATTCGGCGCAGAAGATCCACATGTCGCGTCCCGGGATTTGCATCATCGAGGTGGTATCGAGAACGGAGTCGGAATCGCGGAGTTTGGGGGTGTGGAATGCGTAACCGGTGTAGCGGTTTGGGATGACATCCATCTTTGTGCGGAACTCTGGGATCCAGAAGGAGTGGATGACATCTTGGGAGTTCATTCTGAGGCTGACGGCGGTGTCTTCTGGGACATAGAAGACCGGGTATTCGAGGCCTTTGGTTTCCATCCAGGGATCGGTTGATCCGGCTTCGATCTCGGCCATGTTGCTTTGGAAGGAGAGGAAGTTTGTCTCTGGTGAGGAGGCACCGTTGGGGTAGGTGACTTTCCATGCCCATTTCCATGCATCTACTTTAAGTTCCATTGCGGCGTCTGGGGCGACCATTTTCATGGCGTAGCCTCGGACACCGAGGACGAAGAAGACGAGCATGGAAGCTGAGGGGACAACTGTCCAGAGGATTTCGAGGTTGAGGTTGTGGTGCGGGGATGGCTGGGCGGCGACACCAGGACGGCGGCGGTAGATGATCACGAAAGCAACCATCAATGCCATGAGGATGATGAAGCAGAATGCGGAGAACCAAGTGATCATCATGAAGAGGCCATCGGACCAGGCCGCGGCTTCTGAGGCACCGTGGGTCCCGAAGATCATTTTCTGAAAGAATGGCATATTGGCGCTTGCGAGCGTCGTTGTATTCATGACATCTGCCTCGGGGCTGCGTCGGCGATGGTGCCGGCGGTTGTTGATGAACTTGTATTGATGTTTGCGAGCTTCTTTTTCCGGCGTTTGGATTCGCCGAGGAAGAGGAGCCCGATTGATGAGAACAGGATGGCGGCACCGAGGAGAGCGCCGACTTGCATGACTCGGAAGGCGACGAGGGAGTATGACCCGGCGAGGGGGTCGTAGCGGTAGCAGAAGTGGAGGATGCGGTCGCCGATGCTTGTTGCGATTTTGCCTTCACTGGCGTCGAGGAGTGTGAGTTTGAGTTGGTCTGCGGGGTAGTCGTAGCCGTAGATGTAGCGGGTGAGTTTGCCCTTGGGCGAGATTGCCATGAGTGAGATCGGGTGTGCGTATTCGCCGCCGTCGATCTCGTTGAACTCGAAGCCGATGCTTGATGTGATGGCATCGATTGATTCTTTGGATCCGGTGAAGAACTCGATGCCTTGGCGAGCGGCTTGGTTTGTCTTTGCTCTGGCGTAGGTGCCGATGAAGTCTTCGCGTTTGTTGAGTGCTTGGGTGGTGCCTTCGCGGTGGTCGAAGCTGATGACGAGGACTCGGTAGTCTTCTCCGACGGTGTAGTCGAGTTCGTTGATGGTGTTTGAGAGGGCCCTGAGGACTGTTGGGCAGACGATTGGACATTCGTAGTAGACGAGTGCGAGGACGGTTGGTTTGTCGTCAAGGAAGTATTGGGCGAGGGCGACTTCTTTGCCATCGGCGGTGGTGAAGACGGCGTCCATCGGGAGGAAGGCGCCTTGGTGCTCGACGAGGTCTACTCCGTTGAGCTGGCGGACTTGATCTTTTTCGAGGATCGTCTGGGTCTGAGCGTTTGATGCAAGCAGAGCGATCGCCGTCGCCGTGATGGCGAGGAGTGTTGTGATCGGGTTGTGCTTGAGGGCGTGGTTCATACTTTGGGGGTTAGTTGGATGCGTACTCTGCGATGACTTGCTCGATGGCGTTGTCTATTGGTTGGTGTGCGGTGGTGTCGTTGACCCAGCCGTAGGAGTTGAGTGACTCGAGGGACGCTTGCTTTGCTTCCCATGTTGGTCCTGAGATGGCGGTGGTTTCGTTGATCTCGGCGTTGTAGTTCGACATGAAGTTGTCGAAGTAGGCGATGAGGATGAAGATGACGGCGAGGACGCCGAGGACCATGAGGATGAGCGTGATGCCTAGGGCCTTTGGTGAGGCTACTGCGGCGTGGGCCTCTTGCGGGGCTTGGTCTGATGAGTGGTCGTGGAATGCGTCGGGCTGGTCGGTCATGTTGTGTTCCTTGCTGGAAGGGCTGTACTTTGATTTTCTTTGAAACGCTGCTTACACCTGTCTACGTTTTATACATAGTTCTTGTGCTTGAGTGCTTCGTGGAGCATTGGGTCTTTGGTTGGGATGAGTGGCGACTTGGTGATCTTGCCGCAGACGAACCAGCCGAAGATCATGACGACACCGAGTGCACCGGCGGCGTGGATGAGCATGCCTGGGACGGATGGTGCGGCGACGGAGGCGTCGTTGATGTTGAGCATGGGGAGGATGATCCAGGCCATGTCCAGAGCGATCATGGCGATGAGGTAGATGCCCATGATGGAGAGGAGTTTCGGGGAGCGTTTGATTGGACGCCACATGACGATCAGGAATGGAACGGCGAAGTGTCCTAGGAGCATGACCTTGAAGAGCCAGTCGAAGCCCATCGCACGGCGTGCGGTGAAGAACATGGTTTCTTCGGGGATGTTTGCGTACCAGATGAGGAAGTACTGTGAGAAGGAGACATAGGCCCAGAAGACGATGAAGGCGAAGACTAGCTTGCCTAGGTCGTGGAAGTGTTCTTCGGTGACAACGCCTTGGAGGCGGCCTGCGGATTTGACGAGGGTCATGATGATGGCGACTGCGGATGCTGACCCGAGGGCACAGGATGCGAAGAAGTAGACGCCCCACATGGTGGAGAAGAAGCGGTAGTCGAGGGACATGAGGAAATCGAATGCGCAGAAGGTCGCGGAGAAGGCGAAGATGGGGATCCCGAAACTGGACCACCAGCGGGCTTTGCGTCCGAGGGCGCGGTCGCCGGTTTCATCAGCTTTGCGTGACCAGCCGAGGAGCATTTGTGAGAGACCGATCCAGCAGACCGCGTAGATGAGAACGCGGACGAGGAAGAATGGGCCGTTCAGGTATGGTGCTTTGACTTGGAGGAGGTGGTTGCCTTCGCGGACTGCGGGGTCGAGCCATGTGAGGAGGACCCCGCCCATCATGACTTCGATGACGGCGATGATGACAAGGCAGAGCGTGGGGATCCAGACGAGGGACGCGAGGTTCTCGAACTGGCGGCGGAGGGTGATGGACCAACCGGCATTGAGCGCGTGGAAGACCATGGTCCAGAAGAGTGATCCGAGGGAGATGGCGAGGATGGTGAAGACGCCGATCTCGATGCCGGCGAGTGCGTGTGGGAGGCTGATGGAGAAGATGCCGATGGCGGCGACGACGAGCATGAGGAGCCCGACGACGAGCATCGGGCGGCCGATTTTGGCGGCGGCCGATGCTGGGAGGTTGATGTTATCTTCGTGCATGCGCGCGTCATTGGCGAAGGACTCAAGACGGTGGGCCCATTGTTCATCGCTGACGGCGGTGATGTCTGGCGCGGGATGGTTTGCTGCTATTTGGCTCATTGGTCTCCCCCACTATTAGTTGAGTCGCCGGCTACAGAGTCGGCGGCGGGCGGGTTGCCCATCTGGGACAGAGTTGCTGCGTCGAGGGTTGACGGATCAACGGACTGTGCGGTTTGCAGGACACGGAGGTAGGCGACGATGGCCCAGGCGTCTTGCTCGTCGATGGCGTGCTTGTAGGAAGGCATCCGGATGGTGCCGTCTGGGGTGTAGAGACCGTCGCGGATGATGTGGAAGAGGTAGCCATCTTTGCCGGACTCGAGTGTGCGGTCTTGGAAGCGTGGGTCGCCGCTGAGGTTTGCGGGTGCCATGGACCAGAGTTTGCCGACGGTTCCTGAGTCTCCGCCTTGGCCATCGAAGCCGTGGCACATGGAGCAGTAGATGTCGAAGCGTTCTTGGCCTCTGAGGATGAGGTTGCTGCTGACATCGACTGGCATACGGTCGAGGTATTGCGGGGTCTCGGCGCCTTGTGTTCCTGAGACGAGACCGAAGTAGAAGGACTCATCACCTTTGAGCATCGCGGCTCTGTCGGAGACGATTTTGGAGGCCCAGGCGGTGTCGCCAAGGTTTGTGGTGTCGTGTGTTGAGGTGCCGAAGGGGACGGTGCCTTCCACGAGGTCGCGGTTTGTGCGGCCGTCAACGAAGAACTCGGACTCTGACTGAGGTTTGAGCTTGGGTTGGTAGTCCATGTCTGGGAAGAAGCGGCGTGGGGGCTTGTCGGTGCGGTCGCCTCGGCAGCCGCCGAGGACGCTGAGCGTTGACCCAAGCATCGCGAGGCCTAGGAGCATGGTGAGCCCCTTGGTTGCGATGGTTCGTGATTGTGTGTGTGTACTTTTCATCGTGTGTCCTTGAGGGGTGCTCAATCTTCGTCCTCGATGAGTGCGATTTCGGTGCCTCCGGCTTTTTCAAGCAGGGCACGGGTCGCTGATGGGTCGAACTTTGGGTCGTGGGATTCGATTGCGATGATGAAACGATTGTCGCTGACTTTGTAGAAGCGTTCGTGGCTGAAGAGGGGATGATGGAAGCGTGGGAGGCCGTTGAGGGCGAGCATGCCGAAGATGCACATGAATGCGGTCAGGAGGACACCGAGTTCGAACATGATGGGGACGAATGGTTCCCATGCGTCGAAGGGCTTGCCTTGGACGACGGTTGGGTAGAGGTAGGCGGTGGTGCCCCACTGGAGGAGGATGGCGATGAGGACGCCTGTGATTGCGGCGCCGCCTGCCATGAGGGGGAGTTTGGTGGTTTTCATGCCCATCGCCGATTCGATGTCGTGGATTGGGAATGGGGTGTGGACATCCCATTTGGAGTAGCCCGCGTCGCGGACCATCTCAGCGGCGTGGTAGACCTTTGGTGTTTCGTGGAACTCGGCGACCATGCCGTAGACACGGTTGCCCGATTCAGAGACATACTTCGGTGCCGGTTTACGGAACACCATCGGGAAGTAGTCTGCGGCTTGTGAGATCAGTTCTTTGGGGTTCATGCTTGGCATTGTGTGATCTCCTTCCTTAGTGGTCGTCGTGGGTGTGTGATTGTGGCATCACGACCTTGAGCTCTGCGAGCGCGAAGACCGGGAGGAACTTGAGGAACAGCAGGAACAGGGTCATGAAGATGCCGCAGGAGCCGACGAAGGTGAGGATGTCTACCCATGTTGGGAAGAACATGTGCCATTCGCCTGGGAGGAACGCACGGTGGATCGAGGTGACGATGATCACGAAGCGTTCGAACCACATGCCGACGGTGACGAAGGAGGCAACGATCCAGATTACTAATGGATTCTGACGCATCTTGCGGAACCAGAAGAGCTGCGGGGTGGCAACATTGCAGAAGATCATGGTCCAGTAGGCCCACCAATACGGTGCCTTGGCTGGGTTGACTCTGTTGTTTGCGAATACTGAGAACTCGAACTCATTGCCTGAGTACCAGGCGATGAAGAACTCCATGCCGTAGGCGAAGCCGACCATTGTTCCCGTAAGGAGGAGGATCTTGGCCATGTTTTCGAGGTGGCGTTTGGTGAGGAGGTCGGAGAAGTTTGGCAGAATGAGCCTCAATGGGATCATGAGCCAGAGGACCATTGCGAAGCCACCGAAGACGGCACCGGCGACGAAGTATGGCGGGAAGATGGTGGTGTGCCAGCCGGGGATGATAGAGGTTGCAAAGTCAAAGGACACGATCGAGTGCACTGAGAGCACGAGTGGTGTCGAGATACCGGCGAGGATCAGGTAGGCTTTTTCGTAGCGGTGCCAGTGGCGGGAGGAGAATCTCCATCCGAGCGACATGATGCCGTAGATGAGTACACGGATCTGGTCTGGTTTGGGGAGCTGCGGGACGATGATGTCGTTGCCGATTGGCATGGGGATGGCCATCGGGCGGGAGACGCCCTTGGTCAGACGCATGTAGGCACGGTCGCGGAGGGTGGCGACATCGGGGATCATGCCCATGTACCAGAAGAGGAGGGAAACAGTGGCGTAGGTCGAAACTGCGAAGACATCCCAGAGGAGTGGTGAGCGGAAGTTTGGCCAGATGCCGTTGGAGTTTGGGATTGGAGCGAGGAACCATGCGAACCAGACGCGGCCGACATGGATACCTGGGAAGATACCGGCACAGACCACCGCGAAGATGGTCATGGCTTCTGCGGATCTATTTACTGCTGTACGCCAGTTTTGTTTGAGGAGGCAGAGGATCGCGGAGATGAGGGTACCGGCGTGGCCGATACCGATCCAGAAGACGAAGTTGGTGATGTCCCACGCCCAGTCGACCTGGTTGTTGAGACCCCAGACGCCGACGCCTGTGATGATGAGGTAGAGGATCATCCCGGTGCCGAGGGCGGCGATGGATGAGGTGATTGTGAGTGCGGCGAGCCATGGCTTGGGCATTTTGGCTTCGGCGTATCCGCAAACGATGTTGGTGACATCTTCGAAGGAGCGATCGCCTAGGACGCATGGTGCGCGTTTGCCGGTGTCTTCGGAGAGGGTGCCGTCGTCGCTTGTCCCCGGGATGAGGGGGGTTGAACGCGCAACGGGTTGCTCGCCGGGCTGGAGCCCGTGCATGCGGCGGGCTAATGATTCGTCAGGTTGGATTGCACTCATGGTTGAGTAATCTCCGCAGTATTGATGCTGCTTTATGATGCTGTATTAACTGATGACTTTGAGACTCAGTGAGT
>Ga0209344_10003594_pt1 | contig 15110 bp, 13 predicted proteins | sample Cruoilmetagenom6_FD_187293 | JGI IMG/M metagenome (GOLD analysis project Ga0209344, IMG submission 187293) | Oil polluted marine microbial communities from Coal Oil Point, Santa Barbara, California, USA - Santa Barbara Oil Seep Sample 6 (SPAdes)... | ecosystem: Environmental > Aquatic > Marine...
TTTTTTTTTTGCGGCGAACCAAAAGCACTAATCACAATTCGTAAACAGTCCGTTTACATAATCGGTTGGCTTATCAACATTTGGCCGCATTCCTGCCGCAACTTCGAACCACAACAAATCAAAAAATACAGATAGAAAGATCATTCATATCCCAGTTGGGGACGGGTTGGTTATGTTAGGAAAAATTATGGCTTCTATTCTTCTTCAGTTTGCAAAAGACGAAAACGGCGCAGTGACAGTTGATTGGGTCGTTCTGACCGGGGCAATCGTTGGCCTGGGTCTTGCAGTCATTGCTACCGTCGGTGATGGAGCGCTGGATTATTCATCCGGCATCGGTGCGCATTTGACTGCTTCATCTGTAACCACCTACTGATCTCTTGAGGTCAGAAACCCGGCCTGTACGGTTTTCCAGCCAAGGCGATTAATTCCATTCCTGAGACAATCTTTGTCCCATGTTCCGCCATAATTGCATGCCAAAAGGTTTGCAGGTGAAAATATTGGTAGAGTGCCGGTCCGTTGGATTGGCAGTACAGCCAAGAATTGAGAGGGCAAACAATGCGGCTTATTTTTGGACTAGTTTTAGTTTTGGGCATGGCGCTAGCGGGTTTCGCGGTTTACATGGCCAAGGACTATATTAATGCGTATCAGGCCGAACTGGCCACAGAACGCGCAGCGCGGGCACAGATGGTTGAAACCGTCGAAGTCTATATTTCTGAAAAGTCCCTTCGCTACGGCGAAAGACTGAACCTGGAAGATGTCCGGACCGTTCGATGGCCCGTTGATGCCCTTCCAGAGGGCATCTATAGCACAGAGCAAGAGCTGTTTCCAAAGGGGACAGACGTCGCGCGCACCGTAATTCGGGCCATGGAAAAGGGCGAAGCCATTCTGGCCGTCAAGGTCACCGGCCCCGGCGAAGACGCGGGCGTGTCATCGCGCCTTGCTAAAGGCATGCGTGCATTTGCAATCAAGGTTGACGTGTCCTCCGGTGTTTCGGGCTTTTTGCGCCCAGGTGACCGCGTTGACGTTTATTGGACCGGTCAGGCGACCAACGCAAACGGCGAACGGCTTGGTGATCTGACCAAACTGATCGAAACAACCGTCAGACTGCTGGCGATCGACCAGACGGCCGACGGCGAACGGAACCAAGCGTCGATTGCACGCACCGTTACAGTAGAGGCAACGCCCTTGCAGGTCGCCTCGCTTGCTCAAGCTCAGGCGACCGGACGATTGTCTCTGGCGCTGGTTGGGGCCGAAGATGACGAAGTCGTCGGCTCGGTGGAAGTTGACCGCAATGACCTTCTGGGCGTTCAGGAACGCCAGATCGTCGCTGTCGAGGCCGCCAAGGTATGTACCGTTCGAACACGGCGCGGCGCCGAGATCATCGATACCGAGATCGACTGCAACGAATAAATTCTTCTAAGGTGGCGGGCTATATTTGGCCCGTCGCCATGGTTTTCCGCAATATCTGGTGTCAGTGTTGCGACTTATCCACATAAACAAAGCGACCCAAATGTTTGATTCTTGCTATTAAAAGCAGATTCAATCATGTTGGCTTCCAAACGGGCGATTTAAATGACCCGTAACGAGGCGTGATCGGAGAGGCAGGTCACATGAAAATTGATAGATTCCTGAAAGCCACTTTGCTGGGCTTTACTTTAACGCTTTCAACGGCACCGACAGGTTCCGCTGAAACACTCAGAATAATGCAAGGACAGGCGTCTAGTGCGCTAAGCGTGGCTATGAACCGCGCTGTTGTCGTAGAGGCAGACAAACCTTTTGCAGAGGTTTCGATTGCTAATCCGGCCATTGCAGACATTTCGACACTGTCGGAACGTAACCTTTATGTTCTTGGCAAGGCCCCCGGGCGCACCACGCTAACGTTGCTTGGGCCTGATGGTAGCCTGATAACGAATGTTGAAATTCAGGTAACCCCTGACATTGCCGAATTCAAAGAGCGTCTGCGCCAGATTCTGCCAAATGAGCGGATCGAAGTGCGCACCGCTAATGATGGCATCGTCCTTTCGGGTGTGGTTTCCAGCATACAGCGCCTGGACCGCGCCTTGGACCTGGCTAACCGATACGCCCCCGACCGGGTTTCCAATCTAATGATGGTTGGCGGCACGCAGCAGGTGATGCTTAAGGTCCGGTTTGCAGAAATGGCGCGCTCTGTTAGCAAATCGCTTTCATCCAACATCGGCATCGGCACCAGCGGGGCAAACAGCTTTGCAGGCGCGGGAACAGGAAAATTTGTGGGTGTTGACCACCTCAATTCGCTTGTTTCGGGGGCTGGGGCATTGATCCCAGTTTCAGAAGGTTCGGTTGAGGGCCATATCGGCGCCAGCACTACAATCGGCAATTTAACGCTCGCCGTTGCAATCGAAGCTCTTGAAAGCAAAGGCTTAATCCGAACGCTTTCAGAACCGAACCTGACAGCACTTTCCGGTCAGGAAGCAAACTTTCTGGCAGGTGGTGAATATCCGGTACCTGTTGTGGACGAGGATGGTGGCGTTTTCGTTGATTACAAACCATTCGGCGTAGAATTGAAATTCACCCCCCGGGTTGTAGACGCCGACGTCATCAATCTGGAACTGACTGCCGCTGTGTCGGGCATCGACGCTTCAGCTAGTATTAGCAATGGTGGCTTTACGATCAACGCCTTCAGACGCCGGGAAACATCGACGACGGTTGAAATGCGCGATGGTGAAAGCTTTGCTATCGCCGGTCTTTTGCAGGACGATTTCCAGGATTCTATCGGACAGGTTCCGTGGCTTGGTGATATTCCGGTTTTGGGCGCGTTGTTTCGCAGCACCGACTACGAGCGCAACCAATCCGAATTGGTAATCATTATTACGCCGCATCTGGTCACACCGACCCGCGGCGAGGCACTTGCACTACCGACCGACCGAATCCGACCACCAACCGAAGCTGGACTGTTTTTGTTCGGCAGAACGGCCGGATCCAACCGCCCGACCTCCGGCGCCGCCGGAGAAGTTGCAAAACAGGACTTTAGCGGGTCCTATGGCTACGTAATGGAGTAATGGACATGGCGGGGCATAAAACAAAGATACTGGCAGCGGTTAGCATTCTGACCCTGACAGCCTGTGACGGTCGCGACCTTTTTGCGGAAGGCGAAGTGTTTGACAGCTGGAATCAGGAAGCGGGTTCATTTATCGACGAGGGCTATTTTGGCAACCCGACGATGAATAACACGCTTATTCAGTCTGGCGACAAACGTTACGTCGTCAATTTGAACAACCGTTTTTCCAGCGAAGTACCACCGATGGTGAATTTTGCCTTCGACAGCACAACTCTGGACGAGACATCAAAGGCATCCCTACGCAAACAAGCGGACTGGATACGACAGTTCCCTGAAATTCGTTTCCGGGTATTTGGTCACACCGATCTGGTTGGCTCGACTGCCTACAATAAACGGCTTGGTCTTCGTCGTGCGCAGCGCGTTGTTTCCTATCTGGTAAGTCAAGGCGTCAATCGGGCCCGACTTGAGGCGATGGTTTCATTTGGTGAGACTCAGCCGCTGATCGTTACCCAGGATCGCGAAAGAAAAAATCGGCGCACTATTACCGAAGTATCTGGATTTGTTGAAAACAATCCGGCTTTGCTAAACGGGAAATATGCCGAGGTGATCTTCCGCGAGTATGTCGCATCCGCGGTTCCTAAACCCAAAGTAGCTACCAAAACTGACACCGGCGGTTAACAATCCGCCGGTAGTCCGGCCATTGTCCCAAAAAGTCGAATAATTACGGTTTTTTGGCCCCAATGTTGCCAAGATTATCCAGCATCTTCCAAGTCAGGAGCTTAGTGCAAGTTAAATTGCACGAAGCCCTGCGGTGGGGGCCCTGACAATTGGCTCCGTTACAACACCGCTTGTGATTGTATTTGGAAGGACGACGGCAATGGCGAGCAGCGCAGCATTGCAGCCTGAACCAGCACCAATCGTGGCCTGTACGGTTTCACGGGATGTGCAGAACTTCGAGCTCTTGATCGAGGACATGGAAACAGAACTCGGCGAAAGCTGGGGGGATCTGTCATTTGAAGACGCCAAGTTGTTTTTTGAACAACCTGACGCAAGCAGCCTTGAATTTGCGGCCATTGCGATGGACGAAGAAGATGAGGACATGTTGGCGGTCATCGCTGACCTCATCAAACTTGCCAATACAAATGGCATCAAGGTCATCGTCATCGCAGCCGAGGTCAGCCCGATTGCTTTGCACCAGTTGCTAAAACTGGGTGCCGAGGAATTCGTGCCCTACCCGCTTCCTGACGGTGCTTTACATGATGCCATTGAACGCATCCGCGCACCCGAACCAGTCCTTCCTGCCCATGGTGCCGGAACCCAAGCTGGCGCTGGTGGCGAACACAACGGCGTTGTATTGGCGGTTCACGGACTGGCCGGTGGCGTTGGCGCCACGACACTTGCGGTGAATATGGCCTGGGAATTGGCCAATATCGACAAGAACGACCCGCCCCGTGTCTGTATTCTGGACCTTGATCTGCAAAACGGATCGGTTGCGACCTATCTGGATCTGCCACGGCGTGAAGCAGTTTATGAAATGATCACCGATACCGAGAGCATGGACAAAGAAGCCTTTATGGCAGCTCTGGTTCAGCACGAGGAAAAACTGTTTGTTCTGACCTCGCCGGCGGAAATGTTGCCGCTTGATATTATCACTTCGGATGATGTTCAGCGTATAATTGACGCCGCAAAGTCAAATTTCGACTATGTCGTGATTGATATGCCTTCAACTGTTGTGCAATGGACCGAAGTGGTTTTGCACTCGGCGCATGTATATTTTGCACCGCTGGAGTTGGATATGCGCTCAGCGCAGAACGCCTTACGGCTGATCCGCGCACTGAAATCCGAAGAACTACCGTTCGAAAAACTGCGCTACGTGTTGAACCGCGCGCCGAAATTTACGGACATGTCCGGCAAAGCCCGGGTGAAACGTCTGGCCGAAAGTCTGGATATTGTCGTTGAAGTCCTGATGCCCGACGGCGGCAAAACTGTCGTTGATGCGGGCGATGATGGAATTCCGCTGGCCAGTTCGGCTGGAAAGAACCCATTGCGCAAAGAAATTCTCAAACTCGCAACTTCGGTTCATGAACTTAACCAATCCGTCGCTGAAGGCGGCTGATCCACCGGAAGGTCTTAGATGTTTTCCCGTTACAAAAAAACTGATGAAGCCGGGCCAAAACTGGTCGAAGTTCCCAAATCGGAACAACCAGATACTAAAGCCGAGGCGCCAGAAAGCAAACCAAAGAGCCAGCGCAAACCGTCGCCCCAAAAGCCGGCGACCGTCGTTCCAATGGACAAGGAAAAAAAGCGCAAGGCCCGATTGGGGGACATCAAAGTCGAATTGCATAAGCGTTTGCTGGATGACCTGAACCTGTCGGCGCTGGAAAACGCAACCGAAAGCGACTTGCGGGCGGAAATATCGGCAATTGCGGGCGAAGCATTAGAAGAACTGTCCGTTGTTCTGAATCGCGAAGAACGTGCCACGCTCAATCAGGATCTTTTTGATGAAGTGACGGGCCTTGGCCCGCTCGAACCGCTTTTGAAAGACGATACGATCAACGATATTCTGGTCAACGGCCCACAACAGGTTTTCGTGGAACGTGCCGGTAAGCTGGAATTGACGGATACGACGTTTAAAGATGAACGCCATCTTTTGCGAATCATTGACAAGATCGTGTCCGCGGTTGGTCGACGGGTTGATGAATCAAACCCTTATGTTGACGCCCGCTTGGCTGACGGATCTCGTTTCAACGCCATGGTTTCGCCGATCGCGGTTGATGGATCACTTGTATCCATCCGGAAATTCAAGAAAGAAAAACTGGCGGTCGACGATCTGGTGACCTTCGGTGCCTTCACCGAAGAAATGGCCGCCTATCTTCAGGCTGCGGTTTCGACCCGGCTGAATGTCATTGTATCGGGCGGAACGGGTTCTGGTAAAACGACCACGCTGAACGCGCTGTCATCGTTTATCGACGACGACGAACGCATCCTGACCATCGAGGATACGGCGGAACTTCAGCTACAACAGACCCATGTAGGACGGATGGAAAGCCGCCCGCCAAATGTCGAAGGCCAAGGCGCTGTTTCGCAGCGTGATTGCCTGAAAAACGCCCTGCGAATGCGCCCCGACCGAATAATCGTGGGTGAAACGCGTGGCGAAGAAGTTATCGACATGCTGCAGGCGATGAACACTGGGCACGACGGCTCGATGACAACGATCCACGCCAACTCGGCGCGCGATGCGGTGTCGCGTCTGGAAAACATGATCGCGATGGCGGGCATTGAAATGCCCCTAAAGGCCGTGCGTTCGCAGATTGCGTCAGCCGTTAACCTGATTGTTCAGGCTTCGCGCCTACAAGATGGTTCGCGCCGGATGGTTTCGATCACCGAGGTGACCGGCATGGAAGGCGACGTGATTTCTATGCAGGAAGTATTCCGCTATCAGCGCGTCGGCCTGACGCCGGAAAACAAAATTATCGGCCATTTCACGGCAACCGGTGTGCGCACCCATTTCTCGGAACGTTTCCGGATGTGGGGGTACGACCTGCCGGCATCGATCTTTGAACCTTTTGAGGGGTAGAAACTGACATGGTTATCAGCGCAGAACCGTTAATCTACGGACTTATCTTTATTGCAGTTCTGGTGCTTGTCGAAGGCATCTATCTGACCGTATTCGGCAAGTCGATCAGCCTAAATAACCGCGTGAATCGCCGTCTGGAAATGCTTGAAAAAGGCGTTGGCCGAGAGCAGGTTTTGGAACAACTCCGCAAGGAGATGGGCCAGCACGTAAAATCGCGATCTATCCCGATTTATTCGATTCTGGCGACCAAAGCGCAAAAGGCCAACATCGCCTTTACCCCACCCCAATTGATAATGTTGATGGGTGTGCTTGGCGTGGTAGCCTTCGTCGGTCTGACATTTGGCACGGGCGCCAGCCTTCCCATCCGCATTGCGTTGTCGATCATGATGGGAATTGGCGGTGTATTCGTCTGGATCAACAATAAAGCCAAAAAGCGTCTTGGTCTGATCGAAGAACAATTGCCCGACGCGGTTGAACTAATGGTACGTTCGTTGCGTGTGGGCCATCCATTTTCATCGGCCCTAACGATCGTATCCAAGGAAGTTCCCGATCCACTTGCGTCTGAAATGGGTGTCATTTCGGATGAATCTGCTTATGGGCGCGATGTGGGCGAAGCTTTGAAAGGCATGGCCGAACGTCTGGACATGCAGGATATGCGCTTTCTTGCGGTGGCTGTGACCATCCAGCAAACCTCGGGTGGTAACCTGGCTGAAATTCTGGACGGGCTGGCAAAGGTGATCCGGGCACGGTTCAAGTTGTTCCGCCGGGTGCGCGCGATTACAGCCGAAGCCAAATGGTCCGGAATGTTTCTATCGGTATTCCCGCTTGGCGCGCTCGTCGCAATCAACGTTATTCAGCCAAACTACTACGATGACGTCAAAGAAACGGCCGCATTTATCCCAGCCTGTCTGGTGGTTGCCGGATTTTTGGTCGTCAACGTATTCGTCATGCGTTCGCTCGTGAATATTAAGGTGTAAGCAGATGGAAGCTATTGAGACACTTAAACTGACGCTTACGGATCAGCTTGGGCCATTTGGCCCGGTTCTGGTGGTCGGAATTTTGGGCATGTTCCTGATCTTGCTGACGGTACCGATCTTGATGCGCAAAAAAGCCGACCCGCTGGACAAGTTGAAAAACGCCTCTCACCATGCGGCCAAACCAGTGGAACAAACCCAAAAATTGCGCACGACATCCAGCAAAGACAAGCTGGAGAAATATTCCAACTTTCTGGAACCGCAAGACGAAGAAGAATATTCAGTTGTTCGCCTGAAACTGATGCAGGCGGGCTATCGTTCCAAGACTGCTGTGCGAACATACCATTTCATGCAATTCCTGCTTGGTGCATCAATGCTGGTCGTCGGCGGGCTATATGCGATTTTGCAGTCTTCTACCGGCGACCCAACGATGCAAACGACGATGATGACCATCCTTGGGCCGGGCGTTGCCGGCTATATGGGCCCGAAATACTGGGTGACCAAACGCCAGCAAAAACGTCAAGAAGAGATCGTGAACGGTTTTCCGGATGCTCTGGATATGATGCTTGTGTGCGTCGAGGCCGGTCAGTCACTTGACCAGTCGATCATCCGCGTCAGCCGCGAAATTCGTGCTGGTTTTCCGGCATTGGCGGACGAATTTGAAATTGTCGCTAACGAAATGAAGGCTGGTAAAGACCGCATTTCAGTTCTTCGCGATATGTCCGAACGCGCCGGTGTTCCGGATGTGTCCAGTTTTGTGACGGTTTTGATCCAATCGGCCAGTTTCGGCACCTCAGTTGCAGATGCCTTGCGCGTCTACGCCGGAGAAATGCGTGATAAACGCGTCATGCGCGCAGAAGAAAAGGCAAACACCTTGCCCACCAAGATGACTCTTGCCACTATGATGCTCACAGTGCCGCCGCTTTTGATCATTCTGATCGGGCCGTCAATCTATGAGATCGCAGAAACATTGAAAAACGCCAACTTCTAAACACATGAAGAAAAAATGGGTGGGAATATTTTTGGCCTTTGGGCTGGTAACCGCTTGCGATCCCGCAGGCGGTTTTCAGCCGTCTAAAGGCGGCCCCTATGCACCAACCGGTGTAAAGCGAAACGAAGATTTTGTTGACGGGCTGATCGTTGGCCATCGCTTGATGCAAGCTGGCCAATATGAGCTGGCTTTGAAGGCCTATCTGCGCGCCGCGGGTGAACAGGGCATGACGACAGATGTGCTTTCAGCGCTCGGTTCGGTGAACCTGAGGTTGGGCCGACTTGGGCAAGCTGAAAAATTGCTGCGCCAGTCCGTAGAAAGCGACGAGACTTTTGCACCAGCATGGAACAATCTGGGCGTCGTTTTGATGGAACAGGGCAATATCGGCGAAGCAGAGCGGGTATTTCGCACCGCATTTGCACTGGACAGTGGCGAAAGTGCCGAAATCCGGGAAAATCTGCGAGTGGCTATCGAAAAACTTGAAAAACCCACGTATCTTGAGAACGATAATAATACGTTCGCATTGGTGCGGCGGGGGCGCGGTAAATACCTGCTTCTGTCAAAACCGTAAAAAAAGCGGACATTGAATTGAGCAGCAGAGGACGCAGAAAAATGCGCCATCCAATTTTTGTTACGCTGTGTGTTAGCAGCGCGATCGCCCTTGCGGCATGTGAAAAACCAGGCAATGTGGACGTTGAAAGGGCCGATAGCAACGTCAATGTTATCGACGAAAGCAACCTTAATAATATTATGTTGTCGGCGGTTGATCCGAACGAAGCCGTCACCTATTTTCAGCGCACCGCCGCCGAAAATCCGGATCGTATCGACATTCTACGCGGGCTTGCCAAATCGCTTATCCGAGCGAAAAAACACATTGAGGCAGCCGCTGTCTGGACCCGTGTCACTGAACACCCGGACGCGACCAGCGATGACCGCGTTAATTTGGCAGATAGCCTGATCCGCGGCAGCAAATGGGATAAGGCCGAAGCCACGCTGGACACCATTCCGCCAACCTATGAGACGTTCCAGCGATACCGGCTGGAGGCAATGGTGGCCGACAGCAATGAAGAATGGAAAAACGCGGACAGTTACTATGAAATCGCCGTTGGTCTTACAACACGACCTTCTGGGGTGCTTAACAACTGGGGGTATTCAAAGCTGTCGCGCGGCGACCATCAGGGCGCCGAAAAACTGTTTGGCGAAGCGTTGAAATACAACAGAGATTTGTTCACAGCAAAAAATAATCTGGTGCTGGCACTTGGCGCGCAGCGCAAATACGATTTGCCGATCATCCCAATGAGCCAGACTGAGCGCGCACAACTGTTGCACACAATGGCCCTGACTGCGATCAAGCAGGGTGATGTTGCAACCGGAAAAGGCCTGTTGCATCAGGCGATTGACACCCACCCACAGCATTTTGAAACGGCTGTTCGGTCAATGCGGGCGCTTGAAAACAATGTGATCAACTGACGATGGCGCTCACCGCTTGGTCTGCCCAATGGTTCCTGCCTTTTGCGCTACCCATTTGCATATGGGTAGCGTGGAACGACATGAAATTCATGAAAATTCCGAACAAGGCTGTTGTCGCACTGACAGTGGTATTTCTTTTGGTTGGGCTCATTGCCCTACCGTTGGCGCAATATCCATGGCGGCTATTACATCTGGTGGTCGTTCTGGCGGTCGGCTTTGGTTTGAATATGCTCGGTGCAATTGGCGCGGGCGACGCAAAATTCGCCGCCGCAATGGCGCCCTTTGTGGCGCTTGGGGATCTGCGCAACATCTTTTACCTATTTGCCGCCGTCCTGCTGGCTGCGGTTCTGACCCATCGAACCTTTAGACGCCTTGACTGGATTCGCGCCCTGACGCCCGAGTGGAAATCATGGGAGACGCGGGATTTTCCGATGGGGTTGGCGCTTGGCGCAACGCTCGGGTTTTATCTAATTGCCGGTGCGCTCAACGGCAGTTGAAGCGCTGTCAAAATCAGGCTCTAGCAATATATAAAGCGGTGTGCGCCTTACCTCTGTCAGGGTGATTCCGGCGTCGCCAATCGCGTCCAGTATCTGTCTGGTAAGATCCGGAATTACCGAGCAAACCGGTACCAAAACATAATCAGCACTTTGTATTCCCGGCAGGCCACCATAATACCAAGGTGCCCCCTGTTTCAGCGGCAAAAGTGGCCCAAACAGCCAATGGCTTGAAAACAGGTCGGCCGCAAATATTCGTTTCCCTTCGGCCAGACCAGCCTGATCCAGATCCGAAACAATCGTTTGAAACCAAATGGGTAGACCCAGCTCGATTTCACAGGAAGGCAATGTCTCGCCGTTAAGAACCACCGGGTCGTCGCGATCCGCCAGCTCTGCATAGACATCCAGCCCGGCTTCTTTTTCGGCAAAGGGAATTCGTGCATCAACCCGATAGGCCCGCAGGCTGGTTGCGTGAAGATCCGTGTGAACCGCGCTTTGCGGAAGCAACTGAGAATAGCTATCAACGTCCAGATTGTAGTGGCGCAAAGGGCTGAAAGTCAGGTTCAAAAACGATGGTGCCGCCAATGCCAGCACAACGGCAGCATTTACTTTGATCGCAGTTCGCATTTCCCAACCAAGGGCGTTTCTAATGCCACTTTCGGGTGCAAAACTTAGCAAGATCACACCCAGCATCAGCAGCCATTGCGGGTCATTGGCAAAATTCTGGTAGGTTACGTAAAAAAACCCAGGAACCAATAGCAGTAAGATCACGCCACCGATCGCGTCACGCGCGTTGCGCAACAAAATAACGGCAAATATCAACGCAACGCTTCCTGCCATATGGGCTGGACTGGTGATTGTTGCCTGAATGTTCGCGCTGGGCGCGGGGCGGATACTGGATTGGCTGACGGTCAGCAAGTCACCCAGATACGCCTGCCAAAAGCCCATCCCCGCCATCAACGTAAGAACCGCCATGACGACAACGCCGGTGGCAATGGACATCAGAAGCGTCCGAAGATTTTTCCGCAAAAGCATGCCCACGACAACTGGCACCGCGAAGCCTGCAAAATAGGTCACTTTCATCAGCAAGAGTGCCGCCATCGCCAGGCCGATCAAAACACCGTCCACCCCCTGACGTGGCGGCAATTTTGACGGGATAACTGCCAATGCAATCGCAACAAAGGAAATGGCCCAGGCCCACCTGTTGTAATGCATGGAAATCGAAATGCTGTGTTCCGTTTCGCCGTAAACAAGTGCCGTGGCCAGAACCAACACAATGAAGCCAAACAGATAGGGGACCACACCCCGCATCCGACTATAGGCGGCCCACCAGACGGCGGGCAATAATATAACGGCAACAGCCAGTTGCGCCAAAAGGATCGCAGTTCCGGCCCCATAACCCAACGCCACGAACATTGATATCGGCGCAACCGCCAGCACCCCGATCGGCGTCATGAAATCCAGATGCGGCCACTGGCCATCTGCCATTCGCAACACGATTTGCAGGAAATGCAACGTGTCACCTTCGTGTTTTCCAAGATACAGCCCGCCCTTCATCAAGGACACACCACACATTGCAACGATTACCGCCACAAAAAAGCCAAAGAGAACTGTAGGATTTGGTCTGCTCATACCTGTAACCTGTTTGTTTTGAACAAAGGATATAACGGGGCGAGGAGCGATGCAAAAACCCTTCGGCGTTTTTGGAGTGCATTTGCCGCATGAGCGGTAGAAACACAACAAAGGCGGCGAACAGACAAAGGTACGCCGATGAATATGCAGACCCGGCCAGTAATGGAACCGCCCGCGCCACGATCGATGGAGGATACGGGTCTTACTGTCGTGATGATGCGGGACATTTTGCTGAAAACGATGTTTCGGCGGAATTTGGAACAAGTCACTGAACTGTCGACCTCGTTGTGCCTTCCGGTGAACGTGACGCAAGAACTGGTAGATCTGGCACGGACACAAAAACTGGTAGAGGCGACCGGCACGCTGCACGCCAACTCTGGCGGCGAAATGGGCTATAGACTGTCGGACGCCGGTAAGGCGCGCGCGCTCGATGCTCTGTCTCAGTCGGAATATTACGGCGCGATGCCGATCCCGATGGAAGAATACGCCCAGCAGGTCAAACGTCAGTCAATTCGCAATATTCAAGTCTCACGTGATCAGCTGACCGGGGCGATGGGGCACTTGATCCTGCCCAATGAACTGTTGGACCATTTGGGCCCTGCGGTTTCTGCCGGCCGCTCGATCCTGATGTATGGCCCCCCCGGTAACGGTAAATCGTCGATTTCTAACGGTATTCGCGACGCGCTTGGCGATAACATTTTTGTGCCGCGCGCAATCGAATATTCCGGTCAGGTGATCACCGTATTTGACCCCATCGTTCACAGTGTGGCCGAAGAGTTGGTTGATGATCCCAACTCGCTGCGCCGCACATCCAACCGTTATGATCGGCGCTATGTTCTGTGCGAACGCCCGACGGTTATCACCGGTGGTGAACTGACACTGGACATGCTGGATCTGGTCTATAACCCAACCTCACGCACCTATCAGGCGCCGTTGCAGTTGAAATCGGCCGGTGGCGTTTTCATCGTGGATGACCTTGGACGCCAGTCAGAGCCGCCACAGGCACTTATCAACCGATGGATCGTTCCACTGGAAGAAGGCAAGGATATCCTTGCGCTGCAATCTGGTGAAAAGTTCGAAACGCCCTTTGATACGCTGGTGATCTTCTCGACCAACTTCCACCCCAACGAGATTTTCGACAAAGCCGCCCTGCGTCGAATATTCTTTAAGATCAAGATCGACGGCCCTACCCAGGAAGACTATCTGAAAATCTTCGCCATGGTTGCGCGCAAACAAAAGATGCCGCTGAACGAAGAGGCCCTGTTGCATCTGATCAAGAAAAAATATCCGCCAATCGACAATGTATATGCAAACTATCAGCCGATCTTTCTGGTCGATCAGATGATTGCAATTTGCGAATTCGAAGGCATTCCAAATCAGATGAACCCCGATCTGATTGACCGGGCCTGGGCGAATATGTTCGTCAAAGAAGAGATCATTCAGCACTAAACCGGTGCTGAATTTCGGGGCAGCGACCAAAAGCGGATTATCGGTCAAATCCAGACGGTCGGGATTTTATTCCGGCCGGGACTGATCTACGACTGTGGTATGACCGCCCTGCCCCCGGCATTTCAGCGCTGGTTTTCCAGCAAGGGATGGACAGCCCATCCCCACCAAACCGGCATGCTGTCGCGCGCCGGTGATCCGGCCTTGCTGTTGATTGCGCCAACCGGCGGGGGCAAAACACTTGCCGGTTTCCTGCCGTCACTGGCGGAACTGGCAGAAGGCACCCATCAGGGTTTGCATACGCTCTATATTTCCCCGCTCAAGGCGCTGGCGTCCGACATTGCCCGCAACCTTTCGACGCCAATCAATGATATGGGCCTGCCGATCCGGGTCGAGGACCGCACTGGCGACACGCCCGCCAGCCGCAAGAAACGTCAGCGTGCGGACCCGCCGCATATTCTGCTGACGACACCGGAATCACTGGCACTGTTGCTGTCGTATGAGGACGCGGGCCGAACCTTTGCCGGACTTTCGCGGGTGGTTGTCGATGAAATCCACGCCCTGGCCGAAAGCAAACGCGGTGATCAGTTGATGCTGTGCCTTGCCCGCCTGCAAAGCCTGCGCCCAAACCTGCGCCGGGTCGGTCTGTCTGCCACTGTCGAGGATCCGGGCGCAATTGCGCGCTATCTGGCCCGCCATCCGGATCCTTGCGAGATCCTGCATGCCGACCCCGGCCCGGACCCCGACATTCAGATGTTGCAAACCAAAGAAGTCCCGCCGTGGTCCGGTGGCGGCGCTAAATACGCGATCCCGGCGGTTCTGGATCAGATCCGCAAACACCGAACCACGCTGATCTTTCATAATACCCGCGCGCAGGCCGAAATTTTCTTTCACAATCTTTGGCACGCAAATACCGATAATCTGCCCATTGGCATCCATCACGGCAGCCTGGCGCGTGAACAACGCGCCCGCGTCGAAGCCGCGATGGTTGCCGGCAAATTACGCGCGATCGTGTGCACCGGATCGCTTGATCTGGGAATAGACTGGGGCGATGTGGATCTGGTTATTCAGGTGGGCGCACCCAAAAATGTCAAACGGCTGGTGCAGCGGATCGGGCGCGCGAACCACCGTTACAATGCGCCATCAAAGGCGCTTTTGGTGCCCGCAAACCGGTTTGAGGTCGTGGAATGTGTCGCCGCCCTACAGGCCGCGAAAGAGCATGACCTTGACGGCGATCCGCGCGGGCCGGGGCCGCGCGATGTGCTGTGCCAACATATCCTAATTGTCGCCTGCGCCGGGCCGTTTGATGCCGATGCATTATATCGGGAAATCCGAACGACGGGCGACTTTTGTGATCTTGCGCGTAGCGAGTTTGATGCGTGCCTCGATTTCGTGGCCACCGGCGGCTATGCGCTGCGGGCCTATGATCGCTGGCAGCGATTGCAACAGCGCACCGACGGGTTGTGGCAACTGCGCGATCCCCGTCTTG
>Ga0209344_10003595_pt1 | contig 15105 bp, 4 predicted proteins | sample Cruoilmetagenom6_FD_187293 | JGI IMG/M metagenome (GOLD analysis project Ga0209344, IMG submission 187293) | Oil polluted marine microbial communities from Coal Oil Point, Santa Barbara, California, USA - Santa Barbara Oil Seep Sample 6 (SPAdes)... | ecosystem: Environmental > Aquatic > Marine >...
CGCTGGGCCGCTCTTTTACATGATATTGGGAAAGCGCCTACCAAAAGATTCCATAAAAAAATTGGCTGGACATTTCACGGACATGAATTCGTAGGATCTAAAATGGTCTTTAAATTGTTCAAACGTCTACGAATGCCTTTGAACGAAAAAATGAAATTTGTTCAAAAGATGGTATTAATGAGTTCAAGACCCATAATTCTTTCTGAAGATTATGTTACTGATTCAGCAGTGCGTAGACTGGTTTTTGATGCTGGTGACAATGTAGAAGATTTAATGACTTTATGCGAGGCAGACATCACTACCAAGAATCCAAAGAAACAGCGTAAATACCATCAAAACTTTAAAATTGTCCGTAAAAAGATTGAAGAAGTAGAAGCTCGTGACCACGTTAGAAACTTTCAACCACCTATTAGCGGTGAAGAAATAATGGAAACTTTTGCGTTAAAACCTTCCAAAGAAATTGGTATTATAAAGGAAGCAATTAAAGAAGCCATTTTAGAAGGAGAAATACCCAATGAGTATAAAGCGGCAAAAGATTTTATGTATCTTAAAGGTGCTGAATTAGGTCTACAGAGTACAAAATAAAATGGATATTATTTATGGATATTACATTTAGAAAAATTGCCAAAATATCTTTGGTCTTAGTTTATTTAGTGATTGTTGCCGGTGCAGTAGTTAGAATGACAGGTAGTGGCATGGGATGCCCAGATTGGCCCAAATGTTTTGGTTACTACATACCGCCAACAGAAGTTACAGAAATACAATGGCAAGCAAATAGGCTATTTGAAAAAGGTCAAGTTATTATTTGGAAAGAGACCCTACAGGTTTCTAAGCAAACATTTACTACTACGAATGCCTTTAAAGCTGAGAATTGGGAACTATATACCAAACATGATTACGCAGAGTTTAACCCCTGGCACACCTGGATAGAATACATCAATAGGCTTTTTGGTGCATTAGCAGGTCTTGCTACCTTACTACTTGCTATCATGTCAATTAAGTATTGGAAAAAGAAAAAACGCATTCCCATACTCTCAGGGCTAGTTGTTTTTGGTATGGTATTTCAAGCATGGTTAGGCGCTACGGTTGTATATTCCGTATTAGAACCGGCAAAGATTACCGTGCACATGTTAATGGCTTTGGTCATTGTAGCCATGCTCCTTTATATCATCTATTTAGCCAACAAAGAAAATAAGCGTATTAAATACGATAGAGTTGTCTTAAACATCAGTATTTTAGCATTGGTTTTAACGCTAATACAAATAGTTATGGGTACACAGGTACGCCAATTTGTAGATGAGCAAATTGATATTTTCGGATATGATGCCAGAAGTAGTTGGTTGCGAAATCCTGAACTTTTATTTTATATTCACAGATCATTTTCCATCATCGTGATTTTAGTCAATTCGTACTTGGTTTACAGAATTACCAAGTTGAATTTAGGTCACCTGAAAATTTACTGGGTCTTGTTTTTACTACTAGTGGAAGTTTTTACGGGTATAGCAATGAATTATTTAGATTTCCCATTTGCCAGTCAGCCATTCCACTTGGTATTGGCGTCAATTCTATTCGGAGTTCAATTCTACATACTTTTAGATGCATTAATGCCTAGAAAAAACATGGAAACTTCGTAACTTTGCCCTCCCGCAAAAATTAAGGTATGATTTATAAAATTCGTGTAATTCTAGATGCTGAAGAAGACATTTTCAGAGATTTAGAGATAGAGTCCCATAATTCCTTAGAAGAATTTCATAATGCCATTACCCAGGCATTTGGCTTTTTAGGCAATGAAATGGCTTCTTTTTATACTTGCGATGAAGAGTGGAAACAAGACGAAGAGATTGCACTTTTTGACATGAGCGAATCTGGCTCAAATGTACGGTTAATGAACGAAACCTTTTTAGAGGATATCATGACCGAGAACAATCCCAAATTAATTTATGTATATGATTTCATGAATATGTGGACATTTTTTGTTGAGCTTGCAGATATTCAAGAAAATGAAGATGGACGTGCTTACCCTAATATATTGTTCACATTTGGTGAATTACCTGAAACCCCCCCAGAGAAAAACTTTGAAACTGAGAACAGCGCCTTTGATTTTGATGATACTTTTGACAATTATGACGATTTAGATTTCGATGAACATTGGAACTAAACTTACACCATCATTTAACTTTCACTTACTAACCATATAATTTAGAATATTTTATGATTAATCTTTATGCTACCCAAATTGAAAGTATTTCGATACACAGAGTTGGTAATAAAAATAAGAGCGAAGGTGTTTTTCTTTCTGAAGAACCTATTAGACTAAACGATGAAACCACAGGCTTATTAAAGGAATACTTCTTTAAACCGTTTAGGGAGAAAGAAGAAAATTATTATAAATTGGCAAATGACGTTGATGTTGAATTCAACGAGTTGTTCAAAATTGTCAGTAAAGTTTTTGAAGATCCTTCTAAATCTCACTTAAATTCAAAAAAAATAGCCTCTTTACTATTCGAACAATCCAACCATCCACATATTAAAAGTGGTGAGGTCTATGTAGCTTACCTTTCGGGATTACTGTTAGATAATAAAAAAGTTGATGCCATCGGTATCTTTAAGAGCGAGTTAAAACACGACTTTATTCAGTTCGAAGAAAAGGACAGTAACTTAAATATAGTTATACAACAAGGTATCAATATCAATAAACTCGACAAAGGTTGCCTAATCTTCAATGTCGATAAAGATGAAGGTTACAAGGTGCTCTCTGTTGACAGTAATAAATACGATACAAAATATTGGCTTGAAAATTTCTTGGGCGTAAATCCGCTTTCAGATGATAATTTCAAGACCAAAAGCTACTTGAAATTCTGCCAAAATTTTGCAAAAGATGTGGTTTTACCTGCCGAAGACAAGCAACAAGAAGTATTGTTCATGAACCGTGCGGTGAACCATTTCGCAAAAAACGATGCATTTGAAGAATCTAATTTTTTGAACGAAGTGATGGAGAACCCCGAGTTGATACCAGAATTCAAGCATTATAAGACCGAGAAAGGTCCAAAATTTAGCATTGAAGATGTATCCAATTTTGATATTGCCAATAAAGCAGTTTCAGATGCTCGCAAAAAAATAAAGAATGTAATTAATCTGGATACGAATATTCAAATTAAAATGGATTTCATTAATCCTGAATCTGCAGAGAAATTTGTAGAAAAAGGATGGGATGAAGAAAAGCAAATGTATTATTATCTAGTGTACTTCAACAAAGAACAGAAGAGCTAACTAAGACAAATATAAATACTTAAAAAGTCCATTTTCTACAAAGAGAGAACTAGACTTTTTAAACATTTAAACACCTGTAAAATAATTAGTTATTTAATTTTATTCTATGCTCGATAATCTGTTTTACACTTACATCTTCATAGTTTCTACGAACAAAATTTAGAGCTAAATCTAGTACTTCTCCCATGGTATTACAGTTCTGGAAATCCATATCCATAGTTAGTACTTCTATTTGCTCCCTTAGTAAAGCTATGTTATCAGGAGTAGAGATTTCATCGGTTTTACAAATAGCTCTCAATTTTTTAATTCTATTACCAGAACTCAGTATTCGTTTGGCGACCATAGAACGTTCTTCTAGCTTATATTGATCAACAGAATCGTGGGTCAATTTACTACGAACCAATTCAACCATTTGATAGTTTTCCTTAAAAAACTGAGGTCTGTATACTTTCAATTTTCCCTCAAAACACTGTTGATCAAAATCAATAGCCCGTATTTTATATACTACATGATCAAAATCGTGTGTAGGTACAATTACATAGTTATATGATCTCATATCGCCCAAAAGACGAATCATACAACGCTCGTTAAATTTTACGAATTCCTTTGCTAATTGTGCTTTTTCGCGAGGGGTACATTTGGGCAAATTATGCTTAATAAATTCATCACCGGGTATTCCTGCGATATGTTCTTCTATTAGAGTGTCCTTATACACTAAAAAATTTAAATTATAAGGAGAAAGCATATGCTCCAATTCTAACCCATAAATACGAGATGCGTCCGTCTTTTTAATATAGAAATAAGTGAAATTATCATTTAAAATATTACGTATTTTTATACGAAATGGTTTCGAATTGCCGAACGTACAAAAATCCACCGCATCAACATTCAAATATTGATGAATATTGCTACTTCCATCAGAAAGTAATATAGAGTACACTTTCTTCAAACTATCGTCAATTTCCTTTCTATCAAATTCAGAATAATAAGCACGTACCCAAAGGGTATCTTGATCATTTTTATCATAAACTACGACCGATCCAGAAAAACGAAGCAAATCATCATAAAAAATAGGTATTTCAATTTTTCGGCTATAGTGTGCCAAATAGCCATCTAAAGCCTTACTTACAGGATAAGCCGGCTTCTTTTTAGACATTAATTTTTCTTCTAACATGCAACAAATTTACCAACAAAATAAACATTTCCATCTTAATAGTATTCTTCAAGCATATAGAATTTGCTCCTACAGTAACATAAATAACGATTATACAACATTTTTTTACCTAGAAGTCAAAAGGTTATTTTATTTGTTTTAGTACTACTTGAAACCAAATCAATGATTACTCCGATAAAATCTAGTATTAAATCCTTATTTTTTTTTCTAATTGCTTTCAGTTCTTTTATAGGATCTGCACAACTAAGCGACCTTCATTATTTACCGCCGATGAAGCAGGGTCAAAACAACCAAGGTATACAAAACCAAGCTATTTACTTATCTACGCCTGAAACCACCCCGTTCAGCGTGTACGTGTACAGAGGTACATCTAACACCATTTATAGAACCATAACCATAGATAACCTTAACCCCGGTGTTTGGACTTTAGGTAATGGAGATAATAATATTACACTTGTAACTAACGCAAATACTGGTACAGTACTTACCAATAGCGGATTACGTTTCATATCTGCCAACGGAGAAAAGTTCTATGTAAATTACAGAGGTAAATCTGGTTCCCAAGCTGCTTCATTAACAGCTAAGGGTAGACAGGCTATGGGTACTAATTTTAAATGGGGAGGTGTTCCAAATAAAGGTAATCACTCCTCAAAATCCAACACACTGGGCATTATGGCTACTGAAGACAATACAACAGTAGTTTTATCTGGTTATGATCCTGGTTGTGAGTTTAGAGTAGGAGGAAACAGAGCTGGTATTACAGCTAATTCTCACACTATAACACTACATGCAAACGAATCTTTTGTTTACGAGACATATATTGGCAACTCACCTACGCAAGCACATGAAGATGGTTGGATCGGTGCTTCAATAGTTTCAACAAAAGATATTGTAATAAGTAATGGTTCTATCAATTTTGGTAGTCAAGATGGCCAAAGCCATAGAGATGCCGGTATTGATCAACCTGTACCCATCAATAAACTAGGTAAAGAATATGTATTCATTAGAGGTAATGGTAACACGAACGGACTTACAGAATTTCCCCTAGTAATTGCTACCGCAGACAATACAAATATATATGTTAATGGTAGTATCACTGCAATAGCAACAATTGACAACGGCGAGTATTTTAAAATACCTAGTAGTTATTACTCATCAAATACTGTGGGGGCAAATATGTTCGTGCAAACTTCAAAAGATGTTTACGCCTACCAATCTATGGCTGGATCAAGTAGTTTATACACTCAAGGTTTAAATTTTGTTGCTCCGGTAAACTGTTTATTACCAGATGTAATGGACAATATACCAGATATTAGAAATATCGCTGGTACTACCGTAACCGGTGGGTTAACCATTATAGCTTCAGTAAACACACCTGATGCCAATGTTAAGGTTTTTGAAGACGGGGTAGAAATTTCTAAACCGGCGCATAACCCAGTTGCCGGATCCGATGATTGGAAAACATTTTATATACCAAATTTAGATGGCGATATTAGCGTAACATCAACAGGACCAATGGCTATTGGTTTTTTTGGGTATAATGGTGCCCAAGGCGTTGCCGGTTATTTCTCAGGATTTGATACCGTACCAGAAGTAGTTCTAAAAATTAATGGCGGTGTAGAAGGTGAGTGTTTTTCCGGCTCAAGTATTTTCGAAGCATCAGATGATAACTTTGACGCTTATCAATGGTATTTTGATGGGGAGATGATTCCTGGAGCAAATGCGTATGATTATGCGGCAACTGTGGCTGGTGATTATTATGTTAGGGGAACAAAAGGACCATGTACCTACGATTCTCAATCCATTAAAATTTTCTATTGTGAACCAGATGTTCAAATTGAAAAAACTGTTGATAAGCCAGAAATAGTAGAAGGCGAAACCGCCACATTTACCATTAGAGCAGAGAATTTATACTTTAATGAAATTACCAATTTACAGGTTACCGATAACATTCCTGATGGATTAACATTAGTTCAGGCTACTACAATTACTGGAACCTTTAACGGTAGTGTTTGGAATATTGGTACGTTGGCTCCTGGTGAAGTTGCCTTTTTAACTTTAGAAGTAACTGCAGATGAAATTGACATCTTGCCTTTGCTCAATCTTGTCAATATAGCTACTAACACTCAAGACCAAATGGATACCAATGTTACTCGAGATGAGCCCTCTGCTAGAATTATAGTACATAATGATTTTGACAATGACGGGGTTGTAGATAGCGTTGATTTAGATGATGATAATGATGGTGTTTATGATGCTATTGAACAAATGTGTATCATATCTAATGATGTTAATTTTACTTCACCATCAAGCACAGTACAAGGTGGTACTGCCGTAACCGAAATCTTCTCTAATTTCTATGGTTTTTGGAGAAGTTCTACAACTTCAATAAATCCTGTATTACCAAATTTATCACATGAATTATTGGCTTTCACCTCCGGTGGCACAACTTTTACCACTGGGGTTGCAGACGATAATCTTTATGACTCCAACGGAAATGGTTTATCAGATGGCATAGACTCCAATAACGATGGAATTTCAGATATTTCGGCAACAGAATCTACCTGGATGGCCTTGACCCCTTCAAATACCATTTATAGCGAAGCAACTTTTGAGACTAATTTAAATGATGGAAATAACGATAATGCTTTAGGATTAACCGTTATTAACAACCCTACTACAGACCCATTAAATCCTTTATTGACCCATGGGCAAAACGGATTAGATCTTGGTACTGGTATTGTTAACATTGGTGATACATGGACTTATGAAATAGATCCAATCGTAGCTACTAACGTTGGCGATGGTATACCAGATATATTATTAACCCAAGTTGCAGACCCAAGTGGTGTCGGTCACGTTGTAAGTCTTTATGATGCAACAGGTGCTCCTCTTGGTAATGCAGTGCGTGTGCAGGCTTACAGCGGAGGAGCACTTGCTAATGTTGTAGGTAGGTACAGATTAGATATTTACCACGCAAACGGAAGTATTTTCTATAATAACACGACAAGAGATTACCGTTTAGCAACAGTAGAATTATCAGAATTTGGTATACCAACAGCTAATTTGGCTGACGTAGCATACCTTCGATTACAACTTAGTTCAAATGCCGATGTTGCCTTTTTATCCTACAATACAGCTTCATTTTCTGGTTTTTGTGCCAACCTAGATACAGATATGGACGGTTATCCAGATCATTTGGACCTAGATAGTGATGATGATGGTTGTAGTGATGCCAATGAATTTTATAAAGACGATACAACTGATGGTGGTGATGGCGGTGAATATGGGACAGGAGTTCCTGCTGTTGACCCAAATGATGGTACTGTAAATGCAGCATCTTACACTCAAGTATTTGCTCCGGTAATTGTTTTGGGTAACACTTCTGAATTATTGGGTGGCACCGATATTAATGCAGAGGATGTAGATTTAGGTGATACTTACAATTACGTATTAAGATTTCAGAATACGGGCGATGATGATGCCAAAAATTTTACCATAAAAAATGTTTTACCGGATAATGTAAGCTTAGACGATATAAACATTGACGATGCCCCTGGTGTAACAAGTAGCTATGAAGAAAGTACTAGAACTATAACTTTTACTATACCAGATGCTTTGGTTGAAATTGATGATCCAGAATATAAGATTAAAATAACGGTTTCTGTTGCAGGCGACTGTTCTGAATTCGTAGCTGCTTGTGCCTCTCAACTAGAGAATCACGCATATGCCAACTATTCTGGAACATTAAACACCAACACCTTTTCAGACGAAGATGATAGTAACCCTGCAGGTGCATGTACCACAACTTTAGAAGTAGCGGCCAACAATGTATCTGATGCATTAGCAAATTGTAACGTAGCACGAACAGTAGAACTTTGTGGCGCTAGCGGAACACTTTCTGCCGGTATAGGTTTTGAGACGTATACTTGGGCAATTGACACGAATAATAATGGTGCTATTGATGCCGGAGATACTATTTTAGACGACGGTACTTCAAACACATTGACAGTAACAACTATAGGAAACTATATTGTAGAGAAAACATCAACCTCTGGCTGTGCTAGTCATACCGAACTAATTACTGTTGAGCGTTATGGCGAAACTCAGACCAACCCGATCATTAGTTATTTAAACCAGGTGAATAGTGACAGTAATCCTGATAATGACATTCAAGGAGAAACCGTTACTTGTTCTAACGATAATAGCTCAATGCCACACATTTTTCTTTGTGGAGATACCGACAGCGCATTTATTCAATTAGGTATAACAGATGCTTTGAGTATAAAATGGGAAAAACTAGATGAAACCAGTTGTAATACCGCAACTTGTGGAGATGTAAGCGATGATTGTGCGAATACTAATACTGGATGGTCATGGAACGAAGAAACAGATGCCGATAACTTTACTATTACCGAAAGTGGGAAGTACAGGGTAGTAATAGGCTACGAAGGTGGATGTTTTAGTAGGTTTTATTTCAATGCTTACCAAAACACATTGGATATTCCTGAACCGGACTCTTCAGATATTATTTGTGATACCGATGGCTCTATTAGAGTTATAGATTTAGGCTCTGGTTATGGCTATCAACTATATGACGTTGAAAACAATTCTGTAGCGGTACCATTTAGTGCCGGTCAAGGTCCTAATTTTGATATTGCAACTAGTGGTACTTATAAAGTACAGATTACGCAACTTGACCCTTCAACCGGAGTTCCAATTGCAAACAGTTGCATCTTCGAAACCGAAGAAATAGGTATTGCAGAAAGAATTTTTGAGACAACAATCGGTTCAACTCCATTTGATTGTACAGATGCAGGAACAATTTCTATACAGGCATTGAACGTTTCACCAGAATATAGCTATGAGCTTTACTTTGATAACGGTAGCGGTGGTAAAGGAGCCTTGGTAACTAATTATTTACTTTCTTCTGACAATACGCACACATTTACTGGTCTTTCAGCAGATGATTACGTTATCGTAACAACTACAACAGATGGTTGTAGTGACGAAAGTACCATAACCGTAGACGAAATTCCTGAACTACGATTAACGGCAACGAACCAAAACAATATCACCTGTACTGCCGGTGTAATAGACTTAATTGCCACAGGTGGAACTACAGGATATGAATTTGCTATCTATAGTAAAGATGGTGTAGCTCCATATGCTGACGAAACAACAATTCCTGATTCGGATTTTACATCTAATCCAACATTTCTATTTGGATATGATACTGCTTCTTCTGCATATATACCTAATGAAGATGGTGATTATGTATTCGTAATAAGAGATGATAATGGATGTTACGGTTTATCCAATATCGTAACTATGGAAGATTTAGGATCAATTACAATAAGTGCAACAAATTCAGCTATCACATGTGCAGATTCTGCCACATCTGTATTGACGATTACGGCATCTGGTGGTAATGCTCCATATCAATACAGTCTTGATGGAGGTACAACGTACCAAACGGAAAACTTCTTTAACAATATAGCTGCCGGTATTTATACCATTACGGTAATGGATTCTAATAGTAATCCTGGTAATGCCTGCAAAGAGACTATAGAATATGAAGTTACGCAACCATTTACATTAACGGCATCCCCTTCTATCATTGAAGATGCCTCCTGTGATACCTCTGGTGCGGTAACACCTACTGCTTTGGTTAAAATTTTGAACGGTAGCGGCGGTCAAGCTCCTTATGAATATAGTTTTGACGGTGGTAGTACGTTCTCTACAGTAGGCGAACAACGCTTGGCTCCAGGCACTTACCAATTAGCGATAAAAGATGCTTTAGGATGTTCAACAGATTTAGAAATTACCGTACCTAGCGCTGCTGTTGACCCTACTTTCACTAACAATATTACGTATGAATGTGATGGAGACGGAGTAGTTACAATTACCCCTTCTAACACTACAGACTTTACATATACTTATAAATTAAACGGTACTGACAACTCACCATTAGATAGTAATGTTTTCAATGATGTTGCTTCGGGTACACAAACGATTACTGTTGGCTATACAAGTTCTATAGCTGCAGACCAAAGCACTTTATTCCATGAAGATTTTGGAGCTGGTGTAACTACACAGATTGCAGAAATTGGTGCAGGATATTGCTACGAACCACAAGATGGCACTGATACAGACTGTAATTTAGGCCCTGCAGGAATCTTGGTAAATGCTGAATATGCGGTTACGAATAGAATAACCAACCCAAATGTTTCTTGGAGAAGTCCTAATGACCATACAGGTGTAACCGATGGTAGATTTATGGCAATTGGTGTAAGTACCTCAGCAGGAAACAACAATATCTTATGGTCAAGAACAGGATTGGAAGCACTTGCCAATCAAGATATCACCATATCTTTCTACGCATATAATATTTTAATAGATAATGCTTCAGGTAACGATCCAGAAGTATTGGTTGAATTGGTTGATGGTTCTGGTACTGTAATCAGTAGTCAGGCAACCGCAGCTGTTCCACAAAATAACAATGCCGATGACTGGCATCTAAGAACGGTTACGTTCAACCCTGGAGCAAATACTGCTGTTGGTGTTGTATTACGTACCAATCTTGATAGTGATAATGGTAACTTTTTGGTTTTAGATGATATTCAGGCTTCACAGATTCCTGAGTTATGCGAAAAAACTCAAGATATTACAGTTATTGTAGAATCAGGTCAAACATTTGAAGTAGCTATTTTAAATAGCACTGACCCTACATGTAACGGTAGTGACAATGGTAGCATCCGTTTTGAAGTTTCTAATTTTGACCCTGCTTTCGGATATCAATATTCTGTAGACGGCGGTACAACATGGACAACGGAAACGACATCTCCAATTACTACCCCTTCTACCTTTACAGATGGTACATATAATATTATGGTCGAAAAAATTGACGATAGTTCATGTACAGCAACCTCAGCGACTTCGGTTACGCTAACATCACCTACTGCTTTGACTGCAGATATACAAAAAATGACAGAATACAGTTGTTTCAATACAGGAGCAACGTTACAGGCATCTGCAGATGAAGGTACACCTGGTTATGAATACCAATTAGAGCTGACCGATAATACTATCGAAAGAGCTTTTGGTACTTCAACGCAATTCTTGAATGTTCCTGCTGGCGAGTATCATGTTAGGGTTAGAGATCAGAATAATTGTGAGGCCATTTCCGTTTCTACAGTGACCGTAATTCAACCAGAAACTATTGCTTTTGATTTAATAGCGACACAATGTTATGACGGTCAAAATAACGGTACGGTAACAGCAACGGTTACAGGTGGTAATGGCAATTACTCATTTAGAATAAACGGCGGAGCATGGCAAACACCTTCTCCTATTACTAATGTAAGTTACACCTTTAACAATTTATCAGAAGGTACATATGATGTGGAAGTAAATGACCAATTTGGTTGTGCAACTTCTATTCAATCTATAACGATTGCTCCAACAATTTCGCTTAGTGTGGTACCAGTAAATGCAAGTTTATGTGCCGATGGTACGTTAACGGCAACTGCATCAGGTGGTGACAATAATTTTGTTTATGCCTTTATTCCTACTGGGAATACAGTTCTTGACACCGATTTTTCAGCTAGTAATACAACAAATATTCCTTTGGCTGATATCGGTGATTATGACATTTATGTAAGAGATAAAGCAAATGGTACGGATGCTTGTCAAACTATGGTAACCGAGACTATTGTTGCTAATCCTGTTCTTGCTTTTACCGCGGTAGCAACAGACCCAGATTGTCATGATGGCACTGGTAGCATAGCTGTTAATATTAGTGACGGACTTTCACCATTCGATTACAGATTAATTGATATAACCAATGGTACACCAGACCAGGTTCAAACGGATGTGGTGGGCACAACCAAAACCTATTATAACCTGGCACCAGGTGACTACGATGTAGTCATTACCGATGAGGTCGGTTGTTCTGAAACAGAATCAGTAACTATTACCGCACCCGATGAATTAACTGCCGATGCAGAGGGTAGAACTCCTGTTGCATGTACAGGCGACCCTAATGATTTTGGATTTGACATTCTTAATTACCCTGTAACAATAGGGACTTTAGAATTTAGTGATGATGGGGGTACAACGTGGCAAACATCTGACCAATTTAGAGGATATATATCAGGTACCGAAGTAGAACCATCAATTAGAACTGTTGATGGAAGCGGAAACACAATATGTAAAACCGATTTACCAAGGTTGATAATTCCATATCCTTTAGATGATCTAGATATTACAATACTTCCAATAATTGTGAATTGCGATGAATTACAAGTAAGTGTACGTGGTCAAAATGGTACAGCACCTTATCAATACACATATTCTGAAAACCCTGCCAATTTTAATACGGTTACTCCTGCCAATGGCTGGTCGGCTTCTTTTGCCGCAGGAACAACTCACACTTATACCAATTTAGTACCAGGTAGAACTTATGCGTTTTACGTAAAAGATGCAGTAGGCTGTATTAGACAAAGTAGTGTTAACGTAAATGATATTATTACAAATCCCATGAATATCACATCAGTTATCACTCCTGCATGTGAAGGTTCTAGTAACGGATCAATAGAATACACTATTACAGATACAGATGGTTTCATAGAGCCTGATATGCAATGGTTTTTATATGATGTTGATGGAAATGTTATTAGATCGAGTGGCAGTATTGTAACTTTTTCAAGCACTATCAATGTTACTAGCTTACCGGCAGATGAATATTATATCGAAGTACAACAATATGATGGAACCCCGCAATGTATTAGCGCTAGTGAAAACGAGGTTCTAGAAATGTTAGACGAAATTACAGGAACCACACAATCTGTTCAAGACATTTCCTGTGAGAGTCCTGGATTAATTTTAATTGACAATGTACAAGGCGGTGGAAGTACTTACTTCTATACAATTACAGGCCCTGCTCCTTTTGCTACAATTACTACAACGGATGATAATCCTATAGAAATAGCTGCAAACTCACCTGCTGGTAAGTATACCGTTACTGTAGAAGATCAATACGGTTGCTCGTACCCTCTTAATGATGTTACGATGAGCTTTACCACTGCACCAACCATTGATAATGTGGCAATAGCTAATTGTGATACAAATGCATCAATAACAATAACTGCTACGGGTACAGGAACTATTCTATACTCAATCGATGGCGGTAATACATACCAAAATAATAGTGGGACCTATAACACGGTACCTACCGGTAATTATGATGTGTATATTAAAGATGCGTCTGGTTGTATAGATACCATTAATATTGATGTCCACCCTACCCTACAAGCCTCTGCAAGTCTAGACATCCCATTAGGTTGTGGCACCGGCTTCGAAGCAGAGATTGTAATTGAAGGTATTTCAGGTTCTGGGAATTATGAGTTCGAAATTCTTGACAGCTCATCTAATGATGTTGAAACGCGACAAACGTTAACCGGCGGTGCTATGAACGTTCCAGTAAGCGTTCCGGATAATACGGTAGATACAATTTACACGGTCAATGTATATGATATAGGCACGGCTTCACCAAATTGTAGTAGAACTTTTGCAGTAACGATTCCTGCGGCTATACGTCCAGATTTTACGGCAACTCCTATTGACGTTAGTTGTTCTGGTGCTGAAGATGGTAGCATAGAGTTGGTTCAAGTAAATAACGGAAACAATCCGTTAACGTATGTTTTAAATCCAATGCCTGCAACGGCGTTGTGGGATACAGCTACCCAATCTTTCACAGGTTTACCAGGTGGTTCATATGATGTTACCGCTAGAGGACCAAATAACTGCCCAACAGTTAAAACAGTTGTAGTAGATGAAAATGCATCTTTAGTATTTACTGCCCCGGTTCCGGTTCAATTTGGATGTACAAACGGAAATGATACAAACAACGCTACGATTACAATTAGCGCTGGTTCTATTAATGGAGGAAGCGGAACATATAATCGTTTTGAATTCATTGACGATGCAACTTCCAATGTGCTTCAAAATAGCAACAGTTTGAAATATACCCATACTGATCCCTCTGGCGGAGATATTATTGTACGTATATATGATGACGAAGGCTGTTCTGCCGAGCATATAGCAACCATTGACCCTTATGATACTTTTGTTGACGCAACAATTACAGTAGATACAGATCTAGATTGTATAAACAGTGGCGAAAACATTACTGTCAATGTAAACAGCATAGTTACCAATACCACAGCAAACCTTGCTAATTATGAGTTCAGAATATTGCCATCTGCAACATACCAAACAGGTAATAATGTATTTACCAACTTGGCAATTGGCACTTATACTATTGGTATTAAGAATGTAACTACAGGTTGTGAAATAACACGAACTCATATCGTAGAAAACCCTAATACATTTGATATTGAAGTTAACAAACTTTCAGATGTTGTTTGTTTTGGAACAGATGGAGCTATAGAGGTAACGTTTACCGATGCTACCTATACGGGCGATTTTAACTGGGAAGTTTTAAATACCGATGGAACAGCTACTATACGTATAGATGATGCCGATACTTTTACAGGAACAGGAACAACAGCTTCTATTCCGGTAGCCGCAGGTAGTTATATTTTAAGAGCTTCACAAGTTGGAACTCCTGAATGTATTCAAGAAAGGTCATTTACGAT
>Ga0209344_10003598_pt1 | contig 15101 bp, 12 predicted proteins | sample Cruoilmetagenom6_FD_187293 | JGI IMG/M metagenome (GOLD analysis project Ga0209344, IMG submission 187293) | Oil polluted marine microbial communities from Coal Oil Point, Santa Barbara, California, USA - Santa Barbara Oil Seep Sample 6 (SPAdes)... | ecosystem: Environmental > Aquatic > Marine...
AATTTAAACATATCGATAAAAAGCATATCGCATTTACTGGAACTATAAATGGAGATAGCACTATTGAAGTACATGTTTTAAAATTAAGTCACGATTCTACCGTTGCTCGATTAATTAAAATGGTAAACGAAGTAGAAACGCAAAAATCACCAACACAACGTTTAACCAAAAAATTTGAAAAATGGTATGTACCGATTGTGATCATTGTAGTGGTATTATTGTGTTTTGCATACCTAATTATAGATGAAACGTTTAATGAAAGCCTCTACAGAGCAATAACGGTTTTGGTAGCCGCTAGTCCTTGTGCATTGGCAATATCTACGCCAAGTGCTGTACTTAGTGGAATTGCAAGAGCAGCTCAAAAAGGGGTTTTAATTAAAGGCGGAAAAGCACTAGAAGATTTAGGAAGTATTACCACTATTGCATTTGATAAAACAGGAACTTTAACCGAAGGTAAACCGAAATTGACCAACGTCATCCCACTAAATGATTTTGAAGAAAAGGCATTTTTACAAATCGTTTTAGAGGTGGAAAGCTTAAGCAATCATCCGTTAGCCAAAGCAATAGCTAAAGACATTGCAAAACAGTATAACATCCATTTTAAAAACACTGCTACAAATATTGAAGCCATTCAAGGCAAAGGAATTACGGCGACTTATGAAAACGCTAAAGTATTTATTGGTAATTTAAAATTGATGGAAGATGAAGGCATAACGGTAACGGATGTAGTAACTTCTAAAATGGATGGTCTATTACAAAACGGACATACGGTAATGCTTGTGGCTTTTAAAAAGGAAATTATTGGTATTCTTGGCGTGATGGATGTTCCAAGGAAAACAGCTGCAGACACACTTAAAAAGCTAAAATCCATTGGTATAAAACGAATGATTATGCTAACTGGAGATCATCAAAATGTTGGGGATGCCATTGCTAAACAAATAGGTTTAACCGAAGCAAAAGGAAACCTATTACCAGAAGACAAAGTTACTGCTATTAAAAAATTACTAGCATCAGATGGAAAAATAGCTATGGTTGGTGATGGCGTAAATGATGCTCCAGCAATGGCTTTAAGTACCGTTAGTGTTGCCATGGGAGCAGCAGGAAGCGATGTTGCTTTAGAAACTGCAGATGTAGCGTTAATGTCGGATAAAATTGAAAATTTACCATTTGTAATCGGACTAAGTAGAGCATCCAAACGCATTATAAAAGAAAACATTTTTATAAGCTTAGGTGTTGTTGCTATACTCGTACCCGTTACTATTTTAGGGTTAACCAACATTGGAATCGCCGTTTTATTTCATGAAGGATCTACAGTAATCGTGGTTTTAAACGCTTTACGCTTATTAGCGTATAAAGAACATAGATAAATATAGATTTTTGACGCAACCTTTTCTTATTTTATGCATCTACTTTGTATGCCTTTTTATTAAGCTAGAAAATGAATTCAAAAAATAAACAAATGAAAAAAGCCCTTTTAGGATTATTGTTATTTACCTCTTTTGCAACTTTTGCGCAAAAAGAGGTACAAGAAGAAAAAGTAAAACACAGTGAAGTTAAAGTAAATGCTTTTAATCTTATTTTGTTTAAATCTATAGATGTCTCCTATGAATATTTATTAGATTCGGAATCTTCTATAGGTGCTTCTGTTTTAATCAATTTAAGAGATACCGATTCTGGAGAAGATATTTATTACAACGAAAAACTTGCCATCACGCCATATTACAGACGTTACTTTTCTAGTAAATATGCTTGGGGATTTTTCTTAGAAGCTTTTGGTATGTATAATGTGCAGGATGATGTCTATGAAGAATACAATTACAATATGGTTTTAGATGAATATGAATACACAAGATCTGACGAAACCTCCAGCAACCTTGCTTTCGGAATGGCTGTTGGCGGAAAATTTGTTAGTAAAAAAGGGTTTTTGTTTGAAGTATTTGGAGGAATAGGTAGAAATATCATTCAATCTAACGAGAAAATTGGTAGTGAGTTTGTACCACGTTTAGGAGCAACCTTTGGTTGGAGATTTTAATAACAAGACTGTTTTATAAAAAAATCCTATTCGTAAATATTTGATGGAGAAAAAAAAAAAAAAAAAAAAAACGCGCAAACAATTATTGCTTGAGCGTTTTAGTTATAAGATTCCTTTTTTCAAAGGAATTCGATTATTTCATCTTCATTAACCAATGCTTCACATCGACCTCTGCTTTAATCAAGTCTTTTAAATCTTCTATCTTCACACGTTTTTGTTCCATAGTATCTCTATGTCTTATAGTAACCGTGTTGTTTTCTAGAGTTTCATGATCTACAGTAATACAAAATGGTGTTCCATTTGCATCTTGACGTCTGTAACGTTTTCCTACTGCATCTTTTTCATCATAAAAGACATTGAAATCCCATTTTAAATCTTCTACAATTTGCTTTGCTACTTCTGGCAAACCATCCTTTTTAACTAAAGGAAAAATGGCTGCTTTTACAGGAGCTAAAACTGCTGGTAATTTTAAAACGGTTCTTGTGGTATTGTTTTCCAGTTCTTCTTCCATTAAAGCATTAGAAAATACCGCTAAAAACATTCTGTCTAAACCAATAGAAGTTTCTAAAACATAAGGTGTATAGCTTTTGTTTTCTTCATGATCAAAATACTGAAGCTTCTTACCCGAAAATTCTTCGTGTTGTTTTAAATCAAAATCGGTACGCGAGTGAATTCCTTCTAACTCTTTAAATCCGAAAGGGAATTTAAACTCAATATCTGTTGCTGCATCTGCATAATGTGCTAATTTTTCGTGGTCATGAAAACGATATTTATCTGCTCCCATTCCTAAAGAAAGATGCCATTTCATTCTGGTTTCTTTCCATTTATCAAACCATTCTTTTTGTGTTCCTGGCTTAATAAAGAATTGCATTTCCATTTGTTCAAACTCACGCATTCTAAAAATAAACTGTCTTGCAACAATCTCATTTCTAAATGCTTTTCCGGTTTGTGCAATACCAAAAGGAATTTTCATTCGTCCTGTTTTTTGCACATTCAAGAAGTTTACAAAAATTCCTTGCGCTGTTTCGGGACGTAAATATAAATCCATTGCCGTTTCTGCAGAAGCACCAAGTTTGGTTCCAAACATAAGGTTAAACTGCTTCACATCGGTCCAATTTCTAGAACCCGTTAAAGGATCTGCGATTTCTAATTCTTCAATTAGCAATTTAACATCTGCTAAATCTTCTGCTTCCAGAGATTTCCCTAAACGTTTTAAGATAGTATCAATCTTTTCTTGATAACCTAAAACTCTTCCGTTAGTAGAAATAAATTCTTCTTTATTAAAGGATTCTCCAAAACGCTTTTCTGCCTTTTTTACTTCCTTTTCAATCTTCGTTTCAATTTTAGCGCAATAGTCTTCCACTAAAACATCTGCACGATATCTCTTATTAGAATCTTTATTATCTATTAATGGATCACTAAAGGCATCTACGTGGCCAGAAGCTTTCCAAGTAGTTGGATGCATAAATATAGATGCATCTATTCCTACTATATTATCATTCATTTGCACCATGGCTTTCCACCAGTAGTCGCGAATATTCTTTTTTAGCTCTGCTCCATTTTGAGCATAGTCATACACTGCACTTAATCCATCGTAGATTTCGCTACTCTGAAAAACGTAACCATACTCTTTTGCATGAGAGATTACTTTTTTAAATTGATCGTCTTGATTTGCCATAGGTTGCAAAAGTAAAAAACCACTCCATATTAATGGAACGGTTTTCAAAAAATTATAAGTTATTTTTTATTTTAATGTAATAGATGTGCTTCCTAAAAAGGTAGCGTTTTGAAATACGTCCACATTATAGCTCCCTGGCTTTAGCTTTTCTTTGTCTCTAATGCTAATTTTAAGGCAAGCTGTAATTTCTTCAGAAACATTTTTTACGGTTGTTTTTCCGCTATATCCAATTTTTAATCCTTGGTATTTAAGAACACCTCGTTCGGATACTATTTGATCTTTAGTATCTAAAATTTGTACGTAAATATTTTTATTCCCTTTGTTTGTCAATGCATTACCTGCTAGCAAAACGCATACTTCAAATTGATCAGCCTCACTTAATTTAGTAGTTTCGTATACTTTGGAACGTGTTGTATTTAAAGCTACTACTTTAATATTATTGCTTTTAAGTATACCTTCCTTACTAATAATAGTATTTAACTTTTGATTCTTTTCTGACAAATTAGCTAACTCAACTTTTTGATTTTCAAATTGCTGAGAAACAGAATCTACTTGTATGTGCAAAGCTTCATTATCGCGAAGAAGCGAGTCTATTTGGTCAAAAATAAGTTCTCTTTCGTTTTTAAGAGCGTTTATTTGACTTCTGTATTTAGATATTAATGATAAATCGGTTTTCGTATTTTTTACAGAACTTAAGATGTCCTCTACTTTAGATTTAGATAGATTTAATTTCGTGTTTACAATTTCGTTTTCAATAGAAACATCATTATAAAGCGATATCATCTCTGTCAATTCATGTTGCACTAGTTTTGTTTCTTGCTCTAAAAATTCTTCTTGATTTTTAAAGGAATTAAAACTAGAAATACTATAAGAACCTAAAATAGCAATTGCTATTACCAATGTACCAATAATTAATCTGTAGTTAAAAGTTTGAGGGAAAACTAACATATTATTTATTTTACAGTACGAAGCTAGAAATTTAGTTTGGTTTATTTTATTTTATTCGTTGAAGTAAGTGATATAATTGTTAAAACAATTTCCTTATCGCATTTAGCTAGAAATTTTGTAAGTTTAGTACTATGTTTCAAGCGGTTATTGATTTATTCTTTCCAAAGGTATGCTTTGCGTGTTATTCGCACTTGCAAGATTTTGAGATGTATGTTTGTACTTCTTGCAGACATAATTTACCCGTTACCAATTACCATCTGAATGCAAATAATGCACTTGACAAAGTGTTTTATGGACGAGTAAAAGTAGAACAAGCAACAGCTTTGTTTCGGTATGAGAAAAAAGGAATTGTACAACAACTTATACATAATTTAAAATATAGAGGTCATGAAGAAATTGGTGTCTTTTTAGGCGAATGGCTTGGTAATGAATTAAAAGAATTAGATTCTTATAAAGCTGTAGATATTGTTATCTCTGTGCCTTTACATAAAAAGAAACAAAAAAAAAGAGGGTATAATCAGGTTACTAAATTCGGACAAGAAATAGCAAAAGCTTTGCAAGTAAATTACAATGAACAATCGCTAATTAAAATCACGAATACAAAGTCGCAAGTCACCAAAAAACGATTTGCTCGTTGGCAAGCAGACCATGAATTATTCGCTTTAGAGAATGCAGCATTAATAGAAAACAAACATATTTTATTGGTAGATGATATTATTACTACTGGAGCAACCTTAGAGTCTTGTATTCAAGTGTTAAATAAAGCCGAAAATGTTAAAATAAGCATAGCAACCATGGCAATAGTTCATTGAGTATTTTGTTACTTTGTGCTAAATAATGAAATTTATAATGCGTAATACCTTCTATAATTTAATTTTAATTCTATCCATTGGCTTAACTATTGTTAGTTGCGCTAATAGAGGAAACCCTAATGGAGGACCAAAAGATGTTACCGCTCCGAAAATAGTTAAATCTACTCCCGAAAATTATGTTACCAATTTTAATGGTAACGAGATTAAAATCTATTTCGATGAGTATGTGAAAATTAAAAATTTAACCAAACAACTTATTATATCGCCACCAATGGATCCTGCTCCAGAAGTAACTCCTATTGGTACCGCTAGTAAATACATTACCATTAAGATTAACGATACCTTATTAGAAAATACAACCTATGCGTTTAACTTTGGAAACAGCATAACAGATAACAACGAAGAAAATCCGTATTCCTATTACAAATATATTTTATCTACAGGAAGTTATATTGATTCCCTTTCTCTTAAAGGTGAAATTTTAGATGCTTCCCTGCGTAAGCCTGACGATTTTGTTTCTGTGCGTTTATATGAAATAGACAGTACTTTTAACGACTCTATTGTTTACAATAAACTACCAAAATACGTAACCAACACTTTAGATAGCACAACCACCTTTAGTATTGACAATATTAAAGCAGGAAAGTATATGCTTGTTGCTTTAAAAGATGCTAACCAAGATAATAAATTTCAACAACTAACCGATAAGATCGCTTTTTATAAAAAACATATAACCGTACCAACAGACTCTAGTTTCACCTTAAAATTATTTAAAGAAGAAGCCGATTTCATGGTAATTAGACCACGTTTAGTAGCAGGCGAAAAAATAGCTTTTGGTTATCAAGGAGATTACAAAAACACAGTAATAAAGACAACATCTATTGTGCCAGAGGACTTTAAATATATTATTACAAAGGATCCAAAAACAGACTCTTTAAACTACTGGTACAAGCCAAGATTAAAGGATACAGATTCTTTACTTTTTAATGTAAAAAACAAAAACTACACCGAAGACTTTACGGTTAAAATAGGTGATCAACCTAGAGATTCATTAAAAATGGAAGCAATCACTAAAGGAAATTTAAACTTTAAAGACGATTTTAAATTAACCGCAAATATTCCATTGGTAAAGTTTAACGAAAAGCAAGTTACTATTTTAGACAAAGATTCTTTAAAAGTAACATTCAAAACATCTTTAGACACCCTTTCTAACACTTATTCTTTTGCTTTTGATAAAACGGAAAACAACAAATATTCTATTCAACTTTTACCCGACGCTTTTACTGATTTTTTCGAGAATAAAAACGACACCTTAAATTATAGGTTAAACACAAAAAGCTTTGCAGATTATGGTAATGTAAGAATAACATTATACAATGCGAAATACCCAGTAATTGCGCAATTAACAGACGACAAAGGCGAAATAAAAGCCGAAATATATAGCACCAAACCAGAACCTTTAGATTTTAGATATCTAGATCCTGCTAAATATTATTTACGCGTTATTTATGATGCGAACAAAAACCAAAAGTATGATTCTGGAAGCTATTTAAAAAAGCGTCAACCAGAACGTATTAGCCATTTTAACGAAGTAATTGAAGTTCGTGCTAATTGGGATCCTATAATAGATTTTACGCTATTAGATTAAATATATCCTTATCGCCTAAAAACTGAAATCTGTCTCGGTACTTTTTAATGTGGTTTTTATCTAGCGTTACAATTTCTGTTTGCTCTTTACCTAAAGCGATATTCGATATTTTTTCACCCAGAACATCGTAAACAGCCGAGCTTCCTGAATATTCGTAATTATTAATATCTAAACCTACTCTATTTACACCAATACAATACGTCATGTTTTCTATTGCTCTAGCTTTTAGCAAAGCGTCCCAAGCAGTAATTCTAAGTTTTGGCCAATTGGCAACATATAATAACAAATCATAATCTTCCGTATTTCTTGCCCAAACCGGGAATCGTAAATCGTAACACACCAAAGGACAAATCTTCCAACCTTTATAAGCTACTATTATTTTTTTATTTCCTGCCTCATATACTTTATCTTCTCCTGCAAGTGTAAAGGTATGCCGCTTATCATAAATTTCTATTTTTCCTTCTGGATGCACAAATAAAAGCCTATTGTAGTATTTGTTATCTTCGGTAATAATAAAACTTCCAACAATAGCGGTGTTACTCATTTTAGCCATTTCTATCATCCATTTCACGCTTTCTCCCTGCATATTTTCTGCTAGTTCCGACGCATGCATTGTAAAGCCTGTCGTACACATTTCTGGAAGAATAATAAGATCTGCTTGTTGTGAAATAGCAGTGATTTTTTTCGTAAAATTCAATCTATTCTGTTTTGGGTTTTCCCAAACTAAATCCGATTGTATTAGCGCTACTTTTAATTTTTCTTGCATTTTATAAAGATACTTGTTTTTTGCAAAGTTGTAAAACAAAAAAAATCCAGAATAGCTCTATGGAACAACTCTGGATTTTTAAATAGATAAAGCCTTTCGTTTATAATTATGCCTTTCTTAATTTTTTTTCTGCTTTTTTAATATCTTCTTTTAAGCCTTCCAGTTTTTTAAGCCATTTTCCTTCGTCTTCTGGAGATAGTTTCCCTTTCTTTTTCAGTTTGTCATATTTCTTTTGAGAACTCTCTAACTTGCTATTTGCTTTATCAAAAGATTTTTGTGCTTTCTCCTTTTTCTTTAAAGCCTTTTCCGCTTGCTTTTGTTTTTTCTCGGCCTTTTTTAACTCTTTTTCGTTATTTTTTTGCTCTTTTTGACGTTTTTCTTCTTCTTTTTGAGCTTTTTCAACCTTCTCTTCTTTTAACGTATCCGCTTCTTCTTTTTCTATTTCTGCTCGTTCTTTTTCTTCTTGCATTTTCATCTCCGTTTCATGCGTATCAAAAATGGCAATGCGTTTTTCTTCACTTAAAACATCGGTAACATCCTTATCTCCTTCATATATTTTATTTCCTTTTACCGTATAAACAGGATTCCCTTCTGCATTTTGGGCTGTAACCGTTAATCCCAATCCCAAAAAGAATACTAGTACTATTAATTTTTTCATCGTTTTATATTTATTATTTAACAATAGTTTGCAAATATATTGCCAAATGAATCCACTGAGTTACATTTTATTTAAAATTTCGGCTGCTCGTTTTAAAGTATCCTCTGTTTTCGCAAAGCAGAAACGCAACACTTTATCATCCTTATTATTATCGTTAAAAACCGATAATGGTATAGATGCCAATCCATTTTCAATAGTTAACCGTTTTGCAAAATCGACATCATATTCTTGTGTAATTGCAGAAAAATCTAAAACCTGAAAATACGTTCCTTTTGCGGCTTTAAATTTAAATCGCGAATCTTTTATTAAACTTAAAAACAAATCCCGTTTTTCTTGATAAAAACTGGAAAGTTCTAAGTAATGACTTGGTTCTTCTAAATAATCTGCCAATCCTTTTTGCATTGGATGGTTTACAGAAAACACATTAAACTGATGTACTTTTCTAAACTCAATCATAAGTTCTTTTGGCGCACAGCAATATCCCATTTTCCATCCGGTATTATGAAATGTTTTTCCAAAAGAAGCGGTTATAAAACTTCTGCCTTTTAAATCGGGAAATAAACATGCGCTTTGGTGTTTTTCCCCATCAAAAATAATGTGTTCATACACTTCGTCACTCAACACAATAATGTTTGTGTCTTTAGTAAGCTCTTGAAGTTTTAGCATATCGGTTTCCGAAAAAATACTACCACCAGGATTTTGTGGTGTATTTATGATAATCATCTTCGTTTTACTATTTATTTTCTGTTTTACAGCATTCCAGTCTACTCCATAATTTGGCGCATCCAATTGTATACTTATGGTTTTTGCCCCTTGTAATTCTATTGCTGGCTGGTAACAATCGTAAGCTGGCTTAAAAATAATCACTTCATCATCCTGTCTTACAAAAGCAGAAATAATCGTAAAAACAGCCTGTGTTGCTCCTGCTGTAACTGTTATTTCTGTTTCCGGATGATAGCTCGTTTTATATAACAAATCAAACTTATTGGAAATACGCTCTCTCAGCTCCATATTTCCCGGCATTGGCGCATATTGATTGTAACCAGAATGCATAGCCTTTGTCACTAACTCCATTAGTTTTGTATCACTACTAAAACCTGGAAATCCTTGGGATAAATTTATAGCATTATGGCTATTAGCCAAAGCACTCATCACAGAAAAGATAGTGGTGCCTACGTTGGGAAGTTTCGATTTATGTTGCATATGGTAAATATAGTTAGTTATTAGAACATAAATTTAGTGCTTTTTAACAATTTTTACTTCTTGGTTTTTTTATACTCAAAACAAATAGTTCTTCGGTTTTTACACAAGTTCTTCTTCCCTTTTTATACGTTAAAATTTTCAACCATAACTGTGCTATAATTGAAAATTTTGTCTTGATAAAGAAAACAATAACTGCCTATAAAATTCTCAAAAACTATTTGTTTTGAGTATCTTTGAAAGCATTCAAAAAACAAGACTTATGAAACTATTTAAATTCCTCTTACTTTTTATAACGCTGAATCTTTCGGCACAACAAGGTGGTATGTGGATTCCTTCCCTATTAGAAGGTATGAACGAAACCGAAATGACAAATCTTGGAAGTAAACTTACCGCACAAGATATTTATGATGTTAATAATTCTAGTTTAAAAGACGCTATTGGTCATTTTAATGGAGGTTGTACTAGTGAAGTGATTAGCGACAAAGGTTTAATATTAACGAATCATCATTGTGGTTTCGGACAAATACAAGCACATTCGTCTTTAGAAAATGATTACTTAAAAGATGGCTTTTGGGCAATGTCTTTAGAAGAAGAACTGCCAAACGAAGGTTTATACATCGAATTTATTGTAAGTATTACAGATATAACAGAAGAAGTTCTTGCTGTTGTAAATGAGGATATGACCGAAAAGGAAAAGCAATCTGTTATCGATAAAAACAGTAATGGGTTAATGAAAAACTGGCCTAGAGAAGCTTGGCAAGATGTTAAAACAAAAGCTTTTTATAATGGTAACCAATACTTCTTATTTGTTACAGAACGTTTTGAAGATATTCGTTTAGTTGGTGCGCCTCCAACAAGCATTGGGAAATTTGGAAGTGATACCGACAACTGGGTTTTCCCTAGACATACTGGTGATTTTTCTATGTTTCGTATTTATGCAGATGCAAATAACAGACCTGCAAAATATAGCAAAGAAAACAAACCATACAAACCAAAACACTTTTTACCTGTTTCTTTAGATGGTGTAGCTGAAGGTGATTTTACAATGGTATTTGGTTTCCCAGGAAGCACCAATGAGTATTTACCAGCAGTAGCAATAGAGCATATTACAGAAGAATTTAACCCAACAAATATTGCCATTCGAGAAGCTGCATTAAAAGTAATTGATGCGAAAATGAAAACGAGTGATGCGGTTCGTATTAAATATGCATCCAAACAAGCACGTATTGCAAATGCTTGGAAAAAATGGATTGGCGAAAACCTAGGAATTGAAAAAAGTGATGCTGTTGCAAAGCGTCGTGCTTTTGAAGCTACTTTTACAAAAGCCTTAAGCGAAAAAGGTTTAGATGCTAAATACGGAAACATTTTACCGCAATTCGATAAACTGTATGCTGATTTTGCACCAATAAATATTAAACGTAGAAACTTTATTGAAGTGTTTTTGGTAACGAACGAGTTGATGCAAATGACTTTTAGAGCATACCAAATGGAAGAAGCTATTACTGCAAATCCAGAAGCTTTTGATAAAGCCAAAGAACGTTTAACTGCAACTTTACAAGGCATTCATAAAAATTATGATGTAGATGTAGACAAAGGTGTTTTTAGTAATGTAATGCCTTTTTATAACAAAAACGTAGACGCTTCTATTTATGACAAAACTGCTTTTACTAATCTAGACGAAGCTTTAAAACTTTTAGATGGAGATGCTAAATCTGTACTTAAAAAACTGAACAAAGATGCTGCATACCAATATGCAAAACCTATGATTGCAGAGTTTTACAACACCATAAACAAAGAATACCAAGAAAGAAACGAACCTATAACAGCTTTACAAACCAAGTACATGACTGCTTTAATGAAAGCTTTACCTGAAGCTCGTTATTTTCCAGATGCAAATAGTACGTTACGTGTAACCTACGGACAAGTTAGAGGTTACGCACCAAGAGATGCCGTGTACTACAATCCTGTAAGTTATTTAGATGGTGTTGTAGAAAAATATGTGCCTGGAGATTATGAATTTGATGTTCCTGAAAAGTTATTAGAGCTACATAAAAATAAAGATTACGGACAATATGCAGATAGCAACGGAAAAGTACCGGTTTGTTTCTTAGGAACCAACCATACTACTGGAGGAAACTCTGGAAGTCCAGCAATTGATGCGCATGGAAACTTAGTTGGTTTAAACTTTGACAGAGTTTGGGAAGGTACTATGAGCGACATGAATTACGATCCTGAAATTTGCCGAAACATTATGGTAGATGTACGTTATGTATTATTTATTGTAGATAAGTTTGCTGGAGCGACCCATTTAATTGATGAAATGAAATTGGTACATCCTAAAACGAATAAGCAGTAAATCCATATTTAGTTTACAGTCAACGTTTACAATTATTAGACCTCACAGATTTTAAAATTTGTGAGGTCTTTTTTTCTCCTCTATTTTTTTTTAGAAAATCAGGAACAGAAAGAGCTTCTCTCTTTAGTTAAATAGAGGTGGATTTGAAGCAAAAACAGCAAAGCCATTCTTCGTTCTAGTAAATAAAAAAGGAGGAGTGGATTCCTATTTAATAAAAAAATGGAAGACGAGGTGGTTTTTAAAACCCTTCCACCTTCCCTTAAAAAAGGAGAAGGAGCAAAATGAAATCACTTATATAATCCGCAACAATTTCAATAACTCTTGCTTGTAGGTTCTACCAATAGGAATTCTATTGCCTTGCACATAAATTTCATTTCCAGAAATTTTATCGACATACCTTCTATTAATAATAAACGATTTATGTACTTGTGTAAAACAGGTTTCTGGAAGTTTTTCTTTCCAATTTTTAAGCGAATCGATAAAAGAAAGCTTCTTGTTTTTTGTAATTATTGTAATGTAATTTCTATCGGATTCTAAATACAAAATATCGCTAATTATAATTTTATGAAGCGTTTTATCTACATTTAAAAAGAGGGTTTCTTCTATATTTTCCTCGGAAGAAAGAGCCGATTTTTCGACGCTATTCTCCGCTTTATTAATTGCTTTTAAAAAGCGATCAAACCCAAATGGTTTTACTAAATAATCGACTATAGTATCTAACTCAAAACTACTTACCGCATAATCTGGATATGCAGTTGTCATTATAATTGCTGGTGGATTTTGAATGGTTTTAATAAAATCAATTCCAGAAATATCTGGAAGATTAATATCTAAAAAAACCACATCTGCAATATTACATTTTAAAAAAGTATTTGCTTCAATCGCAGCATTAAAAACACCCAACAGTTCTAGGTTTGGTAATTTGCCTAAATAGTTTTTTAGAATATTTTGAGCAGGAATTTCGTCTTCTATTATAATGCAAGTCATCATGACAACTTCAATTTTAAATACACTTTATATACTTCGTCTTTAAAAACTTCTAGTTTATAATCTTCTTTATAAATAAGCTGCAAACGTTTTTCCAGGTTTTGCAATCCTATTTTAAATTCTTCGGTAGTTACTTTTTCTTTATCATAATCATTCTTACAAATACATTCCAAAACACCATTCCTTTCTGAAATAGAAATCAAAATCTCACTGTGTAATGTACTATGCTTAAACGCATTTTCAATAATACAAATCAGTAATAAAGGCGCAATTTGTTTTTGATTCGAGCTAATATCTTTCGTATATTTTATCTGTTTTACACCTTCGGTTCTAATTCCTTGAAAAGTCATATAATTATCTATAAACTGCAATTCTTTTTCTAGCGAAACGGTTTTGGCGTTACTTTCATATAACACATGTTTTAAGTTATCAGACAACATTAAAATAAGCTCTGGAGTTTCCTTCGGTTTTTCTAAAGCATACGAATAAATGGTATTCAGATTATTAAAAAGCACATGCGGATTTATCTGCGATTTCAAGAACTTCAACTCCATTTCCAAATGCTCTTGTTTTATCTGTTCTACTTCTTCTTGCTTATCTAAAAAACGATACAACATCCAGATAAAAGAGAAGAAAATAAGCGGCACCAAGGTTTGCCATAAATAGTCACTCAAGCATTTCATGATAGAACAGCCACATTGCGCAAATACGTTGCAGTATAATTGGGTTGCAAAAAAGGAGATTGCCACAAAAACAAAAACGTAAATAATATACAATCGCTTTTTTATAAAAAACGGAAGCAGTACCAAATTATTCACATAAACAATTACCAAAAGAATAGACAGGTACTGTAAAAACGGATTTTCACGCCAATAATATTGCGAAAAAACAGAAAGAGATACAAAAACAAAAAGCATCCAAAATAAGATGTGTACCAATATCTGTGAAGTATGTTTTTTAAGTGTAATCAAGGTTAAAGTTTAATAGTCACTTCGAGTGATTGCACTCTTACCGACTTAAGTTTTGTTGAAAGTACTCAGAAATGCCCTAATCCTCAAAAATTAAGTACAAAAACCTTATTTAGTATTGCAAACGACCTAAAAATTGCTGTTTGTTGTTTTAAGTATGCTGTTGGTACTATTTATTGGTAATAATTTCAAGACTGTATTATGTTTGAATCACAAAAACATCTATATCATGAATCGAACAGTATTAGTATTAATCGCAATTTTAAGTTTTTCAGCAACATTCTCACAAAGCCTAAACCAGCAAGTTCTAGATGAAAAAGGAACCGAAATACTACTAGGAACTATCAATAAAAAAGGTTTACAAAAAGCCCCTTTTAGCGAATGGTTTAATAAAAATCATGACGATTATGCGGTGAATGAAAAAATAGCCAATCAACTAAAAGACTCCTTAAACGATTATACTATTAAAGTATTTCTGGGTACTTGGTGCGGGGATAGCAAAAAGGAAGTTCCACAATTTTATAGTGTTTTAGAAGCTACTAATTTTCCAGAAAGTCAGTTAGAAGTTATTGCTTTAGACAAAAAAAGTGATGCTTACAAACAAGGACCTAATGGCGAAGAAAAAGGCATGAATATTCACAGAGTACCCACTTTTATTTTCTATAAAAATGGTAAAGAAGTAAATAGAATAGTAGAACATCCACAGGAAACTTTAGAACGAGATATGCTAAAAATAGTAAATGGAGAACGCTATTCATCAAATTATATCGCTGCAAATTATGTTCAAAACCTATTAGCTAGTAAAACAATAGATAGTTTAAAAATAGAAGAAGCCAATCTGGTTTCTATGTTAGCAGAATATGTAAAAGGAAGTAGAGAATTAAATACTTTAGGCTATGTGTATTTACGAGCGAAAGAATTGGATAAAGCGATGTATGTTTTCGATTTAAACACTAAAATATTTCCGTATAAACACAATGTGTATGATAGTTTAGCGGAAGCTTATTTTGAAACTAAAAACTATTCCGAAGCACTTAAAACCTAT
>Ga0209344_10003599_pt1 | contig 15094 bp, 15 predicted proteins | sample Cruoilmetagenom6_FD_187293 | JGI IMG/M metagenome (GOLD analysis project Ga0209344, IMG submission 187293) | Oil polluted marine microbial communities from Coal Oil Point, Santa Barbara, California, USA - Santa Barbara Oil Seep Sample 6 (SPAdes)... | ecosystem: Environmental > Aquatic > Marine...
GAGCAACTGGAGCAACAGGAACTGGAGCAACTGGAGTTGTGTTCTGTTGATTCCCAAACTCCATCCGACCTGCTCCAGGAAGTGTTGCACCCAGATCTTCTGCTCGTTGAATGAGTGCTCCGAGCCAGACTCCTGCTTGTTCTACGCGAGTAGATAGTTTGTGGAGCGAACCATCAAGCAGTGCTTGGAGTTGTCCAGACTGATTCGTCATGTTTTCAGTAACATCGCTTGCAATTGAAGCGGATGATTGAATCGTTTGACGCAGCGTTTGCTGTTCGATCTGAAGATGTGAAAGTTGTGTCGACGCGAGTTCAAGTTTGTCCTCAATGTCAGGACCGAGTTTCGCGATTTTATCCGCGGCCTCAGCCATCGGACCAACCATTGTGTCTTTGCGTGCTTCGAGCACATCGAGCTCTCCAGCAGCGTCGACGAGCCACATGCCAAAGACTGCTTTGACTCCTTCAGCTTGGGTTTGTAAGTCTTCGAGTTGACGATAAACGCGATCTAGTGATGCTGTTTGAGCTTCGCCTCGTTCGACGAGATTTTCAATCCGAGCAAGCGGAGAGTCTTCAAATACAGGGTTTTCAGGATCAATTCCTAATGTTCGCATCGCTTGTTGAGCTGCTTCAAGGACAGGCTCAATCGAACGATTCAACTCAGCAATTCGAGCATCAGTCAGATTTGATGCTTCGTCAATCTTGAATGCAAGATTCGCGCCAGCTTCTTGCGATTTCGCAACAACCTGATCAAGAGACGAGGAAATCTGTGCTCTTGTCTGTGTTGATTGTTCATCGAGTTCAATGATGGATTTACTCGACTCGTTGCGAGCGTCTTCAACGCGAGTTTCAATCTCAGAGAGACGATCCTCAATGCGCTGTGCAAGCGTATTGATTGAGTTGATATGCTCTTCGTTGAACTTGGTTGCTGCGTGTGCTTTTTCTTCAGCTGCTTGCACTCGAGCTTCAGCAACTGCAACAATTTCTTCGATTCGACGCTGTGAATCAGCGAGCCGATTCTCGATGAGCTCATCGATCCGCGATGCCATCGCGTCTGAGTCAGGGAGTGAAGTCTGGATTTTGTCGAGCAAGATGTCAGTGCGATTTGCTCGCTCATCAATCATCTTCAACATCCGTACGCCGGCCTGCATTCTTTTGTTGATCGTCTCGCTGCTCATCTCGCAACGCTTGATCATCGCTTCTGCATCTGCAGAATAATCTTCAAGCGCTCTTCCCTGAGTGCTTGCTTGGGTAATGATGGATTTGAGCATCTCGGAATACCGAGTAAATGCTCCAGCATCAATCACTCGGGGAGAGAGGAACATGTCCTCAGTACCAAGAGTTTCCACGATCGGCCGAGGTTCAACCATCGAAGCTTGATCAGATCGAAGTGGAGAAGAGCCCATGTTTCCTGCGAAGTTTGATGCAGGATTTTGGCTCTGAGATGCTGAGTTGGCGGTGCCCATTAGATCACTCCTGAATTGACAAAGCTTCCGATTCCAACGAGATCAGTACAATGATCGCGCAGTTCGAGCGGCTCCGCCGAGGTACGTCTCAATAACTTCGGCTAATTCGTCCAATCTTCTCAAGAAACGGCGCTAAGACATCAAATGATCCACTCAATCTTGTCACATCAGGCGTAGACTCTTGCGTGGCACAAAGAGCAGATCAAACAAACTTAACAGATGCATCAAGAGGCAAACGACTCCAAAGGGTCATGGCTGACGCCGGGGTTGGTTCTCGTCGAGCATGTGAAACCATGATCGAAGAAGGACTCGTCGAAGTCAACTCGGTCATCGTCGCGAAACTCCCAGCTTGGGTTGATCCTGAAGAGGATCATATTGTCGTCAACGGCAAACCCTTACCAAAGGCAGATCGCAAGCTCTACATCATGCTCAACAAGCCAGCAAATACACTGTCAACTGCAAAAGATGAACCAGGATCAGATCGCCGGACAGTAACTCAGCTCGTCGATCATCCAGCATCTGCAAGACTTTTCCCTGTCGGTCGCCTCGATTACGACACTGTTGGATTGATCTTGCTCACAAATGACGGCGAACTCGCAAATCGGTTGACGCACCCAAGGTACGGCGTACCCAAGACTTACCGAGTTAGTGTCAAGGGTGAACTCGACGAAGAAGCAATCAAAGAGCTCGAACGCGGTATCTTCCTCGCTCAACGAAAAGCAGGACAAACCGACGGCGTCGCACGAACAGCACATGTGGAAATCCAACTCATCGCGCGTGATCGAGATAAGACTGTTGTATCTCTCACACTCCGCGAAGGTCGAAACCGTCAGGTTCGACGGATGCTCGCCGCAGTTGGATATCCAGTTCGCAAACTCGAACGCACTGGAATGGGTCCTGTGAAACTCAAAGGACTCCCAAGAGGGGGTTGGCGCGAACTCACTCGTGAAGAGATTCGAGCGCTTCGTCGCTCTGCAGCGGATTCCCAGCGCCAAGAGAAACAGCAAGGGTCCAGTCAAAACGCGAGCAAATCAGGCTCAAATTCCGGTTCCCAAAGCGGACAAACCAGTGGATCTCGAAGGACTCGTGCACGGAATCAGCCGAAGAAAGTTCCGTATATGAGTCCACAAGCAGGCCAGGATGTCAATATTCGGAATCGAACGATCAAAAATGCCATCAACCGAGCAGGCAATGAAAAGGGCTTTGTCCCTAAGAAGATCGAAGAGCCCGATACAACAGACGGACCAAACGGAAACGAATAGTCCCTTGCTTGGTCACTGATTTGAACCCAAGCACCCGAATTGAGGTCAACACGCAAGTTCATGACGAACACGCCCAAGACCAATCCGACATCTGTTCCCGATGAAGAATCGTCGAGCGTGAAAACATCGTTTTCTCGTACGCTTGTCGATGAGCTCAAACGGATCTGGAAAGTCACCCAATTGGGTGTTGCAGGGCTTTACAAATCGCAGCTTCCAAGAATGGCCGCCGCGCTCGCGTATCGAACGATCTTTTCCGTGATTCCAGTCATGGCCATCGGCCTCTTAATCTTCGGTTCACTCGTTTCCGATGCACAAGTTGAATCAGGAGTGCGTCGCGTTTTAACCTTCGCAGGGATCTCGCAGATTTCAAGCATAGATACAACCCTGAATCAAGAACAAGATGTTGTTGATCAGAGTTCGAGCGATGATATCGAATCTCAGGTCATACCGAGTAATGAGATTGATACAGAAACTGCGTCAGAGATCACAGCGATTGAAGAAGAGCTCATCGTAGATCCATTTGCAGGCGCAGATCTTGAACAAGTCATCACAGATTTAATCAATCGTGTTAATAGTTCAATTCGCAATGTTCCAACAGGATGGATTGCGTTGACCTCTGGATTAGTCTTGTTATATGCAGCAATGTCGATGTTGATTGAAATAGAAAAAGCATTCAATCAAATCTGCGGCGCCCCTTCTGGACGAGGTTGGTTGCGGCGATTGATGCTCTATTGGACAATCCTGACTGCAGGATCGCTCCTTCTCGCAGCGACATTCCTTGCAGGCGACGCATTCACTCGATGGGTCATTTCATTCGCAGGCCAAGACTCCATGTTCGGAGCAATCATGGCTGGGTACGGCGTCTCCGTCTTGATTTCGACCCTTCTTCTCCTTGGAGCATATCTCACGATCCCAAACACTCGGATGCAGTTTCGTCCTGTACTCGCCGGCGCATTTTTCGCCGCAGTGCTTTGGGAGCTTGGAAAGCTTGGGTTTACAACTTATCTTCATTTCTCAACTGGGTATGCTAAGTTCTATGGATCCGTCGCGATCCTTCCGTTGTTCATGCTCTGGATCTACCTTACCTGGCTAACGGTTCTCTTTGGAATGCAAGCTTCATACGCACTCCAGCATTTCTCTCGACTTGTAGACAGCAAGCTCAAGTCGCTCACGGATTCTGGAAACAAACCTGCAGCACTAATCGATCCAATGATTGCACTATTAGTTGCGAAGGAAATCCAACGAGCATTCGATTCAGGAACCGTTTGCACCGCGGAGATGGTCAAACACAGCTCGAAGCTCCAGCTGTCCCAATCGATTCAGCTGCTTGATGTGCTTACCGAAGTTGGAATTACGAATCGGATCTACGCAGGAGATGAATTCAAAGGATGGTCTCCAACCCGTCCTGCGGAGAAGATTAAGCTCGATGATGTACTCAGAGCTGCATATCAAATCGATGGATTCAGATCTTCAGGAGCAGAAGATGGGATCCCGGGTTCAATCCGGCGCGCCGCGATTGAGCAATGTGCTCAGATGTCGCTTGCGGATTTGGAATCGAAATCTTCAAAGACACCTTGATCATACGAACGAAAACAGAACAAGCATTCAAAGGTTCTTGTGCTCTATAGGTGCCTGAAACTTGATTTGAGCCTATGCTTACCGCCCGATGAACTATATTCAACTCACCGAGTTTTCGATTTATCTTCAACAACGACCAGGCGAACTGGCAGGTCTTCTTGATGCTGCTAAAGCTGGCGGCGTGGAGATTATGTCAGTCTCAACGACTGAGCATCTCGACCGCGGCTGCGTCCGCCTTCTAGGGCACCCAGAGGCGAACCTGCGTCAAGTATGTGAATCAATGGTCGATGCCGGCGTTGGACCAGTTGTTGAAGCGCCAGTAGTAGGGATCTCGCTCGAAGATCGTCCAGGGATTATCCGTGATCTTGCAGTCCTGATGACTGACAATCGGATCAATGTACGTTATTGCTACACGATGCCTGCTTCACGAGTGAGCACAGAGTCCATGTGTATTTTTCGCTTTGACGAGCATGAAGCTGCGATCAAACTGATCGAGTCATCAGATAGTCCTGCGGCGGGAATTGAAGATATTGCGAACAAAGCAGACGATCTTCGTTCTAAAGACGAATCTGCTGCCTGAAGAACCATTTAATAGATCGTCAGATTTGTCGTTTGATTGCTTGTTGATTCCGCATCAATGAAGCACTTCCTATCGAATCGTCGTGTATACTTGGAGAACGCCGAGCTTGATCGCTCGGAGAATTCAGCTTGCTTTTTGTGGAGAATCACGCATGGGACTCGAAGGTGCCATTGTTACAGATAATGTCCTGACAACTCAGCTTCGTCGAGTAGTCAACTGGTCGCGTAGATCGAGTCTTTGGCCGATGCCCTTCGCGACCGCGTGCTGTGGTATCGAGCTGATGGCGACCGCGTCGTCTCGCTTTGATCTTGCTCGCTTCGGTGCTGAAGTTATGCGATTCTCGCCTCGTCAAGCAGATCTCATGATCGTCGCAGGACGAGTGACAACAAAGATGCTTCCAGTGCTGCAACGAATCTATGAGCAGATGCCTGAACCGAAGTGGGTCATTTCAATGGGCGCATGCGCCTCAACCGGTGGCGTATTCGATACGTACGCAACTGTCCAAGGTGTTGATCAGTTCATTCCAGTCGATGTGTATGTGCCTGGATGTCCTCCGAGGCCTGAGATGCTCATCGAAGGAGTCATGGCAATCCAAAGGCATATCGACGAAGAGGGGATGCCTCCAACTGATAGCAACGGCAAGCGAGTCCCGTTAGGTATTACAGTTTCACCGACTGTTGCGATTAAACCTCAGCCTGTCGGGCTCGGAATCAACTGATTCCACTTTGATAGATATCCAAAGATCTCTCTGGCACTCGTTTCGGCGAGTGTTTTTTATAGATCCGAAAGACAGAGCTTAAGAGTTATTAAAAAAAGACCCTCCAGATTTCTCTAGAGGGTCTTCATTTTTGATCATGTTGATTTCGCAGTTTGATCAGAGATCAGTAGCGAAATCGAACATTGTTCGATCTTCGTCAGTCGGATTAGCGACGACGACGACCAGCAACGAGGCCACCGAGTCCGAGGACTGCGAGTGAACCTGGAGTTGGAACGAATGTACCACTGATGGTAACAGTTGAACCAGCTTCGTAGATTGAGTCGATATCGTCGATGTTATCGTCGAAGCCAACTTCGTATGCTTCGATATCAAGGATACCGCTGCCATCGATAACGATCGATGATGCTTGTGATCCTGAGTAGTTAGCGTTGGAAACGGTGAATGCGTCGCCGAAACCAGGAGTTACTACTTCGCTGTTACCGAAGAAACCCATTGTGTTTTCTTCAGCCCATGAAACGCCGAATGTTGTGAGGTTCACGTCCCAAGCGATGTTGGAGATGGTTGAACCAGCACCAAGCATAACGCTCATGATCATGTTGTTTGCGTCGCCTTGGAAGTCCCAGCTTTCGAGACCTGAAACGTCGATTACGAGTGTGTCTGCGTTAGCGAGGCCTGCTGCTGCAACGATTGCTGCGAGTGCGATTGTCTTCTTCATTTTAATTCTCTCTTTCATAAGAACATGTTCTTACCGACGCTCCGCACGCCGGTAACATAAACCAAGTCGTTTTGAGTCTGGTCCCCTCTCAGGGTACTTCCACCCAATACACCCCTAGAATAGTAACTTGAATCAGTGTGTCAATGGTATACTTACAATAATTCTCCTAAATTGCTGGCATTTCGTAAAATTACATATCGGTCTATGATTGTTGATTTTACGGATGTGAAGATGGGCATTTTGCCACCCAACGTGGCCATAAAATATGAAGCCGTAAAAAAACCCCTCAGACAGAAATCTGAGGGGTTCTTATATTTTTGACATTACTCAAATCTGATAAGCAAACAATGCTTTCTGTGGGTCAGGGCACAGACTTGAGCGATGTGTCTGTCGGTTTAGCGACGACGACGACCAGCAACGAGACCACCGAGTCCGAGGACTGCGAGTGAACCTGGAGTTGGGGTACCCTTAACTGCGAGGGTGATGAATGAGCCTTGCTCCCAGATTGAGTCGCCTGCACCTGCGTTGTCGACGAAGCTTTCGAAGAACTCGATGTCGAGGTTACCAGCACCGTCAGTAACGATGTTTGGAAGTGCGTTGTCTGTGAGGTCAAGGATGCCGCCTGAGCTGTAGCTCATGTTTGAAACTGAGAAGTCGTCGCCAACACCAGCGGTGACGAAGATCTGTCCACCGAAGTTCATGACTGCTTCTGAGCCCCAGCTTGCGCCGAATGATGTAAGTGTTACGTCCCAGCCGAGGCCAGTAACTTCAGCACCAGCACCGAGTGCTACGCTGATAACAGTGTTCAATGCTGAACCCTGTGCATCGAAGTTGGTGATACCTGAGATATCAATAGTCATTGTTACTGTTGGTGAACCAGCAGTATCAACTGTGTAGCCAGCGAAGTTGCCAGCTGAGATTGGGCTTGCGGTTGCGAGGCCAGCTGCTGCTGCCATTGCTGTAATTGCGATTGCTTTCATTTTCTCTTCTCTCTTTCGTTTGACAAACATTTGATCGGCCGACGCACAATACGCCAAGCCAAGACAATCCGAAGATATCAATACTGTATCCTAAACATGAAGTACACTTCAAGATAAAAGATTCAGATACTGAACATGTCGAACACAAACAACAAGTTTGAACAAGAGAACTCTCTATCTCTCTCTTGCAAACAACTCATAGAAGGTATATCTAGATGAAATCCCTCTTCGAATCGTCTGAACGACAATGTGACGTGGGGTGAATACCTTCACATCACCCCAAGAGCGTAGTGATTTTGTGGGGTCTGTCAATAGATTCAGGGTTGAATTTGGTAAGAATTACTAGAATCAAGTGAATTCATCATTTTTAGACCGATAATAAGTCAAAAAGCCTATTGACGGGGCATTTTCGGACGATCAACTCGAACACGGGCGTTTCAGAGCATCCCAAGAAATAGTTCGTGTTGGCTAATAATGGCCAATAAATACTAGCCATTTAGTTACAAAAAACACCACCATCGTTTGAACGAAAATGGTGATGCAGTTATCAGATCGAATTTAAACTACTTCTAGGTGTGTTTTTTAGTTTGTTACCCGTTTTCGACGAGTGCACACTACCCCTGAGAGTCCGAGTACGGCCAAAGTGCCAGGTGTTGGATAGATATGTTCTACATAAATCACAGATCCTGCTTCGAAAACTGCATCTCCGGATCCCGCGTTATCGACAAAGGTATCGAAGAACTCGATGTTGAGGATGAGATCGCCGCTAATTCGGATGTCATCTAGGCCGTTCTCTGTGAGATCCAAGATACCGCCTGAAGAATAGTTTGTGTTACTCAATGAAAAATCATCTCCAGCTCCAGGAGCGAGGAAAAGTTGATCTTCAAAGCCAATTGTCGCTTCTGAAGCCCAACTTGCTCCGATTGTTGTGAGATTTACATCCCAACCAATACCAATAACATCGATGAATCCAGAGGCCGGAAAGATCAACTCAATACGATCATTGAGTGATGACCCCTGAGCGTCATTGAACCAGATCCCTGAGACATCGATCGTGTGGACAATGCCAAAGCCGTTCCCTGCTTGAATATCACTCGACTCGATTGAGTCAGAAGCTTCTGTATGGCCAGCGTGAGCGAGCCCACAGATCGCGGCGACAACTGATACAGCTATTTTGTTCATATTAAACTGCTTTCTATGAAAATCTGATCGAACTAGTTATCGACGACGACGAGATACGCAGAGTCCTGTGAACCCAAAGAGTGCGATCGTGCTTGGTGTTGGATAAAGCAAGGACCCGTGGAATGTGATGGTTGATCCGGCTTCAAAATAGGAGTCAATCGCGTCCGCGTTGTCGTCAAATCCAAATTCATAGAACTCAATATCAAGCATAGCGTCAGCACCTAAAACTATGGATGATGCTTGTAAGCCTTGATAGTTCATATTGAATACTGGGAAATCATCACCAAAACCGGGTGTAATTTGCTCAATATTGCCCATGAGTCCGATCGTAGTTTCTTCTGCCCAACTAACTCCAACTGTCGTTAGGTTAATATTCCATGAGATATGGGTGATAGACGCAAATGGGCCAAGCATGATATTTCGCATCTCATTCTGAGGATCCCCTTGAAAATCCCAGCTTGAATATCCTGAGATATCAATAGCGACCGAATCTCCAAAGCTGTTTGTTGAAGCGAGCCCACAGAGTGCCGCGACGACTGATATTGCTGTTTTATTCATCATGTCCTTCATACGTTGATTATCCAATTGAACAAGTTATCGACGACGACGAGAGACGCTGAGTCCTGCAAAGCTGAAGAGTGCCAATGTGCCAGGAGTGGGGTAGAGGGAATTGAAACTGAATGAGATTGTTGAACCTGCTTCAAAGTAAGAATCAATCGCATTCGCGTTATCGTCAAATCCAGTTTCATAGAATTCAACGTCAAGCATGCCATCCGAACCTAGAACTATCGCTGTGGCTTGTGAGCCTTGATAGTTCATATTGGATACAGTAAAAGCATCTCCAAATGCAGGGTATATTTGCTCAAAGTTACCCTGTAGTCCAATTGTCAGTTCTTCTGCCCAACTGAATCCAACAGTCGTCAGGTTTAAATCCCATGAGATATTGGTGAGTGTTTGACCGGAGCAAAACATAACAACTGCGGTCTCGTTCTGTGGGTCCCCTTGGAAACCCCAGCTTGAATATCCTGAGATATCAACGGTAATCGTTTCTCCGAAGCTGTTTGTTGAAGCGAGCCCTGCTGTTGCAACAATGACAATAGCTGGTAGTGAATTGAGTTTCATTTGTTATCAATCTCTCTAAAGTTATGAATGGAACAATATTCTGTATAAAAGCATACTAATAAATTTTATGGAATAGAACAAGCAATAAAGGGTGGATTCAGATGGGATCTGAATGTAGAAAAAAACACGCTCGAACAACAGTTCGAGCGTGCAGAAAATCAAAAGGGATCAATGGTGTTGATCTGTTAGTAAACCTACAGGCTTACAATTTAGATAGTTTCGAGCTTACGGCCCATCGAGCGACGACGGTTGAGAAGCTTGCGGCCACTCTTGGTCTTCATGCGTGCGCGGAATCCGAATGATCGGCGACGTTTCGTGTTACTCTTGCGGCGTGGGTAGTGCATTGCCATATCTAAAATCTCCTAATACACGATCACTCATAGATCGTTCCCTCGTTATCGAGGGCGGTTACTGTAGACTCGATGCTTTGGATCGTCCACAGCCTTTCGTATGGAGTGATGCAAATTCATTGGACTCGGAAGCTTATAGAGCAGATAATACAGAGTCGTCGTGGCGAAATTGCCAAATCATTCGACTTCGCGGCTGATTGTTCGGTGTTTATAAGGCTTCTCGGTTAAATTCCGAATGTCAGGACGATAAACACTCAGCAACCGATCGTGGATTGTCGTCCGATTCGGATTTTCTCGTCACATTGAAAATTGTACCCCGACGCTGGTAGATGTCATTCTTTGATATCTCATGCGTCATCGCATCAAGAAATCGATGCGCTGGGAGTCTGTGATGAATGATAAGGTCCGGGCTCAAGCCCAGCGGATCCTTGGATATCAGTTCAACGATCCTTCACTAATTGATTTATCTCTTCGACACGCGTCAATCTCTGATTCGCGTCTCGATTCAAACGAACGGCTTGAGTTCCTCGGAGATTCAATCCTTGGGATGATTGTCTGCGAACGAATCTTCACGCGATACCCAGATTATCTCGAAGGTGAAATGACCAAGATCAAATCGCTCGCGGTATCGAGAAAGATCTGTGCAAAGATCGCGATCGAACTCGGGCTCGATCAACTCATCATCGTCGGGAAAGGGATGCTCACTCAGCCTGAGCTTCCTCAATCACTCGCCGCGGCGGTGCTTGAATCAGTGATCGCTGCTTTATATATCGATGGCGGTATGGACACGGTCCGTGCTTTTCTTGAGCCGTTACTCGATCCATTGCTCGAAGAAGCAGTTGATTCAGGACATCAACATAACTTCAAGAGTGTGCTCCAGCAGCACGCTCAGAAAGCATTCGGAGTTTCTCCGAGCTATCGAGTATTGACTGAAAAGGGTCCAGATCACGCAAAGGCGTTCCACATCGCAGTCGAACTTGACGGACAACGATTCGATCCATGCTGGGGACAATCAAAAAAATCCGCAGAACAAGGCGCTGCAAAGAGTGCACTCACGCATCTGGGATTAATCGAAACAGAAAGCAATGCTCAAGAGAAGAAGAGTCCTGATTCGGATGATTGAGCGTTATTGCGCATCAACGAGATCAATCACAATCGGTAGATGATCCGAAGATTTGGAGTCGTTCGCATCGAGTTTGAGCTGTTGAAGAGCTTTCTCAGAGAGTGCTCGTGTGTCGAGAACAAACGCATTCTGAGCGGCACTCATCGATTCATCAATCAGCATCCAATCAAGTCTCCCAGGACTAAAACGGCTTTTTTCGTCGTTCCATGTGACCATTGAATCATCACCTATTAGTTTCGCAGGGACAGGTGTGAGATCGCGTCCATCAACTCCGAGTGAATCGACCATCATGGCCATCGGGATGTAAGAACCAACAAGATTGAAATCTCCGGCGATGACGACCTTCGAGTTTGGATGGTTTTTATGGACTGATCGCACGAACGAGTTGATTGCTTGTGCTTGAGCAATCCGCTTTGCGTCCTCTTCAGATCCAGCGGATCCGCAGCATTTGAGATGGATACTTATTGCGAGAAGTTCTCCTGTATCGGTATCGATGAGAGCAGCGACGGCACGCGCAGGACGGCCGCTCCCAGATGCAGGGAGTATCGAGTCGTATGTTTTTAGAATCTTGTTGCGTGTTGCAATCGCTACTCCCGATTTTGGATCCGTCATATGGACTTGCCATCCTGAACCTGTATTGGTGTTGAGCCAACCCTGGACCTGATCTACAGGGGTATTGAACCATTCTTGATACAAAATGACATCAGGGTCAATCGCACTAAGGACACGCTTGAACGAGTCCGGTTCTTCTAGCGGCGATGAAAATAAGACATTGGAACTCATCACGCGAACCGAATCAGCAGGTTTCGTTGGCACAATCGCAGACTTATCAGCTGGAGTCTCGTCGATTTCTGGAAGTTCGATTTGCATGGTTGTTGACCAAAGGAATCGTTCGTTCTCGTCAACTTGATCGATCACAATCGTGATGAGACCCTGCTTACGCAGCAGTTGAGCTCCAGGAGCGAGTCGATCGATTCTTGCTTCGTACTGTGTCGATGCAAAGGTTGGTAAGAACATGAAACCCAAGTCGGCGTGGCCTAGGAATTTGGCATCTTGCTTATCTTTGTAGAGAGTGACAGCAGACCCAATCCCGATCGAGCCCAGTTCGTTCTTTGGAGAGAGTTCGATGAGCAGATCAACCCCTTGAGGTTGTTGAATATCAGCAGTTAAGCTCATCCATCCCATCGGACGACCAGTTCTTGGGTTCTGATCAACATCAAATCGGATTCGTGTTGAATAGGGCGCTGCTTGGATTGGTTGAGGCGAGTCGTTCTTTGGAGAGAAGTTCAGGTAGATGTAACGCGAGTCCGCTTTCGCGGAGTTGATCCCGTTCCAATCGTTAAACTCGCCGTCAAGAACAAGTGATGTTTGCTCAGTAGTTGGATCTGTCGGTTCGACTTCTACAAGCGATTGTTTGTTCTGGCATCCGCTCGCGCAAAGTACCGGCGTTGAAAGCGATGCGATGAGTAAACATTGAAGGAAGCGATTGTGCGTTGTGTTCATGTCTCTAGGATAGCAACATGTAGAGGATTCAGATGATTCGGCGTAAAAGAAGATTGGCATGTCCGTAATAGGCGGTGGAATTATGATTGTTTCAACAAATAAATTCCGGTTGATGAAATAACCTGTTCTTGAAGCGCGTTCAACTGATACACTCATTTGCCCAGTACAGGAGTGGGGAACTTTGTTTGTACTGGAATCGGATTGAGTTCGATTGAGTTCGATTGGAATCGTAACAGAACACGCACGACTGATCATCAAATCAGATCGGTACGAAAAGGAATTGAAAATGAAGCAAGTACTCAAAGCATCACTCGTCGCAGGCGCTCTTTTAGCAACCGCTGGCTCACTCGCAGGTTGGAACTCAATTTCCAATTCCACAGAGCAGAGAGTCGAATCCACGATCGAAACCAGTGTTGAAATCGCTGAATCAGAGCTTCGCTCGAAAACATACGATCTTGATCCAACCCACTCAGGTGTACTCTTCAAGATCCGCCATCGAGGAGTATCCAACTTCTTCGGCCGATACAACGATATTCAGGGAACAATCGAGTTTGATAAACTCAGAGTTGAACGCACATCCATGAGCATTACTGTGCAAACAGGATCAGTAGATACTGGAAACCGCACACGCGACGGACATATCAAAGGTGCTGACTTCTTCAACACTCGTCAATACCCTGAAGCAACATTCGTCTCAACAAGCGTTGAAGAAAAATCCGACGGGGTGTACACCCTCAACGGTGATTTCACAATGCACGGTAAAACAGTCCCAATCGTCGCTTTGTTGCATCATGTAGACGCGAAAAACGCGAACGGATCAGACATCATGGGTTTCGAAGCAAACTTCTCAATCAAACGCTCAGAGTTTGAGATCACTAAGCATCTCGATTCAAAGGATCCAGAAGGCGGATCACTTGGAGATATTGTTGAGCTGACTGTTTTTGTCGAAGCCGTCGCGAAGTAACGTAGGCATTTCAAAGTTTTATACGATACAGTTGTGTGATCGAATCTCGATCTGAATCATTCACTCATTGAGTGTTTCCATGATTCAGGACGGTTTTCGTACTCATAACTCTGGCGAGGTTCGATTTCGAGCCCGCTATTCAATAAGTAGAGGTGTGAATTGGATATTGATCCCCAACTCAAAGAACGATTAATGCTTTACGGCGGACTCATCCCTGGAGCAATTTCATTGGTGCTCATGATGAGTGTGTGGTATCTCCATGCGTTCCAGCAATCGCGTGCGGATCACATTGATGATCAGTATGTAGATGAGAACGAAGATGGATATGAAGAAGGATCCTCCAATGGTTCGAAACGAAAATCGTTCGGACCACGATGGATGTTGCCCATTCTTTTAGCGCTTGGATTTGCAGGCGCAGACTTCGCGTCAAACGAAATGCTTCATCTCTGGCCTGAAGGAAACAACTATCGATTTACACACGCGATTAGTCTCATTGCGCTTGCAGCGGTTGTTGAGGGTTTGATTTCATTGCCTCTATTACTTGGGTTTGGGATCCGAATCCTCGCCTACGGCGGCGCATTCTGGATGCTCACAGAGGGTTATGAATCGAGTGTCTTTGGAGATACCCCTACATTTGTTGGATACACCTTTGTTGCTGCGATCTTCGCAACAATGATCGCAACTGTTGCAGACAAGAACAGTGAAGAAACTCCTGCTTGGATAGATTCGATTACCTGGCTCGTCATCGCGGGTGGGACAATGCCCATCTTGTTACTCAATCATTTCTCAATCGGAGCAATGATCCCGGCCGGGATTATCGCCGTGCTCGTTTCTACATTGATCACATCTTTGATTTTTAGAAACGTACGACTGTCACGCGGTGGAGTTACTGTCCTCGTTGGATTCATCCTTACAATGATCTCAGGATCTGTGGTGCAAACAGGCGCCGATTTTCTTCCATCTGTCATACTGCTCGCGATTGCTCCAGTTGTTGCGTGTGTCCCACTCAAAGGGTACCCAGGAATTTGGAAGTTGGGAATCCGATTGATTATGCTCATCGTGATCCTGGGCGCTGCAGGAGGACTCATGCAATGGTCTGCGTCAAACCAAGATGCGGATGAATCAGGGTATTACGCGGACGATTACTACGAAACAGAGTCAGAGATCGAACAATGAGTTCATCTGATCCGATCATTGTCGGCAAACGCGTCTTGCTTCGATATCCATCTGAGTCTGATCGCGAAGAGTTCATTCAACTCCGTCAATCATCAAGAGAGCATCTTGAAAAATGGGAACCGATCCCACCATCAGGGATTGATCTCTTTGGATCAAAGTATTTCGATCGAGAAATCGAAAACTTCAATACAGAACGCGAGCAACGATGGTTAATCATTGAAAAATCGAGTGATCAAATTGTTGGCCGAATCACACTCGGAAATATCGAGCGAGGTCCATTCAACAACGGCCGATTCGGATACTGGATCGGATCAAAGTTCCAAGGCAAAGGGTACATGCACGAAGGGTTGAGACTCGCCGTCAACCATGCGTTCGCTCC